>Ga0082212_10007059_pt1 | contig 14951 bp, 10 predicted proteins | sample TergutNt197P3_FD_71548 | JGI IMG/M metagenome (GOLD analysis project Ga0082212, IMG submission 71548) | Neocapritermes taracua P3 segment gut microbial communities from Petit-Saut dam, French Guiana - Nt197 P3 | ecosystem: Host-associated > Arthropoda: Insects > Digestive system > Gut ... | reverse complement strand
TAAATATTGCTACTATATTCAGCTTTTCCCAGTTCCCTTTTTAAGGTTTCTAAATATGCTCTGCCCCATCTCAAATCCGGTTCCATATAATTTCCCTCTGCCCATTCATTCCAAGATTTTATGAAAATTATTTTATGCTCATCGTCCTTATCCTTAACTTTATCTAAAACTTCGCTTACATGCTCGCCAAATAATTCTGGTGTGGAATTTGTCAAAATAAATCCATGTTTTCCACTTCTGGGTGAATGATCCCAATTAGGAAGGATCGTAGGAAAAACGTTTAACTTTTTATCAATCAAACTGCTCATATATTTTCTACACAAACTATACGGATAAGCGTTGTGAGTTCCTGATATCATTTTTCTTAAATAAAAAAAGACTCGTTGAAAGAGTGTCTTCTTTTGTAAATATCGTGATAATCTGACAAAATTTATTGAATTAAAACCAAGCTGCAAAACCTTTTGTAATTCCTCTTCATCTGTTTCTATAATTTGATTTTGATGTGCTACAAAATGAATACCTTTTAAGCCATTGTCTTTAGCTAATATTTGCCATAACTCTATGAATTCTCTAACGTTTGGAATGTCATAATAATGAAAAATCACAAACAGTGGTTTGCCATTAATTTTTATATAGCGAGAATCTTTGAATGCAGGTAATATTTCGTTAAAATGAGCGATATAATCATCTTTCCCAGGATACGTTTGTTCTATTAGAGTACTTCTGTCTTTTAAACCGTACCAAAAACCTCTCCATGTTTCATTTGCCCAAGCAAGGCAAAAGGGAAAATCAGGATTTCCACTCCGCAAAACTTCATCGAATGGAAGCTCAAGCAATCGTTTCCCATTACCGAACCAATAGTGCCAGTAGCAAAAACCCTCTATACCATATTCATTTGCCATGTCTGCCTGAGCCTGTCTGGCTTCCGGCATTCTTAAATCGTAATAACCCAGGTCTGCAGGCACTCGCGGCTGATAATGTCCTCTAAAATATGCTTTTGCCTTACCGACATTTGTCCATTCGGTAAAACCTTTGCCCCACCATTCATCATTTTCAGGAATAGGGTGAAACTGTGGTAGATAGTATGCTATAAGCCTCGCTTTCATTTTCAATATCTTCTTTCAATAGAAATTAAGTGTACTCCCGCATGGTTTTGGTAGAATCCTACGGTACTGTGGTCGTAGGCCGAAGTGCTGGCGGATTCCGCATTTATTTTTAATCCGATAGAAAATATAACAGCAACGCCTGTAGGAAAGCCATGCCGCTTTTTGTGAAACTTTTCCACTTTTTCTATAGGCGTGTTTCTTACACATCCTCCTCTGACATCGACTATATATATTATGCATCATCGGATACAATGCTTTGTGCGCCTTGCGCTTTATATCAAACAAACATTTAATTCACCTTTGTTATGCTGGTTCTATCCGAATCGCGAGCCGATGTATCTCTCCAATATATCAATGAAATCGGCGATTATGGTTTCGCCGCGCAGGGTTGCCGACAGCTTTCTGTCCACATATACCGGGGCTTTTGGAGTTTCACCGTTTCCTGGAAGCGAAATTCCAATGTCGGCGTGCTTTGATTCTCCCGGGCCGTTTACGACGCATCCCATAACGGCGACGGTCAGGTTTTCAACGCCCGGATATTGCCGTCGCCAGGCAGGCATCCGTTCGCGGATATGCGCTTCAACGTGGGCCGCCATTTCCTGAAAAAACGCGGATGATGTGCGTCCGCATCCGGGGCATGCGGATACGCGCGGCTCAAATTTCCGTATCTCAAGCGCCTGTAAAATCTGCCGCGCCACAAGCACTTCTTCGGCGCGGTCGCCGCCGGGGGGCGGCGTCAGTGAAACGCGTATGGTGTCGCCAATGCCTTCTTCCAAAAGCGTCGCAATAGCGGACGTGGAAGCGACAACGCCTTTTGTCCCCATGCCGGCTTCCGTAAGTCCCAGGTGTAAAGCGTAATCGCAGCGACCAGCCAGGTTCCGATAGGCGTAGATAAGATCCGGCACACCTGAAAGTTTGGCGCTGAGGATTATTCGGTTTTTAGGCAACCCGTAATTTTCTGCTGTTTCTGCTGATTCCAGCGCGCTCCGGTTCATTGCTTCTATCATCACTTCACGCAGGGGAAGGGGTTGCGCCGCTCGGGAATTTTCGTCCATCATGTGCGCCAGTAAGTCCTGATCGAGCGATCCCCAGTTGACGCCGATGCGTACAGGCTTGTCATGTTCCATAGCCGCCTGGATAATGCGGCGATAATTACCATCGTGCTTTTCTCCCGCGCCGACATTGCCCGGATTAATCCGGTATTTATCAAGCGCGCGTGCGCATTCAGGATACTCCGCCAGCAGTTTATGGCCGTTGTAATGAAAATCGCCGATAATCGGAACGGGTTCCCGCCTGTCCGCGACGCGCTTTTTGATTTCGGGGACAGCCAGCGCCGCAGCGGGAGTGTTGACGGTGATGCGCACCATTTCCGAGCCGGCGTCGGCAAGCGCCGCAACCTGCCGCGCCGTCGCCTCAATGTCTTCGGTGTTCGTGTTGGTCATCGACTGCACGACGATTGGCGCGTCCCCGCCTACGCGGACACCCCCTATGTTTACTTCAATCGACTTTCGCCTTGCATGGTTTTCTTTGTTCATCATTTGCCTTCTTTGTGGTCTTTACGTTCTTTTCGGTAAAATTTTTGCCATGAAACCTGCAAAGGCAGACGAAAACTACATCAGACTTTCAGGAATTTTCCGGGAGGGCCAGTCAGGGTGTCATCCCAGTCTTCAGCCGGTTCTCCTCCGACAAATTCGATTTTATTCGCGGTTAAAACAATTCCGCCTGCGTTGCGGTCGCACAACTGCTGTTTCGCAACAGAAAACCGCTGCTGGCGAATCTTTACGTGTTCGCCGGGTTTGTAGCGTACATATAATTCCGTCGGATCGTCGGTGGACAAAAAGCGTATTTTCGCTCCTTTCGGCGCGATACGAGAATCGCGGTTAACCGCCAGAGTGCCGATTTTGAATTTCTTATAATAGGTAAAAAAGTCCGATTCATAAACGACCGACAAAATCTGTTCGCGGTCAACAATTGCGCAATGAATGAGATTAGCGTCAACAAAGAGTTTTTCAGGCGGCGCGATTATTTTGCAGCGACCGTCTTTCCATATAAGCAGCAATCGGTCGAGCGGAGAACAGATGGCAAGCGCGTCGCCCGTGACTTTGTGGCCGAGGTAGCCTTTTTCGTCATCGTAACAGATAGTCAGTTCTGCGGCGGTCAGCTCGCGTTCCGAAATTTCGCCGAAAACCGATATCCGTGTGCGGCGCGTATGGTCGTCACCGTATTTGCGCAAAAGGCTTCTCAAATATCTTATGGCGTATGGAACCATCTCTGAAAGATCGCGCTCCGTTTCACCCAGAGACTCCATAAGTTGTTCCAGTTCGCCGCGGTTTTTCTCAACATCGAAAAGCGAAATACGCCTGATGGGAATGCCCATGAGACCTTCAACGTCGTCGCGCGTTATATCGCGCCGGAGTTCCGGGCGAAAAGGCTCTAGCCCGGCGACAACCGCCTGGTGCGCATCGGCGGGCGACGCGCTGGTTTCCAGTTTCTTGTAAATTCGCTCCTCTATGAATATCCGGACAAGAGTTTTGTGATGTATGTCTTCAATCAACTTGCGACGGCGATGCTGCAATTCACGGCGCAGCAGGGTCACAAGGCGCGAGGTGTTATATTTCAGAATCGCCGCGACGTCCATTTCAACAGGCTTGTTGTCGCGGATAATGACGATGCGGCTCGGTATCTGAACCTGGCACTTCGTAAAGGCATAAAGCGCCTCTTCCGCGCGGGCGGGGTCTTCGCCGGGCGGCAGCAGAATTTCTATTTCCGGCTTTTCCGCCGTAAAATCCTGTATGCTTTTGATCTTTACCTTGCCGCGCCTTGCCGCGTCCTCAATGGAAGAGATAAGCACGTCGGTGGTTGTGCCAAAGGGAATTTCCCTTATTATCAGCGTGCGTCCATCCTTCTTTCTTTCTATGAACGCGCGCACGAGCACATGCCCGCGGCCGTTTGCGTACGCGCGGGCGTCCATAAGCCCGCCCTGAGGGAAATCCGGAAGAATCTGAAAAGGCTTTTTTTGCAGTATCGCGATTTCGGCTTCTATAAGCTCTGTGAAATTATGAGGCAGAATCCTCGTGGATATGCCTACGGCTATTCCCTCCGCTCCGAGCATTAACAGAACGGGGACTTTCGCCGGAAGCGTTACCGGCTCCTTTTTGCGACCGTCGTAGCTTGGGATAAAATCGGTCAGTTCGTCGTTAAAGAGTTCCGCGCGCGCCAGCCCCGTAAGACGGCATTCCGTGTAACGCGACGCGGCTGCCGGATCGCCGGTTATTATATTTCCGAAATTTCCCTGGCGGTCGATAAATCCACTGCGGTTGGCCAATGATACAAGCGCTTCGCCTATGGACGCGTCGCCGTGCGGATGGAACTGCATGCAATAACCTACGATATTGGCGACCTTGATAAATTTTCCGTCGTCGTTTTCATGCAGGGAATAAAGAATGCGGCGCTGAACGGGTTTCAGCCCGTCGTCGATATCCGGAATGGCGCGGTCGCGGACGACGTAGGCGGCGTACTGAAGAAAGTTTTGATCCATCAGCCGTTTCAGGGGGCCGTAGCCTGTGGCGTCCGCAATCGTAGCCGAAGACTGTACCGCGGACGGCGGTTCGCCCGGAATTTCCATGATATCGCTGTTTTCCACCGTCTCTTTTTTTTCAACCGGTTTGTCCGCATCCGTCGGCGCCGATTCGATTATTTCAAAAAGCGACATAGGTTTGTGATCGTCGGTCATGATTCAGCATCCACAACAAGATGGTTCATGATGTACTGGCGGCGCTCCGGAGTGTTGTCTCCCATGTAAAACCCGAGGATAGCCGGAACCGCGCGTCGGTTGTTCATGCGCACCTGGTGAAGACGCATTTCCGCGCCTATGAAATGCTTGAATTCCGAAGGTGAAATCTCACCGAGTCCCTTAAAGCGAGTGATTTCCGCTCCGCGAGTTTCCTTGACGGCATCGTCACGCTCTGTTTCGGAATAGCAATATGTCGTTTTTTTTGCGTTTCTTACCCGGAAAAGCGGCGTTTCAAGAATATGAACAAAGCCTTCCTCTACAATCGGCTCAAAAAAGCGGAGAAAAAATGTCAGAAGCAAATTTCGTATGTGCAGGCCGTCAACATCGGCGTCGGTAGCCAGGATGATTTTGCCGTAACGCAGACGTTCCAGAGAATCCTCGATATCGAGGCTTCGCATGAGATTATAGAGTTCTTCGTTTTTATACATTACATCGCGCTGGAGTTTGCAGACGTTCTGCGGTTTGCCGCGCATGGTGAAGACCGCCTGGGTGGCAACATCGCGGCAGCTCGTAATGGAACCTGCGGCTGACAAGCCCTCGGTGATGAAAAGCATCGTATTAGCGCCCGCGCCCGTGTTTTTGCGAAAATGGTTTTTGCAATCCTTGAGCTGCGGCACTCGTATCGATGTTGTTTGCGCCCGTTCGCGCCTCATCTTTTTTATCGATTGAAGCTCCTTGCGAAGTTTGACCGTCTCCTGAATCTTTTCAATAGCGGCTTCCGCGGCATCGGGATTGCGGTGCAGCAGGTCGGCAACCGTTTCGCGCACCTTTCCGACAAGTTCGCCGCGTAATTCCGTGTTGCCTAGTTTGTTCTTCGTTTGCGATTCAAATACAGGATCTTTCAGACGAACGGCAATGGCGCCGACCATCCCTTCGCGGATGTCGTCGCCGTCAAAGCGGTTTTTGGCGAATTCGTTGAATCCCTTTACAAGTCCCTCGCGGAATGCGCTCAGATGCGAACCGCCGTCCGATGTATACTGGCCGTTGACAAATGAAAGGAAAGTTTCCTCGAATCTCTGCGTGTGGCTGAAAGCAAATTCCAGCGTCTTTGACTGAAAATGCAGCGGCGGATATATCATCTCGTCCGTGGCTTCATCTTTGAGCAGATCCCTGAGACCGTTACGCGAAATGAAGATGCGCCCGTTGTAATCGATCTTCAACCCGGCGTTAAGGAATGAATAAAGTTTCAGCCTGCGCTCGACATGTTCTTCCGAAAAAGAAACCGCGCTGAAAATTTCCGGGTCGGGATCAAAGCAGACAAACGTGCCGTCCGGTTCATTCGCCGTCCCTTTTTGTTTATCAATCAGTTTTCCCTGTTTAAACGCCGCTCCGGCAAACTCGCCGTTGCGATAACTGCGCACCTCGAAGCGTGAAGAAAGGGCGTTGACTACTTTTGTTCCAATGCCGTTAAGGCCGACGCTGAACTGGAAAACATCGTCGTTGTATTTCGCGCCGGTGTTGATGAGCGAAACGCATTCTATTACCTTGCCGAGCGGGATGCCGCGGCCATGGTCGCGCACCGTGACGCGCGCGCCGTCGAGGCGTATAAAAGCGCGGTCGCCGTAACCCATGATGTATTCATCAATTAAATTGTCGATTACTTCCTTCAGAAGTATATAAATGCCGTCGTCATAGTCAGTCCCGTCGCCGATGCGGCCTATGTACATTCCGGGGCGTTTTCGGATGTGTTCCAGCGACGAGAGCGATTTGATCTTGTCTTCGTCGTAATTGTGAGTTCTGCCTGTGGTTGTCATTTATGAGTTGTTCATTAATAATATTTACATAATTGGTTTAATTGCGTAATTCCACTCTGGGTGGAAATCCGCTTTTAGGATTCGCGAGGCTAACATTTCTTCGTCGGAAACTTTTTGCTCGCACTTATATTCCTTGTCAATTTTTGACGCCTTTCATTGATAACCCCATCAAGTTCTGTTACAATGGCTGCTATTTCTTCTGGTCAGATAGAACTGCATTTTGCCCACAAATTCCGGTTTAAACTCGCCTACTTTTAACTCAATCGCAACCAGGCTGCGTAACCGCCTATGATATAGGAGCAAGTCAATATAATAGTCCTCTCCAGTCACGTCAAGATGATACTGATTGCCGATAAAACTGAAATCGCCGCCCATTTCTATTAAGAACGCACGGATATTTTTTATAATCCCAGCTTCAAGCTCCGCTTCGCTATGTTCTACACCCATTTCGATAAAATCAAAATTGTATTCATCCTTAACCGCAAGTTTCGCTTGCAATCTGTACTTTTCTGGTACAGTTTTATCAAAATTGGTTTGGTTGGTAAGATATCTTTCAAACGCTTTATTTTCGATGTTGTTAATCAATACATCCTTAGTCCAGCCGTAACGCTTTGTCATTTTAATATAAAATTCGCGCTCAACCGAGTCTTTGCATTTTTCAATTATTGCGCAATTGTGTGACCACCCAATTTCTCCCACTAATGGTGGGAGATTTGATTTTTGCATTTCTCCCACTGATGGTGGGAGATTTACGTTTTGCGAATACTCAAGATAAAAACTTCTCATTCGCCACAAGTTAGTAGTCGAAAAACCTTTTACGCCGGGAAATTCTTTCTGAAGCTCTTTTGATAGAATCTCAATTACGGATTTACCCCAACCTTGTTCGGTTTGTTGGCGATTAATCTCTTCGCCGATTTCCCAGTATAGCAACATCAATTCGGAGTTGACCTTCTTCATCGCCTCATACTGGCGGCGATAAATGAGGTCTTTGATTTCTTTTATGAATGAGCCATATAGCGTTAATCCATTTTCCATTTGTTATACCTCACATTTGAACTGTTGCAAATTACGCAAAAGTTACCAAGCAGATTTAGTCTTCTTCGGAATCAACCGCTTTCTTGCCTATGGCATTTTCAATCAAAGTAGTTAGCTTTCGTTTTCTTTCCTGATAATAACCATTAAAATCATCTTGACGAATAAGTAAAGGATTGATTAGTTGCGAAGAAAGAAGCTCATTTGATTTTTCAATACCGTTTTCGGTATCCATATATTTTTGTATATAAAAGCTCGGGGCGTGCCCTCCTATGCTTCTGTTAGTGCTATATGCTATTGGGGCTTTATTAATGATTGAGTTGTACCTTTCAGGCGCGATCCCCTTTTTAATACAATAATCCTGCGGAAAGATATGGTGAATGTCAATATTAGCACTGTTAAATTTTGTGATACTGTCAATTGTATATCCTTTTATTAAATCACACGCGCCACTCTTCAATAGCAAAGCACTCACACCTTTGTATGCCGCACTATTTTTTGTACGCATTTCGTCAAGACGGTCAACACGAAATGTTGATACTTTTATAGTATCTGGCAGCTCCGAAGAATCGGTTTGCACCCAATTTATTACTTCTGAAAAATCCTTAACAAAACGAGTTTCGTTTGCGCCACCGTACATTTCTCCAAAGACGCCGTTCCAATACCACTGTGCAATCTTTTCCATGTTTTTTGCTGTTGTTACTTTATCACCAAGAACCGCATAAAAAGCCGCCATAGGGATTAATTGAGATCCATACGGCAAATCTGCATTTGAATATATGTTTTGCATTAACAAAAATCTTCCTGCTTCAATATAGCCATCTCGTATTAAATCACAATTTTCTTTATATTCGCGCAGATTCAAATCCAAGATGTGCTTTCGTTTACACGCTACAGCTTGACCGGCTCGTTTTGAAGTTGCAAACAACGCTAACGATTGTAAAAAATCAACATTACTAACATTTTGCAGAACTTTATTATAGTCTTGAATATTGCTTTTTAAGCAGGGTTCAATCCGTTCTTCCCAGTCTTGACGAAGCCTAAACTCATCAGAAGCAAAAGTAGCGGTTAATAGTTCAAATACATTGAGGGGGACACCACCTGTATTAACATTTTCAAAGACGCTGCAAACCGCTTCCTTTTTATTCTCTTCGGTCAATGAAATCACAGGTATACTATAACTTCCTATCATGAGCATTTTTGAAAAGAAAAGGTTCCATCTCTGGCTTTTAATTGGGTCTGAAAGCTGTTTTGTATATGTTTGCCCCCATTGATACATCGCAGGGATATCAAGTGCGAGATTAATCGGAAAAACATCATTATCACATTCTTTTTCAATAGATGAATAATTATATGCCTCAACGGTTCCAGTTTTCTTCGACTTTTTCTTATCGTTGACGATGATAACGACATTATCCTCGTCAATATCCTCATTTATCATTTCAAGTATATTGATATAGTAGTATCGTCTTAATGCCTTTTTTCTTGTATCAGTCGTGTTAACAGCATTTTTATATTTAAGTGTTTGATAAAGAGAAGTCAGGCGTTGCTGCCCATCCAGTAATAATCGCTTTGGCTTTACTTCTGTTTTGGGTACATTCTCTAAAACTACAGAATAATATTTGGCGTTTTCTCCGCTTGCATTGAGCATCATAATTGCACCAATAGGAAATTGTTTTATAACGCTAACTAAGAGTTTTTGTATTCTTTCTTCGTCCCAAACCCAACCTCTTTGAAAATCCGGTAATTGAATAGTACCTTTGTCCACATCGGATAATAAATCAGATAATTTTTCAGGATTTGTTGTAAACAGTTCAGCCATTATTGCATCTCCCTTAGGCAAATAATTCTCGAATTGAGCTTAGAAAACGCTGGTTAATTGCCTGTGCGGGCGAATCGCGGCGTTGCGCGGTACTCGTAACCTCGACATATTTCTGTATATGCCAGGGTTCCTGCGCTCCGTACGCCTTGCGTTTCATCCCGCGCAGACAATTAATCAGCATTTTCCTTAATCTACAATATTAACTAGGAAGGAATGAATATCGCGGCGTTTTCCTGTTTTTCCAGCAGCGCCGTGGCTTCCGCGGCGGGAACAGGCTTTGAAAAATAGTATCCCTGCCCGTAATCGCATTCCAGCGCTGTGAGATCATTGACATTGTTCAGGGTTTCCACGCCTTCGGCCACAACTCTCAGGCCAAGAGCGTGTCCCATAAGGAGTATCGTGCGCACTATTTCGCTGTCTTCCTCAAACCGGAAAATAAAAGACTGGTCGATTTTCAGGTTATCGAACGGGAGCTTGTGCAGATACGAAAGGGAAGAATATCCCGTGCCGAAATCATCCATCGATATTCGGATGCCCATATCCTTTAATCTGCGCATCATCCTGACGGCAGAGTCATAGTCCTGCATAAGGGTGCCTTCCGTCACCTCAAGAACAAGACTGCCGCGCGTTATTGTACCGTCATTCAACAAGTTGTGGCATTGCACCAGAAGGTCGCTTTGCAGAAAATCTCTCGCGGTGAGATTCACGCTGATACTAAGCGGCGGATCTTCCCTGAAACGTTTTTGCCAAATGCCGGTCTGACGGCATGCGGCTTCGAGCATATATTTTCCCAACGGAATGATAAGGCCGGTTTCTTCAGCGAGCGGGATAAAATCCATGGGAGAGACAAGCCCTCTTGACGGATTCCGCCAGCGCACCAGGGCTTCAAAACCGTATATTCGCCCGGTTTTCATTGAAACGATGGCCTGGTAGAAAGGCTCGAACTCGTTGCGTTCAAGGGCATGACGGAATTCGGCTTCAAGCTGCAAACGGTCTGCCGAAACCGCGCGCATTTTCGCGTCAAAAATTTCAAAGCGTCCTTTCCCGGCTAGTTTGGCGCTATGCATGGCCACATCGGCGTCCTGCAGCAGTGCGTCGGGACTCAGGTAGGTGCTGTTGTAAAACGCGATGCCGATGCTGACCGCCGGAAATAGTTCCTGACCTTCCACACAAAAAGCCGCGCCAACGTCCGCAAGAATTTTATTGGCGACAAGTATTACGTCCATTGGAGTGGCGGCGCTGTCAACGAGGACGATAAATTCGTCGCCTCCCAGCCTGGCTATGGTGCGGCGTTCCTCCGGCGTGGACAAATCGACGGAATGCACGGATTTTTCCAACCGCCGGGCGACGGCGGCAAGCATCTGATCGCCGACAATATGCCCCAGACTGTCATTTATCAGTTTGAAGTTGTCCAGATCAATATGTGCCAGAGCCAGCGTCCGTTCTCTTCCTATGTCGGCGCTTTCAAAAGATCTCGCCAAACGGTCGAGAAAAAGCGATCTGTTGGGGAGTCCGGTAAGAAAATCTATTAACTTGCCGCGTGTAATATCGGTTTGCCAGCCTGCCATGCGGTATGCCTTGCCGTTTTCATCACGGAGCGCCTTGCCGCGCCCAAGCATCCACAGATAATCGCCGTTCTTGTGCAAAATCCGGTATTCACTTTCGTAATGCGATGTCGTACCGTCGAGGTGCTCGTTAATCTCCTTACGCAAAAGTTCGACATCATCCGGATGAATGCGGCCGAACCATTCGTCGGGTCTGTCGCCGACGGAACCTTCTTCTTCGCCTATCATGAACTGCCATCTTGGCGAGAAGTAGATTTTGTTCGCTTCAATATCCCAGTCCCATAGCCCGTCGTTTGCCGCGCCCATCGCCAACGTGTAAAGTTCATCGCTTTTACGAAGGGCTTCTTCCGTATGCTTTCTTTCGATCTGCGCCTGTATGCTGGCAAGAACAACGGGAAAATCAATCGGCTTTGTCACATAGTCATTTGCGCCCGCCCCCAGCAACGTTGCCGCGGCTTGTGAATCATCAATTACTGCGATAATGGGAATATGAAGCGAGGTGAACGCATTACGCAGATTCTTCAATACGTCAATACCGGTTGCGCCGGGCATATCGATATCGAGCAGGATGAGGTCAACCGGGTTGTTTTTTGCAAGATTCAACGCTTCATTGCCGTCGCCGGCACAAAAAACATTAAACCCGCGATCCGACAGTTGGCGGCGCATCAGCTCACGATTATTTAAATCGCTGTCAACTATCAATAAATTGCCCGTGAACCCGATCATCAGCCGCTCTCTGCTATAGAATAAATCCGTAAAACAAAAATACTATGCCGCATTTGCCCGGTGTATTCCAAGTATTTTCTGCAATTCCAGCAAAGTGGATTCTTCGATGTTCAGCGCCTGCGCCTCGGGGGCTTCGGACAGAAGCTGCGCCGGCTGATCTTCATCTGTCAACGTGCTGCTGTTGTCAGCAAGCCGCACTATTACCAACGACAGATCTTCGGCCGCAAATTCCTCTTTATGATGGTCGCGGGCTATCTGGCAGTAAACATCGGGGATATCCCAGCGTTTCATAATATCGTAGCCGATTTGACAATGATTCTCCGCGATAAATTCCTGGAGCGCCTCCTCGGACATTGTTTTTTCTATGCTCCTGGTTTTACGCATTTCGTCAATTGCGCATATTATGGCCAGCTTGCCGAAGTCGTGCAGCAGGCCGCCCAGGAAACATACCTCCTGTATGCTTTTCATTCGCAGGCGCTGAGCCAGCCATTGCGCAGACATCGCGGTCGTGCTGACGTGCAGCCACAAATGAACCATTATTTTATTCAGATCCGGAAACCATGATCTGTAACGGGCGCGTTCCGAAACCAGAATGATAATACGCTTTACTATTTCCACTCCCAGACGCACAATCGCGGTACGGACGGTGGTAATGTGCGAGACCGAGCTGTAAAAGGGAGAATTGGCGATGCGCAGGACTTCCACCGCGAGAACCTGATCGTCGAGAATCATACGCTCAAGGCCGGCGATGTCAGTCTCGGAATTATTCTTTCCCAGTATTTTAAGAGTTGCGGGAGTATAAGCCGGAAGCCGGAGCTTTCCCGACTTAATCCAATCAATTACATTGTCGAAAGCAAACTTATCACTGACATCCATATGTTTCTCCACTCCCTAATTTCTTACTATAACCATAAATCGGTTATAATATGGAAATTATTAGCATATTACTAAAGAAAACGCTTATTAATAAAAAATTATCCCCGCGGCTCCCGCCAGAATTATTAAAAAGATGGGATGAACTTTCAGAAATTTAGTCAGAATAAAACCGCAGGCAAAAATCAGAATACTTCCAATGCCTGTAAAATTTTCAGAATTCAGGAGCAGAAGAACGACTGCGGCAATCAACCCTACCGCTACAGGGCGGAGTACGAAAAAAGCGCTCTCGACATATCTGTTTGAACTGAACTTCGCGTAAGCCCGAGCGATACATAAAAAGATAGCGAAAGAAGGCATGCAGACGGCGACAGTGGCGACTACGGACCCCCAAACGCTGCCTGTTACGGTGTAACCGATATAGGTCGCGGAATTAATGCCGATAGGTCCGGGCGTCATCTGCGAAACCGCCACAATGTCGGTAAATTCAACACTTGTCAGCCACGAATGTTTTTCGACTATCTCGTGCCGGATAAGCGACAGCATAGCGTATCCGCCGCCGAACCCGAACAGGCCGATTTTCAGGTATGAAACTAAAAGTTGCAGGTAGATCATGTTTTTTTATTTCTTCCACGATCTTTAAATTTCATAAAACAGATGCCGCCAACCGCCGCAGCGATGACGACGTAAATCGGCGAAACGCCGAAATGCCAGATAAGAAAGGCTGTGGCTATGGGAATAATCACGGTTTTCAGATTTATCCCGGCTTCTTTTGCCGCCCTGAAAACTGGTACGGCTATTAGCGCGACTACCGTTGGGCGGATAGCTTTGAACGCTTTGACGACGTAGACATTTTCATTGAAATGCCTGAAAAACGCGGCTATCAGCAAAATGATTAAAAAAGAAGGAAGTATCGTGCCCAAAGTGGCCGCGACGCCGCCTGGCGTCTTTTTCAGTTTATAGCCTGTAAGTATGGAGAGATTTACCGTGAAAATTCCGGGCAGCGACTGGGAAAGGGCGACCATATCGAGGAACTCTTTCGCTTCAACCCATTTTTTCCGCTCTACCACTTCCTTTTCTATCAGGGGCAGCATGGCGTAGCCGCCGCCTATGGTGAAAGCGCCGATTTTTGTGAAGGTAAGAAACAACTGTCCGTAGAGGTTAAGGGAACCTCTGAAAACCCCAAACTCCGCGTTACGCTCCCTCGACAAAATGCTTATTTACCTCTGATGTAAACTCCGCTTTTATCCCGGTCGCAAGCCTTGATTTTGGAGTTTTCAGAGGTTCCCTTCAATGGTAATTAAACCAGGCCTTTTTTCTTGCGCCGATAACCTATAATGGCGGCTAAGCCGATGCTTATAAGGTAAAGAATCACCATCGGCGCCGACCAGAGCATTAAATTAAAGGCGTCTCCGGTTGGAGAGAGTATCGCGGCCAGGATGACGATCCCGACCAGGGCATAATCGAATTTTTTCCAGAGAAAACGCGCGCTGACCAGGCCGAAAAGGGCGAGAAAGGCCACGATTACGGGCATTTCAAAAACAAGTCCGAAACCGAGAAGCATTGTTGTCGCCAAATCAAGGTATTCGTCGATCTTGATCGTGGGCGTGACGTTGTCAAACATCTCGCCCCATTCAATCAGAAACTTGAACGCGCCGGGCATCGCGATTTTATAGCAGAACGTCACTCCGCTGAGAAAAAGCAGTATCGAAGACAGGATAAACGGGATGGCATATTTTTTTTCCCGTCGGTATAGTCCGGGAGAAATGAATTTCCATACTTCAAGGAACGTAAGCGGCAGAGTCAGTATCACGCTTGCCAGCAACGCTATCCTCATGGATGTCATGAAAGCGGCCGTGGGATTTGTGAAGATAAGCGTTCCGCCGACGCTTTCGACGGTATGCTTTATAGGCTCCGAGATAAAGTTGTATAGATCATGCGATAGATAAAAACCCGCGATAAATCCGACCGCCAGATAAATAGCGATGCGTATCAACCGTTTCCGAAGTTCATCAAGGTGATCCAGAAAGGACATCCTGCCGGATTCTTCGGAGTTATCCGTGCCGTCCGTGTTTGCTATTTCGTCTGATTTTCCCATCTTTATAATTTTATGATTTTATTTTTTCGGATTTTATGATTTTGGCGGTTCTTCCTGTATGGCTGCAGAAACCGCGTTATCAACGGATTTATTAATATCGCCGACGATTTCCGACACGCTGCCTTTCACGTCATTTACGATTTCGGACAGATTGCCCGTACTTTCGGAAATGGCGCTTTTAA
>Ga0082212_10007058_pt1 | contig 14952 bp, 10 predicted proteins | sample TergutNt197P3_FD_71548 | JGI IMG/M metagenome (GOLD analysis project Ga0082212, IMG submission 71548) | Neocapritermes taracua P3 segment gut microbial communities from Petit-Saut dam, French Guiana - Nt197 P3 | ecosystem: Host-associated > Arthropoda: Insects > Digestive system > Gut ... | reverse complement strand
ATTAAAGTTGAACGTATCTGAAAGCAAATCTATTGTCATAAATCTATGGCCGCTCGCGGTATGCGCGAATGGCGGATTCTCAAGTGGTTTTTCGTCATTCGCATACAATGTGTGTTATTCTCTTCATGACTTCTTGGTCAAATTCTCCCATTTTCGGGACTCGATTCGGCAGGTTTCGCGTCACTCAAAGATTCTGGACAAGCACACTTACATCAAAGTAAACAATCGCGTAAGGTTTTAATTCGATGTTACGGTCATGTTCTTTTGCTTCGGTAATCGTTAAAAAGTGTTTTAAGATTTCCATCGGGACTTCTTTTTTAATGAACCACACACTGCCATCGTAAAACAGCACCATAAACCCATTGCCGTCAATGCCTGACGTGAGATTTTCTGGCAGATGGTTGACATCAATATCACCCGGTTCGCCCCAATGAACGCCTGAATTTGCAACCTCCACGACAATAATAAGATGCTCGCACCCTTGAAGTTGGCTCAACTCTTGAACCTCAAAAGCCGTATCCGGACCGGTTATTGCCATCACGTTCGTCCAGTATCGCTTGTGATCTTTCGGCGACTTGGGACGCCCCGTCCAGTTGAAGATGGGGTTCCAGAGAGATATATTGGGTTCTTCATCCCAGTTTTCATCAAAGTCATAATACTTCTTTGCTTCCTCAATGTCTGCACCACTACCAGCACCCAAGTGACCAGTAAAAAGAAAACGCCAACTTCGTTTCTTTAGAGGATTTGATGGTCGGTATTGATCATCAATGTGACCGGGGAATTTTCTACAAGCATCAATGTGATGGTGAATGGCCATATTAATATAATGCATTTGCATAAGTCTATTGTAATGAATATTCCTGTGGTTTTGGTAATGATATATAATCAATACTGAAACTACAAAAAACAAAATAACAAATAATACGAATTTCTTCAAAAACTTTGATCTCATAATTATCAACCTGGGTTACTTACATCAAAGTAAACAATCGCGTAAGGCTTTAGTTCAATGTTACGGTCATGCTCTTTTGCTTCGGTAATCGTTAAAAAGTGTTTTAAGATTTCCAACGGGACTTCTTTTTTAATGAACCACACGCTGCCATCGTAAAACAACACCATAAACCCATTGCCGTCAATGCCCGATGTGAGATTTTCTGGCAGATGATTGACATCAATATCACCCGGTTCGCCCCAATGAACGCCTGAATTAGCAACCTCCACGACAATAATAAGATGCTCACACCCTTCAAGTTGGCTCAACTCCTGAACCTCAAAAGCCGTATCCGGGCCGGTTATGCCCATCACATTCGTCCAGTATCGCTTGGAATCTTTCGGCGACTTGGGACGCCCCGTCCAGTTGTAAGCAGGAGCCCAGAATGAAATGTTGGGCTCGTCATCCCAGTTTTTTTCATAATCAATAGGTTGTCGATCTTCTTCTCGAAAACCATAGCCGTAGGACATGAATAAGGCATTGCGAAAACGCCAACTAGAGTGAATACTACTTTGATGTCGATCATCATAAATATGATGTGGAAATTTTTTTGTGGCGTCAATATGATTGTGGATTGCCATATTAATACATTGTAATTGTATGTTTCTATTATTATGTACTCTTGCATGGTTATAATAATAGAAGAATATCGATATTAAAACCACAGAAATTGAAATTATAAGAAATACACAAATCTTTAAAAACTTCTTTCTCATTGTATTCACTCTGCAATATTATTGGAAAATCTCATTGTAAAATATAAATCGACTCGTACGACAGAAACAACAGTCAATGATACTACTATGGAAATATTTTTCAATGCAATGTCATTCTCTGTCTAATTCTGGAATCACATAACTGGGCGGCAAGTTCTTTTGAGATATTTCGGGTATGTCAAATGTTGTTCTAAAATTGAGTCCCTGACGTACTGAATTTTCAATCACAAAGAAAATCGCACGTCGGCCTTCTTGATAACTCTCTATCGGTGATACGATCACCTTCCAATTCTTATCCTCCATACCCCCACCCGTTGCATGTAACCAACAAACTTGTTCTCCGTTTCCAATATCGATTTTAGCAAGAGTACAATAGTCAAAGTTGGTGATGTCAATACGAAAACTTTCGTTATTTAAGCCTGTAATTATCTCTCCGGGAATAAGGTCGCCTTTATTCGCACAAAATATTAAAACAGGATTATTACCGCTTGCTTTTGATGTTTGATAATAATCAAAGGCTTCCTTGTAGGTTCTAAACCACGTTACATTCTCATGATAGTCAGGCCGTGTTATATTATTTTCTCCCAATATGACCGTTGCAACTCCAACACATCCTTGCATATAGACATTATACCCGTCAGCTTTATGAGGATCGTATGCAAACCCCCAATTCGACGGAAACCATCCTGAGTTGGGATTGATATACCTCAATGCAAAATCTTTGGGATCGAACATCTTGGGCTGACAAGAGCAGTCTTGTGAAACGATCGAAATCAGAGGGGAAACAGGCACTGTTGGTGAAGGAATAAGGATTACTTTTTCAACATCAATCTTTCCTAAACCATTACAAATGGGACATGTATTATGCAGAACCTCTGGGTCAAGCGGAGGAATTTCCGACAAATCCATTGGCACATACTCCGCTTCCCCTTCCGCTTTGTACTGCTCAATCCCGCTGTCGAAAATCGCGGATTCTCTGTCCGTGGTGTAGTCGTTGAAACTCGCACCGACACCGCCGCCGATTTCAAAGTCGGGTACGATGACGTTGATGATGCCGGGATCGTAAGCGTCCAACGGTCGCGGCGTCGGCAACTCTGTCGGCGACGTGGCGTTCAGTGTGTTCGGAAGGGGAGGATTCAGATATGCAAAACCCAGGTAATTCACGTCCGCTTCCGCCGAACCGTCTCCGTAGATTGAATGTGTCCAGTCGTGCGTCACATGACTCGACGCATAGTATTCACTCGTCTCCGAATCGCGCGTGATTGTGCCGTCAAACTTCCTGCGGTCACTATACAAACCCGGCTTGATAAAAATGCCCGCTGGATAAAAACTCTCGCCCGACGCATCGCCGCTACCGCTGTATTCGCGTGTCCAATCATTGCCGTCGAAACGTTCCGTGTCTTTGAAAGTCAGCGTCTGCTTCATATCGTAAATTGTGTACTCATCAAGTTTCGGCATCGGATAAATATCTCGATGATTTATCGACTTCCATTCGTGATTCGACTCGCGATCTATCGATTCGGAAATCACGTCAAACTGGCCGCTATTCTTGTTGTAAACACTCGACGTGGTGTGGTTCTCGGTGTAAGTCTTGTCGCCTTTCAACGTTCGTGTGTAGTCATAAGTGGTCAAACCATTCACCGAAAATATAATTGATCCCGAAGCGTTGAATTTATAACCTGAGTCGATGTCCGTCGTGTCTTTGCGTTTGTAATCGCTCGTCCATGCACCGTTTTCGACCGTGAATTCCGACGTCAACTGTTTCTGATCGACCTGCTTGTAATGACTCGAATACGCATTTTCACCGTCATAAGACGCGCTCACGAAATCGTTTTTGTCCATGTGTGCAAAGATGGCGTCGGCACTCACCGCAATGCTCAGCGTGCCGCTCAACCTGCCGAAACCGCAGCCATTGCCGTCTGTCAAATTCCAGGTTTCACCCACGATGTCATACACTTCGTTGCCCCTGTAACCGTCCGAGTAATAACCCGACATGCCCGGCGTGGTCGTGACCGTGCCGTTGACGAGAATGAAATCACCATACCCCACGTTCGTGGTACTACTCGCATAAGACGACACGATTCCTTCCGGCCTATACCAAAAACTCCACCCGCGCTCGCCGCCCGACTTGCCTTGACCGGACACAACGTCCCAAACATCATTGGTCGCGCTGTTTTGCGGGATTTCGAGTAGCAAAGTGCGGTCAACCCATTCGGTTTCGCTCTCGTGATAATGCGCGATTGTACTGCCGAGCATCTCTTTGCTCTGCGTGCGGCCGGCCTCGACGTGATGCGTGCCTTCGCCCTGGTACTCGAAAACCAACTCGCCGTTCAGGTCAATTGACAACGCAGTCATAATCTCTTCAAGCGTGATCGTGTCGGTGGTTTTGCCTTTGTTGATCGTCTTTTGCGTCACCGACTCGCCGAAAAGCGTCAGCGGCTGGCCTTGCGCGTCGAGTTCCTCAACCTCTTCAAGATACCATTCCTTATAAACCTCGTCAACAACATTCGTCGTCACCTCGCCCTCCGGCGACCACGTGTCAAGTTCCGGATCGTAAAGCAATTCGATCGACCCGGTCACGTCAACCTCCGTGTGGTACTTCTCGAAATTCTTAGTGCCATCGACGCCCGGCGTCGTGTCGCGCACAAGCCGGTCTTGTGCGAAGTAATTGTCCACCGACTGCACGTTGCGGCCAAAGTTTATGACCCATTCATAATTGTCCAGGTCAATCCCGCCGTCGCCCTCATCGCCGCCATCTCCCGGCGGCTTGACTTTTATCGGCCCGCCTTCGTCCGACGTTTGCGAACGCTCGCCGCCGTCAGGCGATGATTGGCCGCCGCGTTCTTCTGGTTCCTTTTCCACAAAGTCGTAATGAATCGTTGTCGTGTCGGTATAATTTCGGCGGTCAACGTCGCGATTGATACCCGATGTCGAGCGGTTGTAGTTGTGACCCTCGCCGCTGCTCGTGGTCGCAACGGCATGCGATGCCTCACAGAACGGCATGGTCTCAGACGAGTCCAACTCGATCTTCCCGCGAAACGACGAGACGGTGAAACTGTACTGTGAAAAACGGGTGCTGCCGGCAAACGGCAATGCATGCGGCATCCCGCGATCAAATCGATAGCTCGAAACCTCGCTGACCGTGTATAAAACCCGTTCCTCACCCTCCTCCCACTCGCCGTCCTCGACCGTGTAATAAACTCTTACACCGGCACCGCTGCCCGAAAAACCGCTCTCCGTAATGACGGTCGGCAAAGAGGTTCTCGACTCCGCCGAATCGACGGCATAACCAAAACTTTTCACGCGGGTATAACCTTCAAAGCCGCCCCGATAATACGCCCCGGTTTCAAGTCCCGCCTCGGCCCAACCATCGCCGTCTGTCAGTTGCCATTCGTCGCTCCCGTCAAGCTCAAGCTCGCTGGTGAACTCGTACTCCGTCCACTCACGCATCGCCCCGGCATGATAACCCGTGACTACGCCATGCGGCACACTTCGCGAATAAGTCGTCTCATCCTGCGTCATCGTCGTCGAAGAATCGCCCGACGAAACCGCAGTCGCCGACGAGTTTGACGTACTCCACACACCCTGCGAATTTGCCGTTTCATTGATCGTCGCGTCCATGACATCGGACGTGTTTTCTTTGATGTCGATGTATCCCGAAATCGTTCCGCCTTCATTGGGCAGTGTCCAGGTATAGTCGCCATACAGCGACAGCTTGGTTGAATCGTCAATGGTCATTGTGATATCGTTCTTGCTTCCATTGCTCACAACCCAATCACCGTTGCTCACCGTTTGCGGCAAAGCATAATCCTCCTCATAGATGTCCGAAGTCATGACGTGCAAACAGCCGTTGGCCGACCAAGTGAGCACACCTTCCTCCGACTCCCCGCCCGATTCCGCTTCCAAATAAAGCCAAGTCGAAAGATAAGTTTCCGATTCCATCTTCCCGCGATCATCGCCCGAACCCGATGTCAGTTGCCACTCACCGTTGCCGTCAAGCGCACTGCCCCAATCGGCGATTGTCGTCTGCGATGACCTGTTCGACTGCCGCGATTCAATCGTGTAAGCGGAAACGACCGAGGCTACGTTTTCCGGCGGCTCATAACCCTCCGGCGAACCATTGCGTCGCAGCGAAACGTTTTCCCAATCGTGATAATTTCGCGTCGATTTGACGAAGCCATCGTAACTCCCGCCAACCGTTACATTGCCCGTCGAAATCGTCAACTCCGAGGTAATGGTATAATCCGTTGTTGCCGTATCCGTACCGGAAAAAGACATCCCCATGTCGATGCTCGTGGCATCATCGAACTCAAGCGGCACACCATTCACGCCGGTCATCAAGGCCGTCATCACTTCATTACCACTGTTGTCCGAACCTGTGTAACGGCTGCTCATGGAAAACGAGGACGTCGCAGTGTCCGTGCCGGTCAGCGTCATGGTCAAGGCGGCAACCACATTGTTGGAATCCACGTTACTGAAAACGTTCGTTTGTTGCGAGGAATTGACCGATGCTTCGTCAAATGTGACGCGATAGGTTCCCGTCAACCCGCTTTCCGTCGCCCGGGTCGAAGTCGAAACATGTGAGGTCGTGGAAATCGCACTGGTCGTTTTTTCAAAGCCGTCAATCGCACCGGTTGTCGTATCGAACGTACTGGTAATCACCGACGATGTGGCCATCGACAGTGCCACCGACAAGCTATCGCCGCCTTTGGTGGCGTTCGTGACCGACGTGTCGTTCGTCACAATCGCCAGAGAATAATACTCAACGCCGCCGATTGCATAAACACAAAGCTGATATTCCAGCCAACCGTTGTTTTGCGATGCCCCGTTTCGGACCGAGTAATTCCAACTCACGGTTTCCGAATAGTACCAATCGCCGTTGCCGTAATCGCGTGACACAACCTCGCGCGTCATCGTTTGATTGCCGTAAAGCGACTGTCCGCTTTCGTCATCAGTCAAAATGTAGGGCGTGGTCTCGGTAATCGAAAAGCTGAAATTGCCCGTAAAATCAGGCTCAAACGGCGTTCCCGAATCGAAGTCATAGATTATGCCGCCCGGTGCAAAAGGTTCGGGTTCTTGCTCATTGAATACGGGCAACGCAAACGATGACGTTGCAACCAGGGCGTTGAACGTAGGCGTTATCAGCAGATTCGAACCATCGTTCACAACGGTTGAAATTGCCAGTGCTCCGGTATAATTTTCCGGCGGAGTCCATTGGATTGCATCGCAGTCCGCCAAGTCTTTCGCCGCAGCGATCGTCGCTTCACCGTCGGAAACATCAACGGACATGATTTGGTGCGAAGGATTCGTAAGCACTTCCAAAACGATCGGGACACCCTCATTTGGCAGAACCAGTGATGCCGACGTGTTGATCGTATTGGGAATAACTTCCGGAAGAGTAAACTGTGACACCAGATCATCGAGGCTTCCAACTTCCGCGAACGGAAGGTAGTCCCCCACATCAATTCGCACAACCGCCGATGTCATATTGCCCCAGTTGTCAATGGCCACATATCACTGTGACATGAAACATTTTTTGGAATGGCGAGGCAATCGAAAAGTCTCTCTTTTGACTGCTTTTGATCTGGCCGAGTATATTGACTGGTTACACAAGCATAATCTTTCGCAGGCAACTTTGGCACGTCATATTGCCTCACTACGTCATTTTTTTCGTTTTCTGCAACTGGAAGGCATCATACAGAAAAACCCCGCCGAATCGCTCGGCAGCCAAAAGTTATGGGAACATGCCCCACAAGTATTGTCACTGAAACAGGTAGATGACTTGCTCATCAGTCCTGTGCCGGGCGATCCGTTTTGGCGACGTGATCGTGCAATACTCGAAATGTTGTACGCGACCGGTTGTCGTGTTTCGGAATTGGCAAATCTGACTATGTGCGACATTCATCTTGACGAAAAATATTGTCTCTGCACCGGCAAGGGCAATAAACAGCGGCTTGTACCTCTCAATAACAGTGCTGTTGAAGCGTTTGAAGAATGGGATGATATAGAGCGTTACGTAGTGGTCAAAAGGCATGGCGAATCAAAATTTGCATTTTTGTCTTATCGCGGCAAGGGAATGCCGCAAGAACGAATTTGGGAATTGGTCAAACGCTATGCGAAACGTGCAGGGATTACCGCCGAAGTAAGCCCTCATACGATGCGTCATTGTTTTGCAACGCACATGCTGGCTGCCGGTGTTGATCTGCGTCTGGTTCAGGGAATGCTGGGACATGCGAGCATCGCATCGACACAGATTTATACTCATGTCGATATGTCCCACCTGAAAGAAGTGCATAAAAAATATCATCCGCGTGGGTAGCATCATTGATGCTATTTGTATTGACATGAGAAACCGCAATTTTTACCGTCCAACGAGACGGCATTTTCCCGATCACCGCAAGCAACTCTACTTCTGTTTTGAAGTGAAAAGCGTTAAACTCTCGCGGGGGGCAGTTTGATTTTCATTGCTCGGAAACGGTGATGCCCCCCGCGAAATCGATTGGTTTTCCGTCCGCTTGCGTTACCAAGAAGTTTTGTAGGGGGGCTGGGGGAAACTTTTGAAAAAGTTTCCTCCAGAAATCTTTCTGTCACGCCCGGCTCGACCGAACGGAGCACGATTCTCCAAAAATCATAGCGAAGTAAGCGCGTGCCGGGCGTGGGAACTGTGAAAAGATTTTACCCTTGTGTTGTGCTGGGGTTTGTTAAGGAGGTACTCCTCCTTAACGGCAGTCGTAATCAACCGCTTGGGGATCGCAAAGGGGTACTCCATCTTTGCACTAAGAAATAGCCAACGTATCACGAATCAGAACGGTAGCAATTTTCCAAAAGAGCATTGAATCTGGATTACGGTTTTTCTTTGTCTTTATTTCTGTAGTACATTTCTACTATCTGTGCTACTCTCTGATTGGGAGTAGCAGATTTTCCGTTAAGAGTATCAATCTCTAATCTCTTGATAACATATGGTTTAAACATACAATGAAGGCTTTTTTTCTTGTCTTTTGCGTTCATTGGTTTGCGTCCGGGTTTTAATTTTGTTTTAGTATTCATATTATTTCTGGTAATTAAATATCATATTTTTATCAGATAGTTTTAATTAATCCTCTTGCCATTACGATATTCATTTAATAGTGGGCAACCAAAAAATTGATAACTAATTCCCATGCAAACAAAAAAGGAGTATTACACATGCCAGTTACAAACTTATGCAGGTTGTTTTTCCAATTCTACGGTTATTTCAGCGAAGGATTGGACTTTTATGACGAACACGGCAATCGTGTTTATATGGCGCGCTATGATTACATTGGCAACAATGTTGTCATTCCTCTTACTGCTGAGGAACATGCACAACTTCCCGAACCCGGTACACTCGTTTTTGTTCAGGGACTCATCAAAGTTGACAAAAAAACCGGCAAACTCAAGCTGGAAGTCTTGGCAATCAGCATCGAGGGACACGACCCAAAATTCGTTCAACCTACCCCCGAACAACTTATGGCCGGTGCCACATTCTACGGCGAAATCATCGTTTCGAGCAAAGACTCAGGAGTTTATAATAATTATTTCTACCGCTGTGTCACGATTGCCCTTTTCGGCGGCAGTTATAAATTCAGTCTCACCAACGATGAAGACCTGTATAACCAGTTTCCAGAACGCGGTACATGCGCGATTGCCGGCACGCTTGAAACAATTGTTCGTTCGGTTCAAAAGGACGGTCGCCCCATCAAAGTATGCGAAAATAACCTGCTTCTCCAAAAGGTCGGCAAAGCACAACCTGAACCGAAACAACGTCAGCAGGCTGCGTGAAGTACCAGTATATCAGGTTTTGTCACCTAAGAAAAGGTGAATATGATAAAAAAGTTACGTCGAATCGATATTGCGACAATAATCGTAAAATCGACTTTTTTGAGAGTGGTTTTTGACCCTCGGAAAAAAATGTTCATATTTGACATGCCTGAAAGCCCTGTTTTTACGATGTCTGTGAATCAATGACCGATGATAAGAAACATTATCGGACGTTGTCATTACTTTGTAATAAATGAGCTTTTCAGAAATTAATTTGACGTAAGTTCCAATGGGCATCGCTTTAGCAAGTTTTATGCCAAACGATAATTGCGAACTCGTAGCGTCACTTGACACTTGAAATGCCAAGTGCAACATCGATTTTTATAAAGTAATTGACATCATGGGTTTAACATCATCGAGCCTTACCATTTCCGTATCGCGTTCAATGAAGAGCAAGCCTCGCCGGGCTGTCGGTCTTCTGCCTGTGGTTGTCAAAGAGGTCAAGTCTGTTTTGAAGTCCGGGACGGGTGTGTATCTTCGTAGCCTCTCTGCTTCTTATGCACAACGGATACGAAAAATTCGCGTTGCTTCCTTCGGTGATTTTATACGTGTGAAAACGGTTTACGGCTGGTCAACGGTTTGGTATTCGGAGTACCTCGTTGACGAGTTCGGCAGGGTTCTTTTTTCGATGGTGGTTTGCGATGATTGGGATTGGATTGTTTCACTGATTGAAGACTTGGGAATTCCGCCGTTGTCTTGTATCAAGTGAGTAACTGGTTTGCACATAGCCAACAGGTGGCCTAGAGCATGAGCGCCGGTAGTCGGTTCGAGTCCGGCATGTGCAATTTGAAAATGGCAAGTAAGTTTCAAGCGACAACAAGGAAGTCATCATGTCAACAACAATTCAAAGAACGTCGGTCGAGGCATTGCGTCGGGAGTTGCATTTGCGGTTTGAAGATGAAGAGTTCGATAATCCGCAGGGGGCAAGTGAATTGTTATCGGAGTTGGTCATTGATCCGAAAGAGCAATCCGCGTTTCCGTTATTCTTTCAGAGGTTGTCGAAATGTGAAAAGACAAAGGTGGTTCCGGCAGGGCGTCGGGTTCCCTCCAAAGAGGGTGACGCCCTGCCCGTTACCCTGCCATTCAACCAACTCCATCAAGATGATTCTTTGCCCTGCCCTTCCTTTCCCCCGCACACTAGCAGGGGGGTCACAATCCCTAAAGAATCCGAAACCCTAAACAACGAAAATTACACCGTCACCCCCGCCGTTATCCCAAAAGTTTCCGGCGATGCCATCACCAGCCTGACGCATAAAATCCTCGGTGGTTACGATGGCGGTGTTGAAGTCGGTTTTAATGGGGAATGGTCGCCGCTCAAGTTCAAATCTCTTTGCCAAACTCTCGAAACCGCAAAAGTTGCCGCCGAAAACGACGTTTCTGACGAGCGTTTTGTGACGTTGAACGATTTAACCTTTGCGGTTAATCCGCACGGTGCCAACAATGGTGCGCATTACAAATACGTCATCGAAGGGAGCGGCACAAAGATTTACATTCATGCCAACCCCAAGGGACCGATTCAAGCCGTGCGAATCCGTTATGGTTTTGAAGCCCTTGCCGGTCGTGATCTTTTCAACGTTCACGCAAACATGCTTGACTGGCTAAAGGAAATCGGTTTTACGGTTCAAAAAGAAACCGTTTCCCGCGTCGATTTGCAAGTCATGCTGTTCCGTGCCATTGCGGAATTAATCACGCCGATCTTTGCCAACCGCTCCGTCAAACGCGCGTCGAAATTCGCCTTTCACGGCAATCGCCCTGCCCTGCCCTATTCACCACGAAGAACACGAAGAGCACGAAGTTTATCAGCAGATGAAACAGATTTGCAGATGATTGTTATAACGTGTTGTTTGGTTTGAGTGCAAACATATCTGTTCCATCTGCTCAATCTGCTGATGATTCCTTCTTGGTTCAAAACACGTGGTGAAATCGCCCTGCCCTGCCCTATTCACCACGAAGAACATGAAGTAATCGCAAAAAAAACGCAAAGACAATTGACATCATCTCTGCGCTTGTCGAGTAGGATGTGATAAGTAGGAAGCTGCCGACTGCTTACTCCACCTCCGCGCTTTCGACAACCTTCACTCCCCCTCTTGGCTTGGGGAACGTTTCATCGATGAAAACCTTTTCCCCTCGCACGACTTGATCACTTTCGTTGCTCACCGTAATCGTCCCGTCCTTGCTGCCGCGAAGCAACGCTTTCGCATCGCGCAACATTTCGTGCTCGGTTGGTTCGTCCATGATTCTGCGACGCTTGCGCCAGAACGATTTCAACATCTCATACACCGCTGCGGCTTCGGGATTTTTCCGTCTTGCCCCGTCGCGAGCCGCCGCATAATACGAACCGGCCAATCGAAACGCATCATCGCCCGCGATCAAAAGCAAATCCTGAACGGCACGCGACACATAGCGAAACCAAATCAACAGATTGCGAAGCACCTCAATTTCCCCAACAAGCTCCTTCAGCTTCCCGTTATCATCGACCAACCCCGGCCAAACTTGCGGAAAATCCGCAGCAATATCGGCTGTCTTTTCGATAAACCCATATCGCCGCACGCCGGAACCGTTGAGCCGACGACGATCCGCCGCATTCAACTCGGTGTCGGTGAGTGCCGGAACGAGTGCGGTGATATTTTGAAACTCGGTTTGCTGTTCGGCAAGCCAACTTTGCAAATTACCGACGATACCGTCATCCATTTCCGCCGACCCATTCGCAAGCGTCTTGATCGATTGCACATTGGAAAACCCTGAGTTCGCATTGGCTCCGGTTCCGGTCGCCATGACGCGAATGTAATACGTCGTATTCGCATTCAGCCCGTCGATATTGAACGAAGTCGCCGCCGCATCCGCATTCAACGTAATGGGGTTGGTGAAGAGCGAATCATTCTTCGCCACCTCAATGAGATAACCGGTCGCATTCGTGACCTTGTCCCAATCGATGAGGATGGAATTACTGCTCACCGACAGAATCACAAGCGTCGGCGCAGGCAAAGGATTCGGCCCGGCTTTTGGTGATGAGGGAGCAGGGGACAGGGGGCAGGGAGCAGTATTGTTTTCCCACCTCCCTGTTCCCTGCTCCCTGCTCCCTGTTCCCTCTTTCAACATCGCGATCTGCTCTTCGAGAGCGGCGATTTGTGCATCCACTTGAGCGTGGGAAAGCTGACGTTCGGCACGCTGAATGGCACCGGTCGCACGTTTGACTGCGCTTGCGGCGGCTTTTGCTTTGCGTCTGGCGTTGATGATGGTTTTCTTTTTCGTTGTCATGATTTCCTTTCTTGATCCCGCGTTCAAGACGCGGGGTTAAACGGTGGGGGAATGATTATTGGTTACAATGGGTTTCCGCCCCGTAAGGGGCAATGGTATTTAGCCCAGGGCAACGCCCTGGGTCACTGTCGCGCGCCATCAATTTTTCCTTCGCCCCGTAAGGGGCAATGGAAAAAGATGTTGTGCATTGGTGGATCATTCCACTGTCCCTATGGGACGCGGGGTTTCACAGGCGGACATGTTCCCCAGGGCGTTGCCCTGGGCTAAATAACATTGTCCCTACGGGACGAATACTGGTCACTAGCCACTATCTTTTACCTAACTGTCAAACTCTATCGTCCTTTCCCGTATTACGAGCTATAATTATCTGTACATTCGTATAGAATTTACAAAATGACCGTCAAAATTTATTGAATATGACGGTTGTTACACAAATAGGACGAATTTGACACCAAAATTGATGTTTTGGACATGAACGTTGATGTTTAAAACATGAAAATTGATGTTTAGGACATGAACGTTGATGTTTAAAACATGAAAATTGATGTTTTGGACATGAACATTGATGTTTAAAACATGAATGTTGATGTTTTGCACCTTGAGATTTCAACTTTTTGTGTCGATTTTTAGCGGGAAAATACGAAAAAATTCACACAGAGAACGCGGAGTACAGATCAAATTACGTCCAGTAGGGTGGGACAACACGAATTTTTCTCCTCTTAGTTATTGATAATAAACAAACTGATGATTACAATAACTTTTGCTGATGTTGATTTTTACAAAATAACCAAAAAGGAGCTGAAAAACGATGCCCGCTTCACTCGACTGCGTACTTTGTTTAATCAAGCTGTCATTGGAAACCGCCCGATTCGCCACGAAAGATGAGACCGTCCGCGCTGCCGTTCTCAAGCAAACCCTTGATGTTGTTCGTGACAAAGGATTTCCCGTGATTTCGCCGCTTCTGGGTCAGGAGATTCACCGTATCATTCTGAAGGAGACGGGTGTCTCCGATCCTTTTGCGGCTCAAAAGCGTGAAGCCAACAGTACCATGCTTGCCATTCAGGATTCATTGCGGGAACAAATTCGTCAGTCGAATGACCCGTTGTTGTATGCCGTCAAAGTTGCGATTGCAGGCAATAGCATTGATTATTCCGTTCGCAGCGACTGGAATAAGGATTTGCTTCTTCATACATTTGAACAGGCAACTCAGCAACCCCTTAACGGCAGCATCGAAAGTTTTGCGGAAACAATCAAAAAAGCGAAACAGATTTTGTATCTTCTCGACAATTGCGGCGAAATTGTCTGCGATCAGCTTCTCATTGAAGAAATCAAACGTTTGCGTCCTGATCTTGCCGTTGTTGCCGTTGTTCGTGGTTCGGCAGTATTAAATGATGTGACGCGGGAGGATGCCCGGCAGACCGGTTTCGACAAAGCCGTACCAACCATTGACAACGGAAACGATGCCATCGGTACGGTTCTGGAACAATGCGGCGCCGAATTTATGGAAGCGTTCGGCAAGTCGGACATGGTCATCGCCAAAGGAATGGCGAATTACGAAACGCTTGTCGAGTACAATTCCGAACAACTGCCACAAACGGTTTGCTATCTTTTCCGAGCGAAATGTCCTGTCCTCGCCAGGCACGCCGGTGCCGCGATGAACGATCTCGTCGTTCGGATTAAGGGTAACGAAAATTAGGACTTTTGCTGAAAATTAACCACGCTTTTTGGAAAGAATACAGCCGTTTTTAGTTTTTAGAAAGGATAGAGATATGACAATTCTCGCAGAAAATAATGCAATACAAAATATTGGAAAGTGCTTGGATGTATGGGAAGATGGGAAAATGTGTAAACATAAACACGAAGTTGGAGACCTTCTTCAGTTTTGCACACAAATCATTTTCTACGAAAAGATTCTTATCATGCCATTGGCTCCAGAGGATGTTATTCAAAGGTCAAACGATGTAATTAAATTTTTGGAGGATAGACTCGGAATAAATATGTTCAGTATTGAGACTCCTGATTATATTGATACTGAAGGTATATTAGTTGATAAAGTAGCTGAAAGGTTACACGACGATATTGATGATATTGATTTGAAAGACGAAACAAAAGTTGCTGTCGGACCAATATTTTTCCCCGAGCCGTCGC
>Ga0082212_10007057_pt1 | contig 14952 bp, 13 predicted proteins | sample TergutNt197P3_FD_71548 | JGI IMG/M metagenome (GOLD analysis project Ga0082212, IMG submission 71548) | Neocapritermes taracua P3 segment gut microbial communities from Petit-Saut dam, French Guiana - Nt197 P3 | ecosystem: Host-associated > Arthropoda: Insects > Digestive system > Gut ... | reverse complement strand
TTACCGTTCCTTTGTACTGTTGCAGATGCAATTCAAGCCATTGCACCGATTCGGCGTCCAAATGGTTGGTAGGCTCGTCGAGCAATAAAACGTCGGGTTCTTTCAGCAGCAGGCGGCACAGCGCCACGCGGCGACGCTCGCCTCCCGAAAGGATAGACACCGGAGCGTCGCCATCGGGACAGCGAAGCGCATCCATCGCCCGTTCAAGTTTACTGTCGAGATCCCAGCCGTCGGCATGTTCGATTTGTTCGGTAAGTTCCCCTTGACGAATCATCAATTGATTCATCTCATCGTCGCTCATCGGTTCCATGAAACGGTTGTTCACATCTTCGTATTCTTTCAGCAAATCAACAACTTCCTGTACGCCTTCCTGAACGATTTCCTTCACGGTTTTGCTGTCGTCCAACTGAGGATCCTGTTCTAAATAGCCCACCGAATACCCGGGCGAAAATACCACTTCGCCCTGATACGATTTTTCAATACCTGCAATGATTTTCAACAGCGTGGATTTACCGGAGCCGTTCAACCCGATGATGCCGATTTTGGCTCCGTAGTAGAACGACAGATAAATGTCCTTCAAAACCTGTTTGTGTGGCGGGAAAGTCTTATTTACCCCGACCATCGAAAATATAATTTTTTTATCGTCTGACATGTTTTTGATTTTGTTTTAGATTTTTCTGCGAAAGTACAAAACATATCCCGGAAAACAATGATGATTACAGTTGCAATCTGTCCCGTTAGGGACAATATATTGATAGAAAGAGGATTAAAGCGCCGATGTAGCATGCCGTCAGGTACGCAATGTATCGGCGTTTTTGTTTGTACATCTTTACCTTTGCGACTCTGCGACTTTGCGGGCAATTGATTTGACCGCGCAAAGACGCAAAGACACAAAGTTGTCCCGCATGAAGTTTACGCGGTTACCGTCGGCTTAATTGCCGACCTGTCGGGCGTTATTGCCGCTATTGCGCTGGCATACCTGTTTTTTGCGTGATCGTTCTTCATAAAATCATCATCAATACTGCGGGAATTGTCGAATTTTGCCTTCCAATCGCGGATAGGTTTCCCAAATATCGGGATTGTCGCCTGTTCTGGTATCTTTGGTTGAAACAAGTTTGTCGTGCAACATTTTTTTCATTTCGCTTAAAACTTTTGCATATTTTGGATCGTTGGCAACGTTATTCATGCAAGATTTATCTTTTTTCAAGTCGAACAGTTCAAATTCCGGACGTTTGGCTACAGCCGCATCAAAATAAGGCATGATATCCTTTTCTTCGCTGTTTTTGATGAGGAATGTTTTTGAAGGGCAATCGTCAATATCGCAATAGGCGTCTTCCAGTTCATTCCGGTCGTTGATCAATTTCGGGTCGCCAGCGGGATAAAGATAAGGCTTGAAATTGCGAATCAGCAGGTAATTGCCCCAACGCATCGCTCTTACCGGATAGCCCAGATTATCATACCGTGAATAAGAATGACGTTCTCTTCCTGCGAAAACAGAATCTACCTTATATTTTTTCTTTTCCCCCTTCATCAGAGGGATCAGACTGACGCCATTCATCTCCGGTATTATTCCGATGACCTCGTAAAGGGTTGGCGCGATAGAAATTGTGCTGACAAGCGCGTCAATGACCTGCGAACCTTTGATTTTATTTCCCCAGCATATTGCCAGGGGAACATGTATGCCATCGTCGTAACAGTTGGCTTTAGCGTGGGGAAACGCCATACCGTTATCGGCGGTAACGATGATAATGGTGTTGTCCAACTCTCCGATACGTTTCAGTTCTTCGATACATTTCATCAATTGTTGATCGAACCATTCAATTTCCACCGCATAATCCAAAAGATCTCCACGTATCAAATCCGCGTCGGGCAAAAATGCGTTAACCTCTGCTTTGTTCAGCGAATAGCCTTCCTTTCGCCAACTCCCTTCTTCAAAATCGCGATGCGGCTCATGCGCCCCAAACCAAAAACAGAACGGCGCATTTTCGGGACGTTCAGAAAGGAATTTTTTAAAGTTGGAAGCATAATCATTTTTGGAAATACCGGTATAGGGAGGTTGCAGTTTGATGTCGTTATATTCCGGTCCTGCCGGATTGTAGGGTCTGCCCGATATTTTCCAGTTGCCGGGTCCCCAGCCTTTACCGGTATATCCGGTAAAATATCCGTAATCCTTCAGTACGTCGGGATAACAAACGTATTTGGTTGAAAATGAACTTGCGTGTGTACCGGCTTCTTCCAACTGCCAGGGGTAAAGCCCCGTCAAAATGGCGGCACGCGACGGGCTGCTTCCGGGCGAACAAACGTAGGCATTGGTGAACAGGCAGCCTTTTTTCGCCACAAAATCAAACGCCGGCGTAGAAACCATTTTCGAGCCATAAGCCGATGCGTGCGGATACGACTGATCGTCGGATATGACAAACAACACATTGGGCTTCTGAGCCGAAACCGTATGGGTTGTCAAAAGAGCAAAAGTTCCTATTTTAAAACCATTCCTTATTTTTTCAGAATTATTCATTGTTTTTTTTGATACTTGATGATAAGTTTTTAAACATTGATGAAAGCCGATTCAAAAAAATCATGACGTGAAATGAAAATCGAAAAGCCTTAATATTCGCTGCATTGGGGCTTTTCAATGTTTTCATTCGCCATCTCCCACTGCCTGCGCGCGATGATCGCCGCGCCATAAGCCCCCATCAGTTCGGGAATATCGGTCATTACCACAGGTTTTTCCGAAAGCAGTTCCAGCGCGCGGCGTATCGAAGGATTACGGAACGTGCCGCCCTGTACCGATAACCGGTCGCCCAGATCGTCCATATTGGTAACGTTCAGCACTTTAATCAGTGCGTTTTTGATAACCGAATACGACAATCCGGCGGCAATGTCTTCAACGGGAGCATTTTCGCGCAGGGACTGTTTCACTTTCGAGTTCATAAACACCGTACAGCGCGTTCCCAAATCGCAGGGTGCAGCGGATTGGCAGGCTTTTCGGGCAAATTCCTGTACGGGCATACTGAGATTGCGGGCGAAAGTTTCGATGAACGAACCGCATCCCGAAGAGCATGACTCGTTCAGTTCGATGCGCTGAATGACGCCGTAGTGAACGAAAATCGCTTTCATATCCTGCCCGCCGATGTCGAGGATGAACGACACGTCGGGGTCAATGTGGCTGGCGCCGGCATAGTGGGCGATGGTTTCCACCACGCCCTCGTCAATATTGAAAGCCGCTTTGACGAGGTCTTCGCCATAGCCGGTTACTACGCTGCGATGAATGGCGAGTTGCCGTCCGGCGTTCGTTATTTCGTTGTGAAACTGCTGCAAACCGGCATGTACGGTTTCCACCGGTTGCCCCTCGTTGTTGCGGTAAAAGCCAAACAGCAGTTCGTTATTCTCGCCCAGCGCGACTATTTTCGTGGTCGTAGAACCGGAATCAACGCCCAGAAAGCAGCCCGTCCCTTTGTAGTCGGACAGCGTCGAACGTTTGACGGTAACGGGCGTATGTTCATTTTGCCATGTTTGCCATTCGTCGTCGGAGCGGAAAAGCGGCGCTAAACGATTGGATACGGTTATTTTTTGCTGTTGGGATTTTTCGGCAATGGTTGTCAGCAGTCGGCTCAGCGGTGCGGCATGTTCGCATTTGCAGGACATGGCTGCGCCCAGAGCGGGAATGATTTCGGGATGTTCCGGACGAAGCATGTCTTCCGGTGCAATCTTCAACACACGGACAAATGCGGTAATTAACTCAGGTAGAAAGGTAAACGGTCCGCCGATGAACATGATTTGCGGCAACACGTCGTATCCGCGTGCCAGCGTGTTGAGGCTCTGCACGGCTACCGCATGAAATACGGAAGCGGCAATGTCTTCTTTCGGGATTTTCCGGCTGATGAGGTTTTGCACATCGGTTTTGGCAAACACGCCGCACCGCGAGGCAATCGGATAGATATTGCCGTGCTGCGCCGCCAACCGGCTCATACCGGCGGTTTCCACATTGAGCAATGTCGCCATCTGGTCAATGAATGCGCCTGTTCCGCCCGCACAACTGCCGTTCATGCGGATGTCGGGCATCCGGTTTTCCGAAAAGAAAATCATCTTCGAGTCCTCGCCGCCAATATCCATCAGCGTTTTTACCTGTGGATAAAGGCGTTGTACGACTTCGGTGGCGGCAATCAGTTCCTGTATGAATTGGATGCCGGTATTCTCACAGATCCCCATACCTGCCGACCCCGTAATGGTAAGCGCTGCCGGTTCATCGCCAACCATCGGCGACGAGCCGGAAAGCAATGCCGATACGGTTTCGTATATCTGCATATTATGGCGAACATAGCCGGTGTGCACCAACTGTGACTGTTCGTTGACAACCGCAATTTTCGCCGTGGTTGAACCCACATCCAAGCCTATTCGATACATATTTATTTCTGACAATTAGGACAATAATACACCGCTCCGCCCATATACGCCTCTTTGACGATGTTTCCGCCACAGTTGGGACACGGATTATTCAACGTGTTTTTCGACAGGATGGTTTTATACCCGCCGTTTTGTCCCAGAAAATCCTTTTCGGTGTCGCGTCCGCCGGCGTCGGTCATGCGGCGCAGCGTGGTTTTCAGGCTGTAGAACAGTTTTTCCTTCTCGAAATCTTTTAACGTTGATTTTTTGCGTTTGGGATGGATGCCGCCATTGAAAAGAATGTCCTGCAACACGCCGTTGCCCAGTCCGGGGATACGCTGTTCGGTTGCAAGGAAGGCTTTCATGGATAAATCCTTCGTTACGTTTTTGAAAATATTTTCAAAAAACTGTTCATCAAAAACATCGTCTAACGGCGAAATGGCTGCGAGACTGCCCCGATAGTAAGGATTGTCCAACACGCCGCTATAAGCCCATATTCCGCCATACATGGCAACCGTAAAAACCACGCAGGCGCCATTGTCGAACTCAACCGCCAACTGATATTTCGGCGGACATGCCTCAACCGACGGGCAATACCGCATATTGACGCCGTCGCCCACAGTAATGGACGTATCATGGTCGCAACAGATGTCCACAAACATGCCGTGTCCCCGCGCCGACAACACCTGCCGTCCCGCAAGTAGCGGATGATATTCCGCAGGGTCGCCGTTGAACCACGCAAATTTGTGCGGACTTGTGGCGTTGTACACCTGAACGATGCGCTTGCCTGCAAGTATATCGTTTGCCTGTAAACTAACGGTTTTTGTTTCAGGAATTTCTAACATAATGTCTTAATTTTTAATATATTTCATCAGGAAATCGAGAATATGCTGTTTCCTGTTATGGATAAATTCGCGAAACTGTTCTTCGCTTTCATCAAGAAAAAACCTGACAATCATTGGTTTGGCAACAAACGGCATGATGCACATTCCGATCAGGCTTGCCCAGAACTGCGCTGCATCGAACTCGCTGCGCCGGTTGTTTTTGATTTCGGCGGCAATCTGGATTTTGAGTTTTTCAATATCCAAATTGCGGGAAATAATGAGTTCAATCATGCGTTCGGGAGTTGCATTCAATTCATGTACCAAAAAACTGACACTGCCGGGGTTATCAAGCAGAAAATTCAACGTATGGTCCACAAACAGGTTCATTTTTTCAACCAACGGCATATCTGCATTGATCACATATCGCTGTTGCGAGATGAGCGCACCGACCACATGCTCGAACACCTTCTCGAACAGTTTGTCCTTGCTTCGATAGTAATAATGAAGCGATGTTCGGCTGATGCCGGCTTCATTGGCGATATCCTGCATACTTGCGCCTGAAAGCCCCTTTTGAATAAAAACAGTAGTGGCAGCTTCCAATATTCTGGATTCCACATCGTTATCCTGATGATTAGCCATGAATAATTTGACTTTTATGTTTGACAGATGCGTTTGACAAAAGTGTCAAAGATAGAGTATTTTTATTAACCTGACAAAAAAACCGGAAACATTTTTCTCTTAAACAAATAAATGCCCTAACGAAATCACATTTACATGATCATTTCGCGAGTAAGAGGAAACGCCTGCAATGATAACATTGAGCGAGGCGCATTGAGCGGCTTTTTCCGGCGTTAAGCGCGTAAGCAGTTTTTGTAAATTATCGGCGGCTTCGTCAATGGTTTTTGTTGAGCCAAGTTTGATTTCAAACGCAGCCCATGTTTCGTTGGGTAATTCCACAATAGCATCAATTTCCAAGCCCGAAGAATCGCGGTAATGATATACTTTTCCGTCAAGCACATCGGCATAAATGCGCAAGTCGCGTATTGCCAGCGATTCGAAAAACAGTCCGAAAGCGTCAAAATCGTTCAAAAGTCCGTTTGACGTAATGCGCAATGCGGCTGCTGCAATCGAAGCATCCACGAAATGCCATTTGGGCTTAATACGCTGTTGCACAGACGAACGAATATGTGTTTTCCACGCAGGCAATTCTTCAAGAACAAAAATTTCCGAAAGTTGGTCGAGGTACTTGCGTACAGTGCTTGCTACCATTGGCGACTTGTCGGTAAACCCTGTTTCTGCCGCTAATTTTTCGAGCGACGCTTCGGTTGAAATATTGCGCGAAAGCGCGCGAACTAATGCCGCAATGCGTTCGGGCGTTGGCGGAGCATATAAAGTTCGCATATCCACATAAGCAATATTTTCAACATAATCAATCATTGCTTCCTGTGCAATTTCGGGCGTTTCGTTTACCAACGCAGGCATCCCGCCACGAACAATCAGTTTTGCATAATCCTGAATTTCAACGCCGCCAAGTCCGGCTATTGGTGTGTTTTTTGTCAATAAGTCGTTAAAATTTACGGATTTAATGCTATCATTGCTTTCCGCAAGCGACATCGTGCGAAGTGTTAGCCGGGCAATACGTCCGGCGCCTGTGTGAGCAGAAATATCATCGCTTGGGCTTGCCGAACCGGTGAGAATAAATTGTCCTTTGGCTGCACGATGATCTATTTCAGAACGCACAGCATTCCAGATACTTGGCACAAGTTGCCATTCGTCGAGTAAGCGGGGCGTAGCGCCTTGAAGTACGATTTGAGGAACGAGTGTTGCCTGTTCTCTGATTAATTCCGATGCGTCGAATCGCACAAAACTTGCAGCGTGTTGCATTGCAGTTGTTGTTTTTCCGCAAAAACGAACCCCTTTCAACAAAACCCCGCCTGTGGATTTTAGTTTTTTGCCTATTTTTTTGTCCAATAAACGTTTTCCGTAAGTATCCATATATCAAGTATATATGTTTTCAACTGCGATTTCGTATGATTTTCAACTGCGATTTCGTATGATTTTCAACTGCGATTTCGTATGATTTTCAACTGCGATTTCGTATGATTTTGCAAAATTGCATTTTTTTTATAAAAAATTTGTAAAAAAATATTTTTTCTTCAAAAAAATCATTTACATTTGCAGCGTATTATTTCACTAATACACTAATTCAATAATCTATAAATAATATCGTTATGATAAATTTCGAAGAAGTTGATTTCAGTTACAGTCCAAAGGCTAAACTCCTTTTGGATTTGAACTTGCGATTTGAGCCGGGGCATATACACGGCTTGCTGGGAAAGAACGGCGAAGGCAAAAGCACATTGCTCAAGCTGGTCGCCGGATTGCTGTTTCCCCAAAAAGGGAAATTGGAAGTGATGAATTTCACTCCCGCTAAACGGAAACCTGAAATGTTGCGCGACATCTATTTTCTGCCGGAAGAGTTGCCGCATTATATGCTGAGCATTGCGCGTTTCCAGCAGGTGTACGCGCCGTTTTATCCGGGTTTCAGCGCCGGGTTGTTCGACGACTGTCTCAAGGAATTTGACATTCCTTCCAAAGATTGGAAGATGAACAAATTATCCTACGGACAGAAAAAGAAAATCTTCGTGGCGTTCGGCTTGGCAACCCGAACAAAAATCCTGCTGATGGACGAACCAACCAACGGTTTGGACATTCCGTCGAAAGGACAGTTCCGTCGAATGGTGGCGTCTGCATTGGACGAAAACCGGTGTATCATCATCTCTACGCATCAGGTGCGCGATTTGGACAGCCTGATTGACAGTCTGGTCATCATGGACAATCACGAAATCGCTCTGAATGAAACCATTGAAACGATTACCGACCGTCTGCTTTTCCGTGTGCAGGATGCGGACAGGAAAGAAGCGCCGGTCGTCTATTCGGAAAATACGCTGCGGGGCGTTTTTCAGGTGTGCGAAAACGTGAACGGGGAAGACAGCAAATTGGATATCGAATTGCTGTTCAATGCCATAATCGCGAACAAGAAACAAATTCAGCAAATTTTTAACCATCAAACAGAAAAGAAATGAAAACGAATATTTTTAATTTTAGAAGGGTTGGGCTTTTGTTCCAGCGTTATTTTATCGAACGTTTCCGTTGGGAATTGATGTACTGGGGCATGATGGCGATAGCATTCATGTTTCTGCGAAATAATATTCCGGCAATGTTCGGATTAGTTCTTATTGGTTGCGCTTTTTTTGCCGCCCGCTTTCTTCGGGAAATTCATCATCCCAGCAACGGCGTCGCCTACTTTATAATACCAGCAACGCAATTGGAAAAACTGACCGTTGCCATTGTCATGACGTCGTTCTATTATTTTGTCATGATGATGATTGCCTATGTCATAGGCAATTTGTTGGGAACATTTTTGAGTAATGTGTTGACAAATGTGGATTTTTTGCGTGATGGTTTAAATATGAACATTTTCCATCATTCTTCATTGCAATGGAAATTATTTGAAGAAGTTCCCAAATTTCCGGATATATTTGGCATAAATTATATACAATGGATAACTTTATTATTATTCATATTCTTGATTACTCAGTCTCTATTCATCTTCGGAGGTATTTATTTCAAAAAAAATCAGGTATTTAAGACGTTTGCAGCCATCATTCTCTTTTATGTGTTTTTGGGTATTTTGGGTCAGATTGAAGTAAAATTGATTTTAGGTAATAACCCGACTGCTCCGAAAGATATAGAACTATGGGGTAAGATATTGGTTATTACAATTAAGACCTTTTATCTTTTACAACCACCATTTTTCTGGATAGTGAGTTATTTCCGTTTAACCGAAAAACAGGTATAAGTCATGGAATTTAAAGAAACACAAGCGATTTACCTGCAAATCGGCGATTACGTCTGCGAACAGATTTTACTGGAGCGATGGAAAGATGGCGACCGCATCCCGTCGGTGCGCGAATTGGGCGTGGCGTTGGAAGTAAATCCGAATACGGTGGTACGCACTTACGATTTCCTGCAAAACAGGGAAATCATCTTCAACAGGCGCGGCGTAGGTTATTTTGTATCCGATGACGCCGCGCAAAAAATCATTCATTACCGGAAAAAACAGTTTTTAGAACAGGATTTGCCGGTAGTCTTCAAAAACATGTCGCTTTTAGGAATGACATTCGAGGAATTAGAAAACAAATATCATCAATATCTGAAAAATCATGAAAACAAGTAACAAACTTTTATTGGGTTTATTAGCAGTTATTGTACTTGCGATAACCGTATTTATTGCGCTTTTGCGCTTTCTGTAACGACTATCCCGTTGCGTCCATCACGCCTTTGAAATAGCCGATGGATTCGCATACTCCGGGGAACGGGTCTCTATAATCCTTTTCGTGTTCGAGACTGCATGCGCCGGCATATTTCACCTTGCGCAGCATCTTCACGAAAGCGGGAATGTCAATAACTCCGCGTCCCATTTCGCAGGTGGTTCCCTGTTTGCCGGACGCTGTTACGTCCTTGATGTGAATGTCGAATACCCGTGTGTAATATTTTTTCAAGTCGTCGGTGGGATTGAAACCGTCGCGGGTGTCGTGTCCAATATCCAGACACATGCCAATACGCGGGTCAAGTTTGTTCACATTGTCCCACACGTTTTTGGCGTTGGGATAAAGCGGATTGTCGGGTCCATGAATGTGTATGGCATAATGGAAATTGTATTCCTTCACTTTTTTATCCACATAAGGAAGGTCTTCATATCTTGGAATACCTACAATGATTTTTACTCCTGCCCTTTTGGCATACTCAAAAGCCTCATCTATCTGGTTTAATGATTTATCCATATAAATAGGTCCTACGCCGTAACCGGTTATGCCATTGCTTTTTAACTTGGCTTGGAATGCATCGCATTCTTCTTGGGTTGATTTTAACGGTAAATGAAAATCCTTAATACACAGATAATTCACATTTACGCGCTTCAGCATTTCGATGGTCTTGTCAATATCGAAATTACGAAATGTGTAACCTGCCATGGACACCTTAAACAGGTCTTCTTTGGGTGTTTTCTTTACGGGGTCAGCCGCTGCTAACAATTCTTCGCTAAAAAGCGCCGAGGATGCTCCCATCGCCAGCAAACCGGCTCCCGCCTTTTTTACAAAACTTCTTCGTGTGGTCATACTCATTTTTGTTTTTTGGTGGTAAAGTTTGATTTTACAATGTTTCTACAGTTTTCAAAACCTGTATTCAGGTTACAAATATTTTACTTAACGACAAAGATAGTGATTTTTTTATACTCAAAACCATAATATGTTTTTATCTTTCATTCCGTAGTAACGCTTGATTTACATTCTTCTTTCCAACTTCACTATGTTTTCCACATGGTGTGTATGCGGAAACATATCCACGGGCTGCACAGCCGTAATTCTGTAATATTCCTGCATCAGAGCCAGATCGCGCGCCTGCGATGACGGATTGCAGCTCACATATATTATTTTTTTAGGCATCGCCAGCAATAACGCCTCGACGACTTTCGCGTGAACGCCGGCTCTCGGAGGGTCAAGCGTCACCACATCGGGTGTTCCGTGCTGCCGTACCAGTTCCATATTAAACACATCCTTCATGTCGCCCGCATAAAATGTGGTATTCCTGATGCCATTGATCGCCGAGTTGTGTCTGGCGTCCTCGATGGCTTCGCTGACATACTCCACGCCGATTACCTTTTTTGCCTTCGATGCAAGAAAATTGGCAATCGTTCCGGTACCGGTATAAAGGTCGTATACGATTTCGCGACCGGTAAGTTCTGCAAACGCGCCTATCATCTTATAAAGCCGGTAAGCCTGCGCAGAATTGGTCTGATAAAATGATTTCGGACCAACCTTGAATTTCAATCCTTCCATTTCCTCCATCATGTAGGGCAAACCTTTGTACGGATGTACCTCCAGATCGGCGTAACTGTCGTTCAATTTCGGATTGATCACATACATGAGCGACGTTATTTCAGGAAATCGTTTCCATACGAAATGAAGCAGTTTTTCGCGCATTTCCATATCTTCATGATGAAAACAGACGATCGTCATCACCTCGCCTGTGGACGAAGTACGGATCACCAGCGTACGAAGATAGCCCTGATGATTGCGCAGATTGTAAAACGGCATATTTTCCTGCAAAGCAAAATCCCGAATGGCGGTACGAATGGCATTCGACGGGTCGGGTTGCAGGTAGCAGCGATCAATATCAAGCACCTTGTCGAACATACCCGGAATATGAAACCCAAGCGCATTACGGTTGACAACTTCGCTTTCCGACTGTATTTCTTCGGCTGACAGCCAACGATTGGACGAAAAGGTAAATTCGAGTTTGTTGCGGTAAAACAGCACAGAATCGGCTGCCAGCACGGGAGCAATCTCGGGAACCTCCAGCTTGCCGATTCGCGTCAGGCAATCCGATACATTTTTGTGTTTGAAAATAAGCTGTTGCCGATAGTCGAAGTCCTGCCACTTGCCCCCGCCACAAACGGAAAAATTGCTGCAAACCGGTTCTGCCCGCCATTCGGAATATTTATTGAAACGTACGGGAACGCTCTCAACGTACTTTTTCCGTTTTCTGGTAACCCGTACATCCACCACATCGCCCGGAACGGCGTGCGATATAAATACCGCGAGATCGCCTGCCTTGCCCACAGCCCTGCCATCGTCGGCAACATCCATCACCGAGACGTTTTCTATTATCTCCTGTTTTCTATTTTTCCTTGACATGATTTGATTGTCCTGAAAACGGGGACAAAGATAATGAGAATCCGTTAGCGCTGATCAAAAAATCCTCGCCAATCTTTCCGATCCGTGTTATTCCGTGTGTTACGGCACATATTTTGGTATAATATTTGTTGTATGCTAAGAAATTATACGATATGAAAAAGTTTGGAATATGGACATTACTGATACTGTTTGCGGTAAACAGCATCATGTATGCACAGGAAAAGAAATCGAAAAAGGAACTTCGGCAGGAACAAGCCGTTAAGGTGCAAAAGATGGTGGAAATGCAGGATTACAGGTTTGTGGCGCGACATGCGTTACCCATGTCGGGGCGGTCAGTTTATCTGACGTCAGAATACGACCTGTGTGTGAGTAAAGACACGATCAGCGCGTATTTACCTTATTTCGGGCGAGCATACGCAGCGCCGATGGATCCTTCGGAAGGCGGCATCAAGTTCGAAAGCAGGGATTTCAACTACAGGCTCGAAAATGTTAAAAAAGGCGGATGGACAGCTTACATCACCATCAAGGACGCAAAACGGCGCATCGAACTTGTTTTGAATATTACCGCCAGCGGGTCGGCTAATCTGTCGGTGAATGACGATACGCGCCAGAGTATTTCGTTCAACGGATACGTAGAGGAACGAAAGTAGAATCAGTCCCCGTTCATATTATTCCTTGTCATATTTTTTTCAAGAATATGATAAATCGTTCCCATTTGCGATACCGTCAGTTGCCCCGTAGCAGTTAAATGCTCTTCGTCAACGGAAACGAATGTAAAGTCGGCGCCAAGAAAAGGCGCTGCTATTCGCGTTATTTTACCGGCTTCACCCATTGCAAAGGCTATCAGGTTGCTGTGCCGGCTGTAAAGCGACATCAGTTTGGCGCAATCAGCAGGGGAATTTGCCGTTACCGCCAGCTTCACAAGGTCGGCGCCCATATCCTTAGAATGTTCGATGATTTGGTGCAGGGTATCAATATCGGGGGTCAAATCGAAATTGTGATACGAAATAATCACTTTACACCGAAACTGTTTTGCTAATTCAATCAATTGCCGACCATAGACGGGGTCGGCTTCGTATTCGATATCCACGTAAGTGGCGCCTGAACGTATAGACGCCGCAAGAAGCACTGTGCGTTCATAGTCCGTGAGGTTTCCGGGACGGCAAGTCGCAATCCATCGCCTGCACTGCAAAGCAAGTAATTCTATTTTTTGAGGATTGAGTTTGAACAGATCAAGGCGAATCTCCACCAATGGAAATGTCGACGCCATCTGCATACAAGCAGCGAAAGGTATCCCCCCAAGACTGACGCATATCTTAGGATTCATTACTCTATTTTATTTATTTGATATTTAATTCGTTGAGATACATTTGTATGGTTTTTTCCAGTCCAAAATATAATGCGTCCGAAATGAGTGCATGTCCGATGGATACCTCGTCAATAAACGATATTTGCCCGATGAGATACCTCAGATTTTCCAAACTTAAATCGTGTCCTGCATTAATTCCCAAACCCAGAGACTGTGCTAACTTTGCGGCTTCGCGAAACGGATGAACCGCAGTTTCTTTATTTTTGGGATACTCATGCGCATAAGGTCCGGTATACAGTTCAATTCTGTCGGCGCCGGTCGTGGCTGCCGCTTCGATAAAACGGACTTCCGTGCCAACGAAAAGAGATGTTCTGATACCCAATTGTTTCATTCCTTGAACAATATCTCTCAGAAACTTCTGATGAACAATGGTGTTCCAGCCTGCATCGGATGTAAGAGCAGATGCGGCGTCGGGAACCAAAGTTACCTGATGCGGCTTCACTTCGAGTACCAACCGCATGAATTGAGGAGTCGGATTGCCTTCGATATTAAATTCAGTTTTCAGTTGATTACGCAGGTTACGGACATCCTCGTAACGGATATGCCGTTCATCGGGACGCGGATGAACCGTAATTCCCTGAGCGCCGAATTTTTCGCAATCCTTCGCTACCTGTACCACATCGGGGATATTGCCGCCCCGCGCATTGCGGATAGTGGCTATTTTGTTGATATTAACGCTTAATTGGGTCATTATTCATCATTGAATTTGATGCAAAGGTAATTAAAAAGTCGAATTTCAATAAAAAAAGCGCTCATTCAGTCAAGTGCAGCATACGATACACTTTTTCAACACATACACCTTATTAGATGTATATTTATCATTATCCATCTTTTCCACGCTCAATCCGCGTTTCTCGGCAAATTCGCGAATATCGCCGTCCGACAGGAAATACAGCGGATTGCTGGTTTTGTTGAATTGAAACAATTGTGTAGAGAAAAACTCGGTAAGGCGGGTCAGTTGGTGTGCCTGCTTCATGTTGCGGTCGGCATCGCGGATGATGATGATACCATTGGGAAGAAGTTTTTCTGCACAGCGCGAGAGTAATTGCTGCTGCGCTTCGGGTTGCAGATAATGGAGCATGTCGCTGAGAATAAACACATCGCTCGGCTGAAGCGGATAATCAAGGGCATTGGAAGAAACAAAGCGTAAACGGTCGGTTTTGGAAAAACAGTGGTTTGCCGTTTCAATCTTTTCTTCGTCGTAATCCACGCCTGTAATGGTGCGCTCTTCCGAAAGAAACACCAGCATGTAAGCCATGAAACCGTAACCGCATCCAATGTCGGTGATGACGGCGCGGCGCGGAACCAAATCATCGAAAAGGCGATAATTGCGTTCCATGCGAAGTTTGATACGCAGATACCACTCAATAACAGGGCTTTTATAAACAAAATTGGTAATCAAACGCTGTGCAAAATACAGGTTGTCGGCGGTTTGCCAGCGGTTTTTCATGATTTCGTAATGTTGTTTCATCAAATTGGCGACGTGTCGGGCAACTTCGCGGTCGGTGGTTTTCGCGGTGTTTGACCCTGTCAGGTCTAACGACCCTGACAGGTCGTGGCGTGTCGGACGACCTGTCAGGCTGCGAAGCTGCTGACAGGGTCGAACCTGAATGCGCGG
>Ga0082212_10007056_pt1 | contig 14954 bp, 13 predicted proteins | sample TergutNt197P3_FD_71548 | JGI IMG/M metagenome (GOLD analysis project Ga0082212, IMG submission 71548) | Neocapritermes taracua P3 segment gut microbial communities from Petit-Saut dam, French Guiana - Nt197 P3 | ecosystem: Host-associated > Arthropoda: Insects > Digestive system > Gut ... | reverse complement strand
TGAGGTGGTGGAGACTGATGGTGAGGTGCTGTCAAAGATTGAGGCGGTGGAGGTTATGTCATCGGAGGAGTGTCGCAGACAGGCTATGGCTACACCGATACCGATAGTGCGGAATGGTGCAACGTATATTTTAAAGGGGGTGCCTGAGTTATTTCTGGATAAGTTCGAGTGGTATTACAGGCCGAATCAGCGGTTGATGATAGACCAGACGGTAGAGGTTATCTCGGATGTGTTTCATCCTACTTGGCAGTCTAAGATGATAGCGATTTTGGATATTGCTGAGGTGGTTTTCCGGGCTAATTTTGTAGGGGTGTCCAACACGATAAAGATGATGAATGGGGAGTTGGACAATTTGTTGGAGGATGAGATCAGGAAGATGGGGGCGTAGGGATGGAGATAACTGGGTTTATATCGGCAAATCCGAATGTGATTTGGGTGATGGTGGTTATCTGTTCCGTTGCAGTTATTGGTGTGGTGGACTTTGTAAAGAACTGGGTAACGAAGAAGGCGGTGAAGTGGGTAGTATTATTTGTCTCGCTGGGTGTTGCGATGGCTAATAGTCCTTTGGTTCCGGCGTTGATTACTACGGTATTGGATATGTGGCTGTTGACGCTTGCGGTATCTACGATTGCGAGGAATTCGGTGGTGGATGGGCTGCCGAGTTTGGTGGCGAGGTTTATGGGCGGTGCGAAGCCAGATGAGGGTAAAAAATGAAGGGGATTGATTTGTGTCCGAGTCGGGAGTATTACTACAGCCAGCTAAACAATGAGGTAGATCCGTACAATGCGTGTCAGGTGACCAGTTTGGTAGCTGGGTTGGACTTGGCGCATCACAGTCTTGACCGGATACGGGCGGTTGCTGAGTACGAGCAGCCGGAGGACTGTCTGTATCATTATATTTGTGAGAATGCGGAGGTTCAGGCATTTCATAGGGATAGCCATCCGGGGACGGACATTCCGGCAGTGCAGTGGGCTGATGTGCGGGTGTTTGCGGTTAACAGGCTGTATGGGAAAGAGGTGGTATATTTTGATGGGGATTTGAGTGCGTCTAAGATTGTTATTGACCTGGCTAATCATTTACCTGTTACGGTGTCGATGCGGTATCCTAGCAATCGTAATTTTGCTGGGCAGTTAAGTCCGGTGGATGGTCATGTTGTTTTGGTGGTTGGTTTGGTGGGGGGAAATTTTTTGGTTAATGATCCCTATAAGAATCATCTATCGGGTGACAGGGATGGGTATAAGAACTTGTACACAACGGAGGATTGGGCGATGTGTTTTAAGGGGTATGGGATAAGGTTTAAGGGAGGAGGTCATGCGTGAAATCATTGCTTTGTTGCTTATTTTTGTGGCTTTGCTGTGTAGCAGTTGTACCACAGGACGATCGTCGGTTGCAGGAAGCGAAGAGTTACTCGAAAGTCGAATTAGCGCTGCAGTCCGTGCAGAACGAGATCGATGGACTGCGGAACTTAGCCGAAACCTCACTGATGAACTCAGAGAGATTGACGAGCGAATTGGAAGAGTCGGAAATGCGGTCGAGCAACTTCGAGTCGCAACTGAAGAGTATCGGGGTCTCTTTCTCCGAACTATCGATAGCTTACAACCGAGAGAAGATGAAGAATCAGGAGAAGGAAATAAAGAATCAGAAGCTGATCACAACACTGGTGATCATAGTCTCCATAACGACACTACTGGCGATTAGCTATGGTGTTGACTTGTTGATGTGGTTAAAGAAGAAGAAGTTTTTGTGGTGGGGGTGATTTAATTTAAGGGGGTAAATCATGATTGATATGCACTCAAGCAAACATTCGCCCAATGTACATGGAGACATTCTGGAACTGTGGATGGATTCAGTAGACGATTTGCCTTATTTGCCTAAACCTGGCGAATGGGCTGCTTTAACTTCTACTGCTTTGGATTTATCAACAATGGATGTGTACGTTCTCAGATCAACAGGGTGGAGGAAATTATAATGGATTTTACTACCCTTGCTATAGTAAAAAAACTTGTTGGAGACACGGCATTTATCCAGGGAGCCTTAAAGGGGGATAACGGTCGAAACCCTGAATTAACTGCTAAAGATGGTTGGATTAAATGGCGACTTGTTGGTGATACACAATGGAACAATCTTATTGAACTGACTGAATTAAAAAGTGATGTTGAAAAAATTATCCCTGAACTAAGTGTTGAGAATGGGTATCTGCGCTGGAGACTCCAGGGTGAGGATGCCTGGAATGACCTTTATGATCTCAAGGAACTGAAAGTCGAAATTGGCGCACAGACAAAATTAGTCATACAAGGAAGTTGGCTATAAACTATTAGCGGTAATATTTTCGCTGATAGTTATTTCCTTGATCGCATAACTTTTAGTTCTCTACTGTAGATTTTATCAAACCTCCTTTTTTCTAATTCATCGTAGAAACGATATGTGCCTAAATATTCATTTTGCGCTAACGCTTCAGCGCCCTCCATGAGCAGAGTTTCGTAATATCTTCTGTCTCTTGGAGAAACTCCATCAGCAAAAGAAACGAGCGGAGCAGATCCGGCAAAAAGGTTATTCCCTTTTATTTTGACATTTTTGTATTTTTTGTCATTTTGACCTATATTTCCACGAGACCATTCCTCGAACTCCCTTTTTGACATATCTTTAATATTTCTGAACACGGCTTGCTTAGTGTGGTTTTCCAACGCCCTTGGCAGGAATGGAAGCTTTGTTGGGCCGTCATCATCTGAAAACCCTATTTTATCCAATTCAGATCGGTAAGTAATATACGCCTCTCCGATGTATTCCCAGTTATATAAACTTGACCTTGCCATTCCGGTTTCTTCTGTAAGGTGGTCTATATATTCTCCGAATTTCTTGAATCCTAAGTCGATAAAATATCCGGCTACATCTACCCGGTATAAGGCAATTCCCATCGCCATGATAGATAGCTTAACTCCCTTTATCGCTTCCTTAATGCCGGCATCTACCTCTGCAGGGTCTTCTGAGTAGGCAAAGTCAAGGCTAAACTGCCTTGGGCTTTTTATTACCCTGACTGGTTTTGTCGGTCCGTCGTAATCGTTTTTTATTGTATTCATACTTGACTCCGTGCGCTTATCGTGCGATTATTGTGCGCCAATAGTCAAGATATGCGGTATATTCGCTTTTTGCAAGGGGCTGTATGAGAGCCGAGTCTTAAGGAAGATTATGGAAGTCATTGTGTCATAATAACTTAGCGCCTGTAGCTCACGTGGATAGAGTAACGGACTTCGAATCCGTAGGTAGCAGGTTCGAGTCCTGCCGGGCGCAACGTAAAATCAAATGTCATCCTTGTCCTCATTCTCCGCATTTTCGTTTTCCTGAATTCTCAGCCCGTCTGTTATCCAGTTTATCAATACCGAAATCCGCCTGTTTATGTTCGGAGTTAGATTTATTCTGTCGGCGAGAAAACCCGGTATATAAAACCCTGTCATGCTGTAGATAAGTATTCCTTCTTTGAGAGGTTCAAGATAAATTATGGTCGCATACCTTTCCGATCTCATAACCGGGAAAATAAAATAACGAACAGTTGTGAAGTTGGTCATAGTATAAGTTATTCCGTACAGACTCATGGATATGTCTGCCCGCATATACAGATTTCCCAAAGTCACATCCTTAAAACGAAGATATATTGTTTCAGAATGGGGAAGCGTATCTGAGGCCGGGGGATCGGGAATGTCTTTTCTGTTTCTGGCGCTTTCAATTCGGGTCGTTTCCATGAACATGGTAAAAACCCTGTCGTTAACGGGAAGTGTGTAGTCTTTTATACTCCCAATTCTTCCCATCGCGTTGTAAATATCCAGCATATCAAGTTCTTTTTCGTTGTATGGCACTACCACAAGCGCCTCAATAATATGAGAAGGGTCTTTTGCCGCTATTCTGCCAAGAAGGTCAATCCCCGAATCCGGATCAGGCATCAGCATCGGGGAACCATCCTTCTCAAAAGAATACCGCAGCCCTTCAGCGCTGAAGGCAATTCTTTTTTGGACTCTTGATATGCCCGGAAAAATCGCATCGAAGGATCGCGGCTCATAGATGAAGAGGGGAACCTCAAAGATCAGGGGGGGCGCTTCAAAAATGAGGGAGTCTTCATCGGAAAAGAAGTCGTCATCAGGAATGGGTTCTTCATCGGGGATGAGGAGGGGATCGTCATCGGGGAAATAATCTTCATAGAAGGGTTCTTCATCAGGGAACAGGTCGTCATCGGGAAGGGGATACTCGTCGAAGAGCGGTTCTTCGGTAAGCAGAGGTTCTTCTTCAACGGGATCTTCGTTGAGGATAGGTTCTTCATCAAGGGGTGTGTCCGCACCGAGCGGAAAAATGAAAACAAATGCGAGAAGAATGAGGCAAAAACCGGCAGTTTTTGTGGCCGGATTCATACATTTCCTTGCGTTGTCTTTTTATGCCGCAGCTTTCCCTTGTTCTTCACCAGCAAAATTTCCGCGAGGATTGCGACCGCAATTTCCGAGGGCAGGGCGTCTGCAATGTCCAGTCCAACCGGAGCGTAAACACGCTGCAGTTCCGGCTGCGGCACGCCTTCTGCCCGCATATTTTCCATGAGTGCGGAAACTTTTTCTTCGCTGCCGATCATGCCGATGTATGCAAGCTGCCTTTTCAGGCAGTAACGCAGCGCTTCGCCGTCGCTTTGATGTCCCATCGTGCAGATAACGGCATATACCGAAGCGGCGAGCGGATCGGCCGTCTCGTAATCTTCCGGCTTGCACACAATATACCGCGCGTTTTCAAAGCCGGCGGCGAGCGCCGCACGTTCTTCCACTACCGTAACGGAAAATCCGGTTTGGACGGCAATCCGTGCGAGATTTTGGGCGATGTGCCCGCCGCCGAAAATACAGAGACCCGCCTGGCTGCCGAGGACATTGCCGAATCCTGTCATGCCGCCGCCGCAGATCATCCCGTCTTCGGCATGGTCAAAGGAAAACCTGAATACCCGCTCGCCGTTCTTCATCGCTTCCAATGCCTGCCTGACGATGCGGTGTTCCGACGCGCCGCCGCCGATTGTTCCCGCAGTTGAACCATCGGCAAGGACTGCCATCATCTGGCCGGGGCTTGCCGGCGAACTTCCTTCAATTTCGGTAACGGTGACAAGCGCCACCTTTTTCCCTTCCGAAACTTTTTGGGCGGCGAATGTTAGAACATCTTCTGTCATCGGTTTACTCCGTTTCGTTTTAATAAAAAATAACCTTCCAGCGCGGCCCCGCCAAGACACCGCGCCTTGTCGGAGATTGTACGCCAGTTTACATTGATACGCGGGTCTATGTCCGCTACTTTCATCCCCTGCGCGACATTTGTCCCTTCCCGGATAAGCCCGCGCAAAAGTCCGGTAAACGGCGCTCTGGCTTCCGTCTCTCCAATGGTAAACACAATTTCACCGCTTTCAACAAGATCGCCAATCTGCTTTTGGTGAACGATTGTTCCCGATACCGGGGCATGCAGCACGCGCCGTTCTCTTTCGCCGCCGACCTCGCCGGGGATGCCGGTGTTCGGCGTGGCGGAACCCCGGAAGATAAGCCTGCCAAGATCATGGCCGCGCATTGTCTCAATTACCATATCAACGTCTTCTCCGGCGCAAAAGCCCGGTCCCAGGGCAATGGTAATATCCGCCATGCCGCGGTTTGTTCCGAGACTGCGCTTGGCAAGGATCGCATCTATTACGGCGGCGGGGCGAATGTCCTGTATTGTTTCTCCTGCCGGATCGACAAGAAGGGGAACGATGCCGGTTTGCCAGCAGCTTTCCAGTTCGTCTGTGCCGGCGGCCCTGCGGCAGGAAATGTCCTCAACCTGCGCCATGCCGTCGTACACTGCTTCGCAAAGAGAAACGCTGCGGCGGATTGCGGTGGGCGCAGACGTTTCCAGTATCGCTACGGGGAAACCGGCACGGAAGAATTTCTGCACCACGCCGGTAGCCAAATCGCCGCCGCCGCGCACAACTATTTTTTCTGTAAATAAAAGCGCGGGCATTTACTCCTCCTGCCAGCAATTTTTGTGAACGCTGCCGTACAGCAATTTTTCAAAACGATGGGGATACTTTTCTTTTACTGTCCGTAAAAAATCCCGTGCGGCGCAGGAGGCTGCGTTATCTTCAACCTGATTCACCAGAAGAAACCGCCGTCCGGCGCTGTTTTGAAACATACCGCGCCGCCCGCAGACCATTGCCTGAAGCGCCTCCGTTGTAATGGTTTCGCCCTCTTTCAAACCTGTTAATGCGAGAAATTCCGGCAGACGATGTACCTGCTGCCGGGGCTGAAAGCCGAGGTTCCCATTCGGTACAATGTTCTGTACCGCCGCCTTGCCCAGCGCGGCCAAAGTGACAATGCCCACCGTATGCGTGCAATAATGGGGAACAACCGGCTCGTTTGCCCGCCAGCCCTTACAGGGAAGTCCTCGTGAACCGTCGGCTTCAAGGAGCGTGATATCGCAGCGGGAAACCAGCCGGGCAAGAATTTCATCGGGCAGGGCTTCCAGCTTCCCCCTTGCCGGATTCCAAAGACCAAGCTGTTGAATACCTGGCTGCGGCTCATATTCCTCGCATTGCCGCAGCGTTTCGCGCAGGGTGATTCCCCGTATGTTCATGGGAAGCATTTTTGTTGTCGGTGAAACCAGCACCTTTTTATCGCGAAATCTGTCAGCCAATAATTCGATAAGTGAAGTTTTTCCGCCGCAGCCGACAACGGCGATAACGCTGCCGCCGGTAATATCCAGCAAATCTTCGGCTGTCATTTCTATATCGTTATTGTGCGCGGAGCGGAGTTCAAAATATCAACAATCTCCAGCATATTGGTGATTGTTCCTGCGGCCAGCTTTTCAGTCAGGCCGTAATAGGCGAGGCATTGGCCGCACGAGAGTACATTGGTACCTTTCGCGGCAAGGGTATGCAAGTCGTCAAGCGCCGGCGATCCCTGGACGGCGAGTTTTACTCCGGCGTTTACCAGCAGCAGGGTGTCGGGCACTGTGGACGCTTCCACGAGCGAATGTAAAAAACTCTGCATCAGCTTCTTTCCCGGCTCGGCGTCGCTCAGGCCGATTTGATCGCTGGTAATCAGGAAAGTTACGCCGCAGGAACCCTCCGGCGGCTGTACCATTTCCGCCGGTGTACTGTCGGGTTTTTTCGCCGTGATCTTTGCCGCATATTCCGATTCACCGTTTTGCTGCCATGAAAAACGGTAACCCAAACCCTTTGCCATTTTTTCCAGATTCTGCACGGCGATCATGTTGTCGACCAGCACAATAACGCCCGGCGATGAATCTCCAGACGCCCCGTCCCGGGACAGGGCTTTTTTTGCTTCGGCTACCGGGATAGGACATGGCCGTCCAAGCATATTTATCGTTTTCATTTTGATGCTCCTGTGAACATTATTGTTGCGCCCTGACGGGGCAGTATTTGGCCGATAACCGCCGCCGCCGGATCGTCTTGTTGGATGGATTCGAGCAGATCCCGGGATTGTTCCGAATCGGCGCAGATCAGAAGCCCGCCCGAAGTCTGGGGATCAAACATCAGCTCCTGCGCCGCAAACGGCAGATCATCCACCAATCCATGCCCGCTGAAATGATTGCGGTTGCGCTGGGCGGCGGCGGTAAGCAAAAAATCTTCGGCGTAGGCGGCGGCTTCGCCGAAAACCGGCAGTGTTTCCGGCCAGATCTGTGCGGAGTAAACGCCGCCGCACATTTCCAGCAAATGGCAGAGTAGGCCAAAGCCGGTAACGTCGGTGCAGGCGCTGACCGCAAAGCCGGACATCTTTTCGGCGGCACAGCGGTTCAGTCTGCGCATTGAATCAATGGCCTTTTGTACCGCCGCCTTGCTTGCCGCACCCACCCTGTCCGCCGCCATGATGATGCCTGTGCCCAGGGGCTTGGTCAGAATGAGGCTGTGACCTGCCTGCGGCGTGTTGTTGCGGATTATCTTTTTTCTTTCGGCAATACCGGTAACGGCAAGCCCGTATTTGGTTTCCTTATCGTAGATTGAATGACCGCCGCCCAGAACGGCGCCTGCTTCGGCGATTTTTTCGGCTCCCCCCGCGAAAATTGCGGCAAGCGCGGATTTGGGGAATTGTTCGGGAAAGCAGGCAAGGTTCAGCGCCAAAAACGGTGTTGCTCCCATCGCATAAACGTCGCTCAGCGCGTTGGCGGCGGCAATCTGTCCGAAAATAAAGGGATCGTCGACCATCGGGGAGAAAAAATCGGCCGTTGACACTATCGCCCGTTCGTCATCCAATGCGTAAACGGCGGCGTCGTCCGAACAATCAAATCCGACCAGGAGGCGCTCGTCTCCGGGCGGGGCAAATGCGCCGAGCAGGGCGGCAAGTTCCCCCGGCCCGATTTTTGCCCCGCAGCCGCCGCTCGTGCAGTCCGAAAGCAGGCTGAATTTGTCATCAGCGCTCATCGTTTCCATTATAGCATCATTCGTTGATAAAAACCCCTTATACGTCTATGATGAGGATTATGGCCAACATGTTTGACTACATTTCCTGGCGGGGCGATTTGACATTTGAACAGTCACCCTTTAATCCGGTTGATAATATTATTTTTTCGCATCTGGTTTATCTGCCCCTGAATGACATAGTTCCCGGACCTGATGTACGGGGCGGCATGAGTATCGCCGGTGCAGCGGAACAGATAGCCCAAAGGCAGCGTGATGATCCTTCTTTTCTGGATGATCAGATAGTTGTAGAAGCTGCCGCCCTTGTTCATGCAATGGGAATGGCGCCCCGCTATAAAAACTGCCAGCTTTGCGGCTTTGCAGATCAAACCGATCTTATCCAGGAAAAACAGTTTTGTGCCGTCAGCGTCGTTATCGGCAAAAAAATACTGGAAACATCGCTGCTCGTTGTTTACCGCGGAACGGATGTTAACCTTGTCGGCTGGAAGGAAGATTTTAACATGAGCCTGAGCGAGCCGGTTCCATCCCAGAGGGAGGCGGTAAACTATCTGGAAAGAATGGCTGGACGAACAAAAGGCCCGCTGCGCCTGGCTGGTCACTCAAAAGGCGGGAATTTGGCGATTTTTGCGGCCGCCCGCTGCCGAAAAGAAACAAAGCGCCGTATTGTCGCGGTTTACAGCAACGATGCGCCGGGTTTTCACCAGCATTTTCTTGAAAGCCAGGATTACCAGGCAATTCACCATCGTATTGTGTCTTTTGTCCCGCAGTCCTCGCTGGTCGGAATGTTGTTCAAACACGGAAAAAAGGCGGCAATTGTACAAAGTACGGAAACCGGCCTGAAGCAGCACGACCTTTGTACCTGGGAAGTTATGGGGAACGATCTTGTCCGGGCCGATGAACTCAGCAGGGAGAGCATCCTTGTCAATAATATCCTGCGTGACTGGATAAACGAGATGGAAAATGAGCAGCGGCGCCGCTTTATTGAGGCTATTTATACGATTGTCACCGCCAACCATGCCCGTTCTATTTCCGATTTAAGTTCCGACTGGCTGCAATCCATAGTGAGCATCATCAATTCACTGAAAAACATTGATGAGCCAACCAAAAAACTTATCGGTAAATCCATAGGCGATCTTTTTTGGGCTGCCAGGAAGAATATAGCCACATTGCGGGAAAAGTAGGAATGCCTCAGGCAGCCGGAAAGCCCGGGCGCCTATAGTTTCAGGTAATCCGACAGACGGCGGTAGCACTGGTTTACGGCCTGCTTCATGCCGGTATCCGCACTGTCGCCCATTTCGTCAATAAGCGCCTCAAGGCTTGCCAGGCTTTCGTTCAGGCTGGTGTGGAAACCCCGCGAACAGCGCAGCCAGTAACTGCCCTCGCCGTCACTGAAAAGGCCGAGAAAGCCCAGTTCTTTTGAATCTTTCTTCCACAGCGCCGGTTTTGCCAAACTGTCCATGTATCCAAGCAGTTCTGCAAGGTCTTTACCCGAATTAAAGTTCTTTTTGCGGGGCCATTCGCGCCCAACAGCGTTTTCCGGATCGAGGGTGGGGGCAAGCGAGAGGATGAGGGCAAGTTTTTCCCCGGCAAGCAGGGCATAATGTCCGTTAAAGATTACACAGCCCTTCATCCCCCGGTAAACGGTATCTGCGGAGACAGTATGCCGAATCGCGGCGAGTTTTTCCCAGGGTAGTATCGCCGTTTTCTTCCCTTTTATCGTCTTTATCTCGAATACCTCTCCGGCGATCTTGATGTTGTTGGTAAAATCCCTCGCCTTCTTGAGTTTTGATCCGGCCTTCTCCCCCGATTCCGGTGTGTATCTGTCCCTTCTGTCCCTGTCCGGTCTCCTCTCTTCGGCAAACAGGCCTGGTTGTATCCTGTCGAGAATCTCCCGCGGCAGCGGCGAAACGGACATGGCGTACATTCTGCTGGTGCGGACTATTTCTCCCGCCACGATGAACTGCGGATCTGTGCGAAACATCACGGATCCGGGGTGAATGGTGATTTTATCTGCGGTAAGACTGCGGTAGCTGGGATTTCTCCCGTGTCCTTCGCGTACGCAGACAAACTGGATCATCCCGCGGCCTATGCAGCAGAGGTAGTCTTCCGTCGATCCTCCCTCAAGCAGGGGAATTTTCAGATTGGCGATGATTTCTTCAAGCTGGGATGTTACATTGACGATTTCTGCCATCGCCCGTTCATCAAGATAGCTGCGTTCGCAGAATTTAAGCTTGTTCTCCGCGTTACAGTAGCTGCCAAAAAGCTTGAGGTAGGAAACAAAGTCCCCGTTATCATCGCGGAAGCGATGGTGCGCCATGCGGGCATCGGTTTCTTCCCCCGGCGGCAGAATATACGGGCTTTGCGTAGAAAGAAACGCCGCAGCGATGAGGGTTTCCCGTATTACATGGGGATAATTGAGGATCGCTTCCACGATGATCCGTGAATGCCGGGGGGCGAGGGGGAATTCCGTCATCAGGCGGCCGGTATTGGAAAGGCTGCGATCCGGTTCCAGCGCGTCAAGGAGGTTCAGCGTCTCTATTCCCGAGATAAGACCCTCCCTTTCCGGTGTGGAAATAAAGTCAAAGTCTTCAAAATTGGTGATCCCCAGGTCGGCCATGCGTAAAATTACCTCGGAAAGGTCGGTGCGGAAAATTTCTTCGGTGGTAAACAGGGGACGGTTTTCAAAATCGCGGCGGCTGTAGAGACGGTAGCAGGTTCCTTCGCATGTCCGCCCGGCGCGCCCCTTGCGCTGGTTTGCCGACGCTTTCGAGATGGGCGCCTCAATAAGGCTGGATGTAAAGCTGCGGGGATTGTACCAGTTAAGTTTTGCCAGCCCCGAATCAATAACGGCGGTGATTCCGTCGATGGTTACCGATGTTTCGGCGATGTTGGTGGACAAAATAACCTTCGTCTTGCCTGTGGGCGCGTTTTCAAACACACGTTCCTGTTCCTCCTTGCCCAGTCTGCCGTAAAGGGGCAAGAGATGGAGCAAGACGCCTGCGGAACTGAGGGACAGCCGATTCATGCACTCCTTTATCATTCTTTCGCCGGAGAGAAACACTAAAATATCCCCATCGCGCTTTTCTGTGATAAAACGGGTGACAATGGCCTCGATTTTTCCAAGAATCGCGTCCATCGCGCTGTCACCCTGCAACTGCGCCGGAGATTCGCCGTGAAAACTGCGTCCGCGCCGCCGAAAATTTCGTTGATCCTCCCTGTTACGGCGGAATTCGGCGGATTCCTGCGTCTGTACAGCCGCGACGACAGGATCGTAAATCAGAGTCACGGGGAATCGCTGGGCATCGATCTTCACCACAGGACATTCATTGAAGTATTCACTGAACGCTTCGGCGTTGATCGTGGCCGATGAAACGATAACTTTGAAGTCCCGGCGGCTTTCCAGCACTCTTTTCAGCAGACCGAGAATAAAATCAATGTTCAGGCTGCGTTCATGCGCCTCATCAACGACAAGAAGACCGTATTTGGAAAGCCAGGGGTCCAGTTTCATCTCCTGAAGGAGCATTCCGTCGGTCAAAATCTTTATTTTTGTCTGGTTACCGGTACGATCTTCGAAGCGCATCTTGTAACCGACAAGGTCGGGAATGGCGGTTTCCGTCTGCCGTGCTATAAATTCACTGACCGAAACGGCTGCGATGCGGCGCGGCTGGGTCACTCCGATGATCCCCCTGCGCGAATATCCCGCTTCATGGAGTATCACGGGAAGCTGCGTAGTCTTGCCGGAGCCGGTCGGACTCTCAACAACTACCGCCTGATTGTCCTCAAGCGCCGATAAAATTTTTTGATGATTCTTGTAGACAGGAAGTTCAAGATAGTGCATAATATAATAATAGATGGGCTTTACAATTTTGTCGATTGTGATATGATGAAGATCAGAAATTGGGAGGTAACATGGCGAAAGTAAAAAACGTATATTTTTTTGGCGCAGGCAAAAGTGAAGGCGACGCCAAAATGAAGGAAGTGCTTGGCGGCAAAGGTGCCAATCTTGCGGAGATGGCGAATCTGGGAATTCCCGTTCCGCCGGGCTTTACCATTTCTACCGATGTTTGTGCGTCTTATTACGAGAACAAAAACAAATATCCCAAAGGAATAAAAGAAGAAGTCGAAGCCGGCCTGAAAAGGCTTGAGCAGGTAATGAAGAAAAAACTCGGCGATCCTGCCGATCCCCTGCTGGTTTCGGTTCGTTCAGGCGCTGCTGTTTCAATGCCCGGCATGATGGACACGATCCTCAACCTCGGCATGAATGACAAGGCGGTGCATGGTCTTGCGCGAAAAACCGGCAATCCCCGTTTTGCATGGGACGCCTACCGGCGCTTTATTCAGATGTATGGCGATGTGGTAATGGGAGTCGATCATGATCATTTCGAGGAAGCTCTTTCAAATAGTAAAACGGTAAACGGCGCCGAACTAGACACCGATCTTGGAGCCAAGGAACTTGAATCTCTGGTTGGCATATACAAGAAACTGGTTCGAAAACATACCGGTAAAGATTTCCCCCAGGATCCGCATGACCAGCTATGGGGGGCGATTAACGCCGTATTCGGCTCATGGATGAACGAGCGCGCGATCAAATACCGCCAAATTAGCGACATACGCGGCCTTAAAGGAACGGCGGTTAACGTGCAGTCGATGGTATTCGGCAATTTCGGCGATGATTCCGGTACGGGCGTTTGCTTTAGCCGCGATCCGAGCACCGGGATAAACGTGTTCTACGGCGAGTATTTAATGAATGCCCAGGGTGAAGATGTGGTAGCCGGTATCAGAACACCGGAAAAAATCGCCACTCTGGAAAAACGTAATCCGGTAATTTACCGGCAGCTTGTCGGCATCAAAAATAAACTTGAAAAACATTTCAAAGATATGCAGGATCTTGAGTTTACCGTGGAGAAGGGAAAACTGTACCTGCTCCAGACAAGGAACGGCAAGCGCGCCGGAACCGCCGCGGTAAAATGCGCGGTTGACATGGTAGCCGAAGGTCTCATCGATAAAAATACCGCCATATCAAGGGTAACACCTTTACACCTCGACCAGCTGCTCCATCCGATGATCGATCCGGTGGCGGCAAAATCGGCAAAATCAATTACCAAGGGTTTGAACGCTTCCCCCGGCGCGGCTTCGGGCAGGATTGTTTTTACCGCGAAAGAAGCGGAGGCATGGCACGAAAAGGGCGAGAAAGTCCTCCTGGTAAGGAAGGAAACCAGCCCCGAAGACATCAGCGGTATGGTCGCGTCCCAGGGTATTCTTACCTCAACGGGCGGCATGACCAGCCATGCGGCGGTTGTAGCCCGCGGCATGGGTACTCCCTGTGTTGTCGGTGCGAAAGGAATATTCGTTCAGGGAAACACCGTTGTTATCAGCGGTAAAACGTATAATGAAGGCGATTGGCTGACCGTAGACGGCTCTTCGGGCGATGTTTATGAAGGCCACCTGCCCCTGGTAGCTGCGTCTATATCGGAGGATATGAACACCTTTCTTTCATGGTGCGATGATGTACGGGCGAAAGCTGTCCGGGGAAAGGTTAAGGGATTTGAAATCTGGACCAACGCCGATCAGCCGGACGACGCCAAGCGGGCATTTGATTTCGGGGCGCAGGGCGTGGGCCTGTGCCGCACCGAGCATATGTTCTTCGATCCCGAAAAACTGGTGCACTTCCGCGCCATGATCCTTGCCGACAGCGAAGAAGAACGCAGAAGGCGGCTAAGGGAGATCCTTCCCCTCCAACAAAAAGACTTTTTCGGTATTTTCAAGGCAATGGAAGGCCGCCCGGTAGTTATCCGGCTTCTCGATCCGCCGCTGCATGAATTTGTACCCCATGCCCAGGGGGAAGTAGAAGATCTTGCCTCCTATCTTGGTGTCAGCGCCGCTGATTTGCAGCCCAAAATCGATAAACTGGTGGAATCCAACCCCATGCTGGGACACAGAGGATGCCGCCTTGCCGTTACCTATCCCGAAATTTACGATATGCAGGTTGAGGCAATCGCCCGCGCCGCCGTGGAATGTGTAAAACAAAATATCCAGGTTAAACCGGAAATAATGATCCCTATTGTTATTACCGCCCGCGAGCTTAAGCTGCTGAGGCCGAGTACGGAGAAGGTTCTTGAAAAAGTTTTCACGGAAGCAAAAATAAAAGTACCGGTAAAGATTGGCACCATGATAGAAGTACCCCGTGCCGCCATTCGCGCCGGTCATATCGCGAAATACGCAGATTTCTTCAGCTTTGGAACCAACGATCTAACGCAGATGACCTTCGCATTCAGCCGCGACGATGTTGCTTCGTTTTTGCCCGTGTACCTTGAAAAAGGCGTGCTTGATGTGGATCCCTTCAAAACAATTGACGCTGACGGTGTCGGCGGCCTGATGGAACTTGCCATCAGCGAGGGGCGTGAGATAAAACCCAATCTCACCATTGGTATCTGCGGAGAGCATGGTGGAGATCCCACTACTATTGACTTTTGTTATCGATCGGGGTTAAGCTATGTTTCATGTTCACCATTCCGGGTGCCGCTGGCTCGTCTTGCCGGCG
>Ga0082212_10007055_pt1 | contig 14955 bp, 9 predicted proteins | sample TergutNt197P3_FD_71548 | JGI IMG/M metagenome (GOLD analysis project Ga0082212, IMG submission 71548) | Neocapritermes taracua P3 segment gut microbial communities from Petit-Saut dam, French Guiana - Nt197 P3 | ecosystem: Host-associated > Arthropoda: Insects > Digestive system > Gut ... | reverse complement strand
ACAGGAGGTCATCATCATGCGCAACACCATCACATCCGGCAACGGCACGGCAACGGTCCGCTTCTTCATCTTCTGCGTTCTCGCCCTGGTTTTGGCGTCAAGCACGGGCATCGCATACGCCAAGAGCAAACACGAGCGGGGGGGCGGCTATGACGGCCCCGGCCCGCAGTCCGTACAGGGCTACTACACCGGCCCCGGCCCGGAACTCGTGACCATCCAGCAGGCGTTGTCCATGCCGCACGGCGCCTGGGTCGCCATCAAGGGAAAGATCACCAAGTATCATGGCGGGAAAGAATACACGATCGCTGACGCCAGCGGCAGCGCTGACGCCAAGATCGGCTCAAAGGCCTGGAGATGGGCGGGACGGAACGTGTCGGAATCGGACACTGTCGTGTTCCAGGGCAGGGTCAAAAAGGAATGGTCGCACACTCGAATCAGCGTGAAGCGGATCATCGCACAATAAACCGCGAACAGCCCGGCTTCCGCTTTTGCGGCGGAAGCCGGGCGCCAAGGAAAACGCCATGCTGCATCTTCCCCCGCACATACGAGACCTTATTTTCATAGCCGTTGTCTTTCTTGTCGCCAGATGCATCTACGGATGGATCACGAGGCAGGAATGCAGGCAAACCCCCGCGCATTCCATTGCTTTGGCCGCAGGCAAATTTTGTCCGCATTGCGGAGCGAAAATCGAACAGGCTGACGCATAGCATGAGACACTCGCCGCGCGCCGGATTGACGCGAAGCGGATTATCATACAAGAAAAAAAGCATGCGCATCCTGCTCATCGAAGATGACCGCGTCATCGGGGACGGCATCAAGACCGGCCTGACAAAGCAGGGCTTCTGCGTTGACTGGTTCACCGAGGGCACGCAGGGGCGGGACGGGCTTTTCGCAACGGACTATGACGCCGTGGTGCTGGATCTTTCCCTGCCCGGCGCGGACGGCCTGGACATTCTCCAACATTGGCGCGGTAAAGACCGGAGCGTGCCCGTTCTTGTCCTGAGCGCGCGGGGCGCCTTGGATCAGCGCGTGCAGGGACTCAACCTCGGCGCCGACGATTATTTGGGCAAGCCCTTCGCTCTGGAGGAGCTTGCGGCACGGCTTCGGGCGCTTATCCGCCGTCGTTGCGGCCAAAACGCCCCCCTGCTTGTCCACGGCACCGTCAGCTTCAAACCTGAAAACCGCAGCGTCTTCCAGAATGACACACCCGTTCCCCTCAGCCCCAAGGCGACCATGCTGCTGGAATTGTTCCTTTTGAACAAGGAGAGGATTTTTTCCAAAAACGCTCTGGAGGAAAAGCTCTACCCTTGGGGTGAAGAAGTCAGCAGCAATACCGTGGAGGTGCATGTCCACGCCATCCGGCGTAAGCTGGGAAAGGCTTTTATCAAAACCGTGCACGGCATGGGCTATGTTCTGGGAGATCCGCCGTGAACCTCCGGCCCTTTCTTCGCAACGGCGAACGCCTGCCAATCCCAACGCGCCTGTCTGCCGGGAACTGGAAAAACTGGAGCCTGCGCCTGCGCCTGGGTGTCTTCTTCGCGACCTTCCTTGTGGCGGCCTGGCTGCTGGCCGCCCTGTTCGCCTGGAAGGAAAGCCGCGCCTATATAGACAGGTTTTTCGACACGCAGCAGATGAACTTCGCCAGGATGCTGCTGGCCGCGAGCATGGACGACCCGCCGCAAAGCCTTCCCAGGACGAAAGACCTGCTCCGGGGGCTCGACAAGAGCGCGCGCGGCAGGCAGGACAAAAACGCGCTCGCCTTCGCGCTTTTTGACAGGGAGGGCGCGCTGCTTTTGCATGACGGCGAAGAGGGAAGACATTTCGTCTATGACGGTCAAGCCCAGGGCTTTGCCAACACCTCCGTCGCAAGGAAAAAAGGGGAAAAAAACTGGCGCATGGTCTGGCTTGCGTCGCAGGACGGCCAGCGCATCGCCGCCGTGGGGCAGGATCTCGGGCATCGGCAGCGTCTGGCCCTCGCCATCCTGGTCCGGCAGATGATCCCCTGGGCGCTGCTTGTGCCCCTGCTGCTTGCCGGGCTGCTCTGGATGCTCAGCCGGGAACTCGCGCCGCTACGGGCGGTGTCGGAACAGCTCGCGGCACGCCCGCCGCAGGACGGCGGGCCGCTGGAGACAGCGGACATTCCGTCCGAAGTGCGTCCGCTTGTGGATTCGCTCAACGGCCTGTTCAGACGGGTTGCCGGCATGCGGGCGCGCGAGCAGGCCTTTGTCGCCGACGCCGCGCACGAGTTGCGCACGCCCCTGGCCGGGCTGCGCGTGCAGGCGCAGGTCGTGGAGCTTTCCGACGACGACCCCCCAGCCCGGCGGCACGCCTTGGCGCACATGCGCGCCAGCATAGACCGTTGCGACCGTTTGGTGGAACAGCTTCTCACGTTGTCACGGCTGGAATCCCTGTCGGACGGACACAGCAGGCGGGAAGGCGGCCTGTCCTTTGTCCCCCTGGATTGGCCGGCCTTGCTCGAAGAAGCTGTCAGCGAATTCCGAACGCAAGCCGGCAACAGGGGCATCGCCATGGAATGCGCCGTCACGGCCATACCCGACCGTACCCTGGGCGTGCCGCAGCTGATGACGATTTTATTGCGAAACCTGCTTGATAACGCCGTCAAATATACCGCTGACGGCGGCAACACAGACATCACCCTGGACAGCCATGCCCTGAGCATTGAAAACAGCGGCTCCGGCGTCTCCGACGCCTATCTGCCGCGCCTGGGGGAACGCTTCTTTCGCCCGCCCGGCCAGGAAGCTCCGGGCAGCGGGCTCGGCTTGTCCATAGCCGGGCAAATCGCCGGACTGCACGGCTTTACCCTGCATGTGCAGAACCGGGCCGCAGGCGCGAACGGCGGCGCAAACGGCTTCGTGGCGAGTCTTATATTTTAGCCTACGCTTCCTCGGCTTCCGTCTCTGCTTCTTCCTCAAGCTTCTGTTTGATCAGGTCGCCGAGGTTTTGTCCGGCTTCAGCGGAGCCAGCCCTGAACTCCTTGGGCTTCTTCCGTTCGGCCTCGTCGGACGCCTGCTTGATGGACAGGCCCAGACGGCGCTCTTCAGCGCTCACGTGGATGACCTTGGCCTGGATTTCCTGGCCTTCTTTGTACAATTCGGCGGGGGTCTTCACCTTCTTGCTGGAAAGCTCGGAAACATGCACCAGGCCTTCAATGCCTTCCTCAACTTCCACGAACATGCCGAAGTCGGCGATATTGGTGATGATGCCCTTGACCGGGGTGCCCACGGGGTAGGCGTTCGGCACATGGGCCCAAGGATCTTCCACAAGCTGCTTGACGCCCAGGGTGAACTTTTCGTTTTCCTGATCCACGGTCAGCACCTTGGCCTGCACGGTATCGCCCACCTTGTACAGTTCGTTGGGATGGCGCACCTTTTTGGTCCAACTGATATCCGACACATGGATAAGGCCGTCGATGCCGTCCTCAATGCCGATGAACATGCCGAATTCGGTGATATTCTTGATAACGCCCTCAAGCACGGTGCCCTCTGGGTAGCGTTCGGCCACCAGTTCCCAGGGATTGGGCTTGACCTGCTTCATGCCGAGGGAAATGCGCTTCTTTTCGGCATCCACGCCCAGAATAATGACCTCCACCTCGTCGCCCACGCGCACCATCTGGGAGGGATGGCGCAGTTTGCGGGTCCAGGACATTTCAGAAATATGCACAAGGCCCTCAACGCCGGACTCCAGTTCCACAAAGGCGCCGTAATCAACGAGGTTGGTAACCTTGCCGGCGCACTTGACATTTTCGGGAAAGCGGGTGGTGATGTCCTGCCAGGGATCGGGCACGAGCTGCTTCAGGCCCAGGGAGACCTTTTGCGTGGCTTTGTCGAAGGAGAGCACCTTGAGCTCCAGTTCCTGGCCCATGGTGATCATTTCCTTGGGATGGCGGATGCGCTTCCAGGACATGTCGGTGATGTGCAAAAGGCCGTCCAGGCCGCCCAAATCAACGAACACGCCGTACTCGGTGATATTTTTCGCGCGGCCCTTGACCACCTGCCCCTCTTCGAGGGTCAGGAGCAGGTCATTGCGTTTGGAATCGCGTTCCTCCTCAAGCAGCACGCGGCGCGAGACGATGACGTTGCTGCGGCGGCGGTTGATCTTGAGCACCCGGAACTCGAAATCCTGGTTCACCAGGGCGTCCATATCCGGCACGGGGCGCAAATCAACATGCGATCCGGGCAGAAAAGCCTCCACGCCGCGAATGTCCACGGTGTACCCGCCCTTGATGCGGCGTACGATATGCCCGGTGATGGTGCCGTTTTTCTCCTGCACCTCTTCAAGCTGGTCGAAGAGCTGCATGCGCTTGGCCTTTTCAAAGGAAAGCGTGATGGTGCCTTCCATTTCGTTCTTCCGCGCCACGAACACATCCACCCGATCGCCGACCTGGACCATCAGGTTTCCGGAAGCATCCTTGAACTCGTGGGCGGGGATCTGGCCTTCGGACTTGAAGTTCACGTCCACCAGCACATTGTCCCCTTCCACGCGCACCACTTCGCCCTTGACGATGGAACCTTCCTCAAGGTCGCCAAAATCCGTGGAAAGATAGTTTTCAAGCGCGCTTTCAAAACTGATCTCGGCATCTTGCCCCATGTTGTCTTTAGGAGTTGCCATTCTCGACCTAAGCCTCCAACAAAAAATTTCCCGCCTGGGGTTTGCGTGCATAGCAGGAAAACATGGCCTTGGCAAGGTTTTGTGCCCGATAGAATTATATTCGTACCCGCTACGAGATAGGGGGGGCAGGGGGGCTCTGCCAGAAGAAGCGGAGCACGGCCATGGCCGGACGTTCGGCCTCTCTGTAGAAGGCCTCCAGCCAGGGGTTGAGGGTGCGCTTGTCGCCGTCGCGGGGGATGTCTGCGGGCTCAATGAATTCCACCGTCACTGCCCGCCGGGGGGTAAAGAAAAACAGGTTGGCAAACACCGTGCCGATGCCGCGCAGAAGCTCCCTGACCAGGGACGGAGGCTTGCCCGTGGCCGCATAGCTGAAGGAACTGCCCCACAGCCCGGTGGTGCGCACGAGAACCACGCGTACGCCCGGAAGGCCGCGCAAGATGGCTGCCGTGCCGGAATTGCCGCCTATGCTTTCTTGCTGCGCGCGGTAGATGCGGCCTGAAGGATAGAGCAGCACGGAATCGCCGGTACGCAGGGCATCCAGGATGGCTGTCATGCCCGCCTTCAGGGCGTTGCGGGCCTTGGCGCCGTCTGTGCGTAGGCTGGGGATGCGCACCGCGTGGATGATTCCGGCCGCCAGACCGCCGAGAACCCCCCCCATCTGGTTTGCATCGGCAAGAGGACGGGGCCGTATGCCGGCAAGCTGGGAATAGACAATGATGGGATCCACCAGAGCCGGGTGGTTGGGCAGGAACAGGATGGCTTCCTTGCCCGGCGCGGCGATGCTTTCCAGGCCGCGCGTTGTGACCCTGTAGCGCAACCCCACGCACAGGCGCAGGAACACGCCGAGCAGACAGCCGCGCGTGTCCGCAAGGCTTTTTTCCGGCAGGGCATGCAGCCGCCGTCCGGCCCAGGCCAGAAAGGCAAAGATGGCAAGGCCTGCGCCGGCCAGCAGCAGGGCGGGGTGCAGAAAACCGAGAGGAGCGAAGACGAGGCCGGAAAGAAGGATGCCGACAAAGGAGGCGAAGTTGGAAATGCCGAGCACCTTGCCCTTGGTTCCGGCGGAAGGCCTGATCTGAATGACGCTGACCAGGGGAATGAGGTACAAACCGCCGCAAGCGCCGGCAAAACCAAAGGCGGCGAGGAGCCAGGGCAGGCGCAGGGCGGAAGGCACGAGCGGCGCGCAGGCTGCCGCGATGAGTCCGATCGCCATGCCTGCCCCGGCGGGGAGCATGAAGCGCCGCCAGACTCCCGCCTCGTGGCGCCCGGCAAGCGCGGAGCCTGCGCAGATGCCCACGGTGAGCGCCACGGAGAGCAAGCTCGTGACGGTGAGGGAAAAGCCGAGGCGTACCCCGAGGTTCGGGAGGCAGAGGAGCACAAAGGAGGAGATGCAGTAAAAAAAGGCTTCCCCCATCAGCACGAGGTAGAGGGAACTGTCGCTTGTCCGGCATTCCAGCGCGTGGCGCAGGGAATCCAGAGGGCCGAGCCAGGGGAAGGCGGCCTTTGTTCGCTCTCTTTCCGGACTGGCATGTATGGCATGGGCGGCAAGGATGCCGATTACGGAAACCAAGACCGCAAAAAAGCCTATGGCCACGCGTCCGAAGGCCAGATGTCCGTCGGGCAGCAGGGGAAGCACGAACGCGGGCGCGGGCAGTTCAAGCACCACTCCGGCCAGGGCGAAACCTGACAGGATGGTAGCCGTGGTGACCAGCTTGAACAGGGCATTCACCCCAGGCACTTCGCGGGCGGGGAAATTCTCGGGAATGGCCCCGTTGAGCGCCGGGCTAAAAAAGGTGGATTGCAAACCCATAAGAAAGACCACGGCCGCCATGCCCCACCAGTGCGGGATGAAACCCGTGGCGCAAAGGGCAAAAGCGCCAAGGATCATGGCGCCCAGTTCCAGGTACTTTGCCCGCACGATGACCAGTTTTTTGGGAAAGGCATCCGCGAGCCATCCGCCCCAGGCGGAAAAAAGGACGAAGGGCAGGGCGAAGAGCGCGGCGGCAATGCCTTGCAGCCATTCGAGCTGGGCTATGGCGGCAAGGAACAATGCGGCCTGCTTGAAAAAATTATCGTTAAAGGTGCCCATGGCATAGGCGATGCCCATGCCGGCAAGGCGTCCCCGGCGCACGGAGCGGCTTTCGGAAAAGACAGCTTCGTCGTGCTCGTTCATGGCGCCAAGGCGTTGAGATCATATTCCCGTGTTTCCACGATTTCAGCCTCCACCATCGCGCCGGGGCGCACCCCAGGGCCGCTTACGTAGGTGATCCCGTCAATTTCCGGGGCCTGCCGCCACACCCGGCCCGTATGCAGTCCGGGCCACTCGGGATGCGCGGCATCCACCAGTACCTGCATGCGCCGGCCGGCCAGCATTGTGAGCTTTTCCGCGCTGATTTCCGCCTGGAGGTGCATAAGCTCCGCGCGCCGCTCTTCCCTGACCGCTTCAGGAACCATACCGGGCATGTCCGCTGCGGGCGTGCCTTCCTCCGCCCTGTAGCTGAACACCCCCAGGTGATCAAAGCGCGCCTCGCGCACAAAGTCATGCAGCGCCGTAAAATGCCGTTCATCCTCCCCCGGGAAGCCCGTAATCAGGCTGGTGCGCAAAGCGGCATCCGGCAATCTGGCGCGCACGGCATCCACGGCCCGGCGCGGATCACGCGCGAAGGGCCGGCCCATCTTGGCCAGGATTTCCGGATGCGCATGCTGCAAGGGAATGTCGAAATACGGCAGCAACCTGGCTTCTGAAGCGTTTGCCCGCATAAAGTCCAAAAAACGCGGCGTCATGCCGGCGGGATACAGATACAGCAGCCGCAGCCAGCCAAGCCCCTCTAGCCGCAGCAGCCGCTCCAGCAGGGCCGCAAGTCCGCCGCGCCTGCCCAGGTCCGTCCCCCAGGCCGTCACGTCCTGCGCCACCAGCACCAGTTCGCGCACTCCCTGGTCCAGCAGATCACGCGCTTCCCGCTCCAAATCATCCAACGGACTCGAACGCTGCGCCCCCCGTATCGCGGGGATGGTGCAAAAGACGCAGTTGTGCCGGCACCCGTCGCTAATCTTCAACCAGGCGTACGACGGCCCCGTGGACAAGAGCCGGCCCGGCGCGGCCCGTTCCCGCCGCAGGGCGCGGGCAAGCAGCGCGGGCCAGTTTTCCAGTTCCCGGTTGTCCAGCCACAGGTCCACCTCGGGCAAATCCCTTGCCAGCGCCCCTGCCCCGTAGCGGCCCACCAGGCAGCCCGCCACAGCCAGCAGGGGTCTACGCTTCAGGGCCTGCCTCCGTGCGATAGCCTCAAGCACGGTTCGGACCGATTCTTCCACCGCGGGCAGAATAAAAGCGCAGGTATTGATGAAGACCAAGCCCGCCCGGCCCGGACTTTCCACCATGCGCACAGGACCAAGAGAGCCCAGCGCGCGCTCCGTATCCACCCGGTTTTTCGGGCAGCCGAGGCTTGTGGCATGGATGTTCAGCATAGCGTCGGTGTATTGTCGCATACCCGGATGGGGCTTGCTCCTTTGGCCGCCGAAGCAAAAAATCAGGGCTTCAAGCCGGACTTCAATGCCGCCTGCAAGCCGCCGAAGGCGTTGACGCTCGCGATGCCGTGGCGCGCCAGGATGAGTTGGGCGTCGTAAGCGCGCAGGCCGGTGTTGCAGATCAGGGAAACCGGGCGATCCCTGGGAAATTCGCCCACGCGCTGTTCCAATTCTTCCAGCGGAATGGCATGCCATTCACCGGGAAAGGCCGCCGCAAGCTGCGCCGACCCGGCCGCCGGACGGATATCCGCAAAAAAAACCTTGTTTTCCTTGCGTTTTTGCCAGGAGTCCATGAACTCCGGCACATCCTGGCCGTGGCTGCGCCCGGCGAGGGTGTTGTCCGCCACGTTGCCCACGACATTGGCGATGTCCATGGCCGAGGCAAAGGGCGGCGCGTAGGCGATTTCCAGGTTGCTGATGTCGTCTATGGTGGGCCTGGCGTATTGCAATACCCCGCTGATGGCGTCAATGCGGGCTTTCACCGCGTCCGGCGAGACCGAAGCCCCCTGCGCGCCGAGTACGCGACCTGTGCCGCGCTCGACCACCAGCTCCAGGTGCATCATGTCCTTTTCAGGATAAAAATGGGCGCGGTCAAGCTGCTCCACACCTACGGACACGGCGTCGAAACCTGCGGCCCGGGCTTTTTCCAGGCTCAGGCCCGTGCCGCAGAAGGAGAGCTTGAACAGCTTGACGGCCCAGGCGCCCACAGCGCCTGGAAAGCGGGCCGATCCGCCGGCGAGGTTGGTGCCGATGACGCGGCCCTGCCGGTTGGCCATGGAACCGAGCGGGAAATAGCCGGGCTTGCCGGTGATGAGATGCCGCACGCTGGCGCAATCGCCGCCCGCATAGATATCCGGGTCGGAGGTCTGCATGTGCTCGTTGACAAGAATGGCGCCGAAAAGCGTGCAGGCAAGTCCCGCATCCGCGGCAAGCTGTCCGTTGGGGATGAAGCCCGCGGCAAAAATCACCAGTTGCGCGGGCAGGGTCCGCGCGTCGGTGACGACGCGGGCCACCTTGCCGTTTTCCCCCTCCAGCCGCACGACCTTTTCAGAGGTGTAGACGGAAAGCTCGTGGCTTTCGCAGTCATGCCGCGCCATGAGCGCCATGTTGGCGGGCAGCGCGCCGGACAGGAGCTGCGGCAGCATTTCCACCACGCTGGTCTTAATTCCCCACATGTCAGCCAGCGCCACTGCGGCTTCCAGGCCGATAAAGCCCCCCCCGACGATCACGGCCTCCTTGATTTCACCCCGCTCGCAGGCTTTGCGGATACGCTCGGCCGCCTCCAGGCGGGTAATGGAAAGCACCCCGTCCAGGTCGCCTCCCGCCACTTCCGGCATGCGGGGGCTGGCGCCCGTGGCGATGCACAACTTGTCGTAAGGCAAGGTTTCTTCTTTGCCGGTCGCCACATTACGCGTCAACACGGTTTTCGCCTTGCGATCCACGGACAGGGCGCGGGTCTGGATGCGCGCGTCCACGCCCTTGAGCGCGGCGAAGAAGGCCGGATCCCGAACGGTGTGGTACGGCGTGGCGCGCAGATCATCAAGCCTGTTCACCTCGCCGGACATGTAATACGGGATGCCGCAGCCGCCGTAGGAAATCAGGGGATTTTCGTCAATCATGACGACAGAGGCTTCCGGCAGAAGGCGTTTGCAGCGGCAGGCCGCCTTGGGGCCGAGAGCTACGCCGCCAATGATGAGAATGTTTTGTGGCATGGTCTTCTCCTGAGGCATTTTTCCAAAGAGTACGCCGGAATAGTATTCGTGGCAATGCGCACCCTAATATTCTCGCCGGAAACAGGCCAGGTACTCCTGGTTCCCCTTGGGGCCGCGGATGGCGGCGGGCACGACGCCAAGACAGCGCAGCCCCAGTTCCGCTTCGCAGAAGGCGCGCACCTTGTCCACCGCCTCCCGCTGCAGGGCTTCTTCCCGCACCACGCCTTTTTTCACCTGGCGCGGGGCAAGCTCGAACTGGGGTTTGACAAGCGCGATGACCAGCGCCTGCGGTTTCAGCCATTGCATGCAGTTCGGCAGCACCAGCGTGAGGGAGATGAAGGAGAGATCCGCCACGAGCAGATCCACGGGTTCAGGGATGCATTCCGCCGGGGCGGCGCGCAGGTTGACCCCTGCCCGGCTGATGACGCGCGCGTCGCGCTTCAGGCGCTCATGCAACTGGTCCGCCCCGACATCCACGGCGTACACGCGGGCCGCGCCGTGCTGGAGCAGGCAGTCCGTGAAGCCTCCGGTGGATGCTCCGGCATCCAGGCAGACATACCCGCCCGGCGCGATGGAGAAATGCTCCAGCGCCGTCAATAACTTGTATGCGCCACGGCTGACGAAGCGTTCCGGCTCGGCCAGCGAAAACAGCGTTTCCGCCGCGTAGCCGTGGCCGGGTTTTTCCACCAGCACGGGCGGCGCGCCCGTAAACACGCGCCCCGCCATGATGAGCCGCCGGGCCTGCTCCCGGCTCTGGGCCAGGCCTTGCTCAAAAACCAGTTGATCCGCACGCGCCTTGGGCGGCATATCGAACCTCATTCTGACAAAAGACCTCTCGCCTTGACAGGACGGCGGGTTTTGCAATAAGTCGTCCATTACGCGGGAGTAACTCAACGGTAGAGTGCAAGCTTCCCAAGCTTGAGGTTGCGGGTTCAAATCCCGTTTCCCGCTCCATCAACAAATTCTGGCAACTCCCACAAGGCCAAAAAAGGCTTGTGGGAGTTGCTTTTTTTATTATCCCTTTTTCAATTTACAGGTGAAGGTAAACGTCGAGCCTTTGCCAAGTTCGGATTCGACCCATATTTTGCCGCCCATCAATTCTATAATATATTCTGACAGCGAAAGACCTAATCCAACACCACCCGCTTTTCTGGTCAAACCCCCATCCACCTGTTCGAACAAATTGAATATTTTACTTTGCTGCTCTTTCGATATGCCTATTCCATTATCTCTTACTTCAACTTGTAAAAAAACTATCCCGCTGTCCTCGTTAAGTACGCAAGCAGAAAAATTTATTTCACCATGTTCTTGCGTGAACTGTGTCGCGTTCGACAGCAAATTTGATATTACCTGCGCGAGACGTTTTTCATCACCTATAAGCGAAGGCGCTATTGATTTGTCGATATAGAAATTGAGCGTCTGCTGTTTTGCCACAATAGCTGGAGCTATTTCTTTCATTACGCCCCTAAACATCTCGCCAAATGAAAAAGCAGACTCAACAAACATGAATGATCCATCCTGTCTCCCGGTTACATCAAGTAAGTTATAGATCAATTTTAACAAGTTGCGGGATGCCTTTTCAATTTCGCCATGCTCTTTTTTAAAGTTACCCGGAATATCCTGCATCGCTATGAGTTGTATCATGCCCATAATGGCGTTCATTGGCGTAAGCATTTCGTGGCTCATGCGCGCCAGAAAATCGCTTTTGGCGCGGTTGGCGTCCTGCGTTTCCAACAAAGCAATTTTCAATTCCTCCGCTATTTGCCTGTTGTATTCGTTTGCCTGTGTGAGATCGGTAATATCAACGGAGTGCTGGAGGTGGACTGTTTTTCCATCAGGCCATTTAATATATCGGTCTGTCTTCCGATGTATGCGGTTTGTAAGAGAATCTGTTATTTCCCAGACGATAACGCTGCCCGGTTCTTTATCAAGTTTGTGGCGGGGACAAAAATCACACCTCTCGTCCATGCCTCTTTGTAAAAGCTTATAGCAGAGATGCCCGACCACATCGCCGTCAATTCCGTAGTGCCGCCGCATACTGTTGTTCATGAACAATATCTCGCTTGTATCCGGGTCGGTCACATAAATAATCGCGTCCAACTCGTCCAATATGTTTTTCATCGAGTTCAGCGCTTCGATTTTTTCTGATTCAAGCTTTTTCACTTCCGTAACGTCCGACGCTATGGATGCGAACGCGTCTTTTTCTATTAAAAATGACGTCCCCTCAAATAATCTTGTTTCTCCGTCCTTTGTTTTAAATTTTGCCTCGAAATGAGAGATACCGTTGTCATGAAGGTCATTTATAACATGTTCAGAAAGCTGTTTTGCCGTTGCATCGTCAAACAGAGAGCCAAGATAATCTTTTTTCAATTCATCTTCAGTGTACCCTGTTATGAAAGACGCGGCAGGGTTGACGTACAGGCATTCACCGTTGATCTTCTTGTAAGAAGCAAAATTCGGTGACTTGTGTACAATATTCGACATGATCACCAGTTGATTTTGCGCATGTTTTTTCTCGTCTATATCCATCAGCGCACCGGCGACCCTGAGCGGAACGCCCTCGCTATTCCTCATTGTGGTTCCCAAGGCATGAAAATATCGGTAATCCCCGTTTTTCAGCATAAGGCGATACTCTATATTAAACGGCGTTTTCCCGGTTTGGTCGTTAATGTGCGACGCAAAAGCGCCAATTGTTCTCTCCTTGTCCTCCGGATGGAGCCTGTCGCTCCAGCTTGAGATCATATCAGGGAAATCCTGTTCACCGGAAAAACCCAGCATATGCCGAAATTCCTGTGAATATTTAATCGTATTACTCGCATTGACGGAGTCTGTACTCACGACATCCATATCCCACAGGGCGATGCCGAGCGCATCGTTTGCGAGCTTATATTTCATTATGTCGTATTCGAAGGTGTGTTCTGCGTTTTTTTCTTTGCCGGATGAGAAAAATTTCAACATATTCCCAGACCTGCCTTCAGATTACAAACTGTCTCATACGTATTCCGCTCGGAAGGCGCGAACATTAGCAAAAAATACGCTATCGCCGCCAGCAGCATGATCAAAAAACAATTTCATTTTTGCATATATAGCCAAAATTTCAGCCGATCACAAGACCGCGCCAAAGCAAAGGAACGCCTTCGGAGCCTCGCTTTACGGCTGCCGCATGGGGTCTGTGCGGGCATGTGTCCGCCCGGAAGCGGCTTGATTCATCAAAGGAATGATGGTATTACCCCCTATCGCCGCATAACCCCTTTGCCATGCTGCGGGTTGCAGACACGACCTGTAACCATACAGCTTTAGCCAATGCCGAACATACAATACTGCACCCCCCAGGAAGCCAAACAACTCTTCGGCCAGCGCGGCGAATGCGCCCTGCTCGACGTGCGCGAACAGGAGGAATTCTCCCGCAGCCACATGCTGCTTGCCTCATGCGCGCCGCTCTCCCGCCTGGAGATGATGGTGCTGGATCTTGCGCCCTGCAAATGCATCCCAATCATTCTGGCGGACAGCGGCGAGGAAGCTGACCCTCCCCGTGCGGTACGGGCCGCGGCTGTATTGACCCGCCTGGGCTATCAGCAGCCCCTGGTGCTGCGGGGAGGCATGAGAGCCTGGCTTGAGGCCGGGTACGTGGAGTTCACGGGCGTCGGCGCCCTGAGCAAGGGCTTTGGCGAATACGTGGAGGAAGAGCTGCACACCCCTCGCCTGGAACCCGCAGAAATCAAAGCAATCATGGATTCTGGCAAGCCCTTCGTGGTCATCGACGTGAGGCCCCGCGACGAATACGGCAACATGAACATCCCCGGCGGCATCAACGCTCCGGGCTGCGAAGTCACTTACCGTATCGCGGATTTGGCGCCGGATCCGGAAACCACAATCATCATCAACTGCGCCGGCCGCACCCGCAGCATCATCGGCGCCCAGACCCTGCGCAATGCGGGTATTCCCAATACAGTCGCGGCCCTCAAGGGCGGCACCATGAACTGGCAACTGGCCGGATATAGCCTTGAGTACGGAACGCAACGCAGCACCGCGCCGCCTTCGCCCGCGGCCCTGGATATCGCCCGTCAGCGTTCAGCCGCCGTGGCCCAAAAATACGGCGTCTCCTTCGTGGATGCCGCGACCCTGGACACATGGCGGGGGGAAGCGGTCACGCGCACCCTGTATATCTTTGACGTGCGGCAGCCTGACGAATTCGCCGCCGGCCATATCCCGGGGTCAAGAAACGCCCAGGGCGGACAGTTGGTGCAGGCCACGGACGAATACGCGGCCGTGCGGGGCGCCCGCTTTGTGCTGGTGGATGACACGGAAGTGCGGGCCATCATGACCGCGCACTGGCTGAAGCAGATGGGGCTGGCTCAGGTGCATGTGCTGCGTGGGGGCATAGGCGGATCCGGTTTCGGCCGCAGAGGACTGGAACGCGGCGAAATGCCCCCGACCCTGCCCCCGTTGCCCTCCATGCCTTCCATAAGCGCGGCGGAGCTTGCAAAACGGATCACAGCGCATGCTCCTCCCCTGCTGATCAACGTCGGGACAAGCGCGAACCACCGCAAGGGGCACATCCCCGGCGCGATCTGGGTGACGAGAGGCTACCTGGAACGGGCCAGGGCCGGTTATCCCGACGCGAAAAGCGTTGTCGTCACCGCTGACAGCGACGCGCATGCCCGCTTCGCGGCGGAAGACGCCGCCGCCCTCTGGCCCGGCGCGGCTGTCATGTCCCTGCAAGGCGGCACTCCCGCTTGGGCCGCCGCCGGACTCTCCCTGGAAGAAGGCATGCCCACGGCGCTTTGCGCCGAAGACGATGTCTGGTACAAGCCCTATACTGACATCAACGCCAGACCGGAAGCCATGCAAGGCTACTTTGACTGGGAATTCGGCCTGGTGGAGCGCATAAAGAAGGATGGAGACGTGAGCTTCGCTCTCGTGCGTTAAGCGCAAGCAAAAAGGGGAGGGACAGGCGCATGGCGAACCGGCCGCTTTTCATACAATGGAACGAGCGCAATGACACGGGCATTGCCCTGATTGACGAGCAACACAAAGGCATCGTTTCCATCATCAATACCTTTTATCACCTGATGGGCCTGGGCTGGGGCAG
>Ga0082212_10007054_pt1 | contig 14955 bp, 12 predicted proteins | sample TergutNt197P3_FD_71548 | JGI IMG/M metagenome (GOLD analysis project Ga0082212, IMG submission 71548) | Neocapritermes taracua P3 segment gut microbial communities from Petit-Saut dam, French Guiana - Nt197 P3 | ecosystem: Host-associated > Arthropoda: Insects > Digestive system > Gut ... | reverse complement strand
AAAATTGGACGCTGGGTTTTACTGCTAGCTTGCGTAAAGTCACTCCATTCAGAGCTATTCCAAAACCAAATTGGGACTTGGAGTGGTTTGATTTCACTGTCAGCATTTGCTCCGACAGCAAATACGCAGACTTTGTCAAGGCCGGAGAACGCATTTGAGTATTCGCCGTTTGGGTCAAGTATAATGAACCTTTTATTGACACTCTTATCTTTATTTTTGCTTTCGCGCTTAGCCGTCTCAATCGACCAACGGATTATTCCTGCCACGGAACAAGATTTTCCACTTCCAGTATTACCCAATACTGCTAAATGCCTACCAAATAGGCGATCTGGATCAATCATCACCTCTGCATTACCTGCCAGAGGGCTGACACCTATTTTTACACGGCGGTTCTCGCCAGATTCTACAATCGCTTTTAATTGCTTCTGAGATGGTAACAGCACAGAGTCGCCAACTGTGGGATAAATTTCAACGCCTCTTGTGAATGTGTAACCAACAGCTGTAACATCCGTTCTAGTTTTTTCTTTCAATACTCCCAATGGATTGAGAGCCATTTTACGTAACGGATATGGGAGGTCAACCAGCCCGAAATCTTGCATCCCTTTACGTTTGGGATATTGAGAACGCTCAATAGTGATCCATTCGACTTGTGCGACAAGAAATCCGCTGTCACTGGGAATTAGGACATAGCTATTAATTCGTGGAAATGGACGAGGGGCGCCCGTATTCAAAGCCATGTCGCTTGGAGCTTCAACATCCAACAACACTCCAACTTTGTCAGGTGAGACAGAATCGACGCTACCGATACGAAGCGAATCCAGATAAGCAAGAGGTGTAATCATTTTGGAGAAGTACTTCCAGCAGAAGATTCATGCGTATTTGACGTTTTCTCAGATTTATTTGTGCGATAACGTTGTTCAAGAAGCTCGCTCATCCTGAATGTTGCCTTATCGATCGCGGGTTTGGGCAGGAAGTAATCCGTTAGTATTTCGATATTTGCTAAGGCAGGGCCTATGAGTAAGCTGATTTGAGAAATTCGTCCGGTTTTCTCACAGTTTTTCATGATACGTCCCTGCGCATCATCGTAGGAGACAATTACCAAGTGCGTAGATGGAATGATGAGCATATCACGGATTATGCGATTTATATGTTCATCTCCAAAGCTATATCCGTAAGTAACTAGGGTACTGTTGGGACGACAAAGAGCGGCGGCAAAATCTCGGAATAATTCGACATATGGATATTCTGCCGTTTCTCGGTCTTTTGAAGCGTTAGGGTAGATAATATGGGTTGAGTCGGTATTTAGTTCAGGAGTTTTGAGAAAGGAGTCTACTTTTTCAGAGCCAAAGGGCAACCCAATTCGTCGTATCTCATTTCTTATTTCCAACCAATCAATCGATCCATGCAGTTTGGTAAATCTTGCAACGCCTTCCAAGTAACGGGGCTCTCCTCTAATACCTGGAGGATTATAGTGCATATCGATATCGATCCGTGATGAACGAAAAATTGGGGCTATTGTTCCGATAAACCGATCTAATAGATGCAATCCAGCAAGTTCAGCTCCTGCCTCAATTACTCTGTCGTAGTTTGTCGTGAAAATGTTGAGACGATCTCTTGTTCCGGTCCGGCTTGCAAAGCTCATCAAGAACGATACAAGATTGTTGAATGCTTTTGTTCTTCTCTTTTCGTCAGCAGTAGCAATACTGTTTTCAGTTGCTGAAATGTTAGACACAAACTCGGAAAGGAATTTATCTCTTTCTGCACGTAATTCAGCATGATCATCCATTTTTTCAAGTATTTCTAAACCTCGAAGTAAATCGTTTAACACCCTGAAGTAATCTTCAATGTTAGCTTTACCACGACTATTTCTTTTAACGCTTTCTTGGATTGCCTTTTCAATTATTGGGGCATGCTTTGTATTTGATTTGGGACACCCCATAACATTTTGAGGGTCATCTACTGCAATATTCTGTATTGCAGTAGAAAGTCCGCTACCAATCAATAGCGATAGGTGCTCTGACTGAAATAGCGAAGTTAGCCATGGTTCAATTCTTTCACGCAACGTAGTAACAGATAATTCCTTGTCAGAAAGCCAAGAGGGCTTTTGTCTATCTGCGCAAAGGTTAAATTGAAATCCGTCTCCATATTCTGATTCAAAATAAACCGGTTCATGGTCGTCGCGAACCTTTAGGATATTGGTGCCCTTCGCCATAACAGTTCACCTCTTGCGGTTTGTCACATTCCCGTTCGTTCAAGATAACTATAGCATGATTATACTTCTATCCCAGCCTCTAAACGCTATTTTTACTTTTGACCATAAAAGTAACCTGTTGCAAACCGCTCTTTTCAGTCTCTTGACGTCCCACATGGACCATTTCTGAGTTCCGACAACCCTTTCCTGACTCAAAAAACTGCCTCCAAAGTGCTTTTGAGGCTTTGTATGAGCTTTTCCCTTCCCCCGAAAGAGAAGCGAAGCGCCGATTAAGGGGTTTCCTCCCCGGAGGGGCAAGAGGGGTTTGGGCGGCGGGACTCGGAGAGTCGTGTCGAACTAACCCCTGCTTGTCCGCCGAGCCCTGATACCTTTGGCTGTGTTTTAGCTTAAGGGATCAATTCGGTTTTGTCACCAGGTTTGGGCAATTTTCTCGAATTTTGGTCGCGCCGATGGCGAAAATGCCATCGGGAGTATTCGTAAAATACATTGCGTAGTCAAAATAACTATACCTTCGACCAAAATATTAAAATGCTCGCATTAGAAATGACATATAGAAAAAAGCTGTGATACGAGTAAATTTTACAAAGTACCGTATAAAATCTATAAGCATTTCCAGTATTTAACATAAATGGTTGTAAAACTGTTTTCGTTGCTACCTCAATCTGTTGATGCTGATTGGTGCTTCAATCGTCATTATTGACGCCTCATTTGTTCCTCAGTTGTTTTTAAAAACTTAAATGGAATCATGTAAACATAGATGTGATGTGAAGCCTGCAAAAATTAATAAGAAATTAACAAGCGCATAACACCTTTATTCAAAAATCTGCAAGAAATTAACACAAACCTGCACGTTGATCAGGAAGCCTGCAAAAAATTAACAAGTGCATAACATCTTTATTCGAAAATCTGCAAGGGAATAAAGAGATTGGGCTTGCAAGGATGCGTTTGATGTCTCAACGCCAGAAAATTTCTTGACGAATAAACATCATATAAATACAATATGATGTGTACATGTCGAAAGGAAGTGATGGCTGTGCCGGAGCAAATGATATTTGAAGAATTTTTGCATAATGCGCACGGTGTTGTCACGTCAAAGCAGGTAACGGAAGCAGGGTTTCACCGCAGCATCCTTTCCGGGCTTGTAGAGGCTAACAAGCTTGTGCAGGTAGCACGCGGCTTGTATATGAAACCGTCTGCCTGGGAGGATGAAATGTTTCTGCTACAGTATCGTTTCAGTAAAGGTATCTTTTCTCACGAAACAGCCCTTTATCTGCATGGCTTGACCGACAGAACGCCCGCGCGGTTTGCCATGACGTTCCCTTGGGGATATAACGCCGCGTCGCTTAAAGAAGAAAATGTGACAGTAAAAAGAGTAATCAAGGAGCTATATAAAGTCGGTATTACAGATCATGTATCGCCCGCAGGTAGTATTATCAGGGTATATGACGTCGAACGGACGCTTTGCGACATCGTGCGCGGCAACAATACCTGCGACATTCATATTGTGAATCAGGCAATGAAACACTATGCCGCATCAAAAGGGAAAGACATTCAGAAATTGACGGCTTACGCTGAAAAACTACGAGTGAAGCCGAAAATCCTGAATTACATGGAGATACTACTGTGATAACAAAAAACCCAATGCAACTGAAAGCGTTTATCAAAAAGAAAGCTACTGAAAAAAGTATATCAGCACAACTTGTCATGCAGAATTACATGTTGGAGCGGTTACTTGAGCGCCTTTCTCTCTCACCATACAAGCGTAATTTTATTTTTAAAGGCGGCTTTCTAATTTCGGTCATCGTCGGGCTGGACACACGAACGACAATGGATTTGGATGCCACTATCAAGGGCTTTGACCTTAACCATGAGGTCATCCGCGAAATTTTCAAGGAGATTTGCATAGTTCCTGTCGATGATGGCGTTGTTTTTGAAATACTCGATACCGCCGATATCCGTGAGAGTGACGACTATCCCGGAATCCGAGTGAATATGAAGGCAAACTACCCGCCCATCAGCGTCCCGCTTGCCGTTGACGTGACCACGGGGGATAAAATAACGCCTCACGAGATTGAGTATACGTTCTCAATGATGTTCGTTGAACGGGAAATCAGCATTATGGCGTACAATCTTGAAACTGTGCTTGCGGAGAAAATGGAAACTGTAATTTCAAGAGGTATTACCAACACAAGGCCGAGGGATACCTATGACATCTATATCCTCTGGAAATTGCACGGTGATAAATTGAGGCGGGATGTTTTGAAAAAAGCGTTGGAGCAGACCTCTGAGAAACGTGGAAGCCGCGAGGTCATGCAAAGACACGATTCTATTCTCTCTGATGTACTTGCAAGCGAACAAATGCGTGGATTTTGGAAGAAGTATCAGACAGATTTCGATTATGCGCACGACATCTCCTTTGAAGCGGCGATTGATGCGATAATGGAAATCATGACGGAATTGAACATTTGAAAGAGGTACGGCGATGGGATATAAACAAGTTTACGCGCCTGGATGTGCGATTATGATTAAACTGCATCGGGATGGTTTATTTTTTCCATTGGTTCGAGTCCCCACTTTAGGAATCGAACCCAAGACCTTGAAGGGACTCGAACTCACGCCCTGGATTATGGAAGTTGCTTAATCCAGCATCTTCACAGCAGCTAGCTTAACCTTGGGGGCCAAATGCGCATACCGCAAAGTCATTTTCATGTCTGTATGCCCTAAAAGCTCCCTCACGGTGTTCAGGTCCACACCCTTCATCACAAGCTGACTTGCAAAATCGTGACGCATATCATGCCAGCGAAAGTTTTCAATTTCAGCATCTTCCAAAACATTGTGCCATGCCTTTTTGCAATTGTTCAATACGGTTCCGGTTTTTGGAGAGGGAAATACAAGCTCATCGCCGTTACCGTGAGTTTGTTCTTTCCATGCAATAAGTGTTTTCTTCAAAGTAGTGTTCATCGGAACGTGGATTAGCTTGCTGTTTTTCTCCGCGGGAGGCTGGATAGTTAAGGTACCCTCCTGAAAATCAATATCACTCCAAAGCAAACCAAACAAGGAGCCTCTACGCATTCCGGTGTTTAACGTAACGATCACCATTGGTTTCAAATAGTCCGCGAAAGCCACATTTTTTAAATCGGGGAGCCGTTTCTTTTCTCGGGCCTCAAGCCATTCGTTATGGTTGCCCCGCCCTGTCCTGATTCGCTCCTCTCTTGCGTCCAAAGCTTCAAATAAGCGCTTCCGCTCTTCTGGTGTAAGATAACGGGTTTTTGTAGAACTGTCGTCTTCTCGAAGTTTTTCCAGTCGCGTTATCGGGTTCGTTTCTATAATCTCGTGCTTAACTCCCCAATTAAGCGCCGCTTTGAGCATAACCGTGTACCTGTTAAGGGTGGCGGTTTTGACGCTTTGTTCACGGCGATACTTGATACGCCACTGCTCGATCTGGAGCAATGTCATATCAGTAATGGATTGATCCATGAAATCGGCGAAAGCGTTGCGTAGCAAACCAAGACTGCGTGCACCGACACGTCGGTTGTCAGTCACCCATTGAGCGTAATGCTCATCAAAAAATTCTTTTAGCTTCATACCGTTCTTGGGTTTCGGCTTATGCGAAGCAAAATCCTCACCCAAGGTCAAACGTGCCAAAAACTCGCGCGCCTTGTCACGGGCTATAGCCACGGTGATAATATCAGGGGCTGGACCGATCTTGTGACAGTCTCGCTTGCCATCCGGACGCGTGTAATCGATATACCAAGTTTTTTTCCCATTCCGTCCAAGATAAAGAAGAAGCTTGTTCATAACGGAGTCGCGTATCCATTGTGCTTTCCCCTCGGATTTAAGCGATTGAACATACGATTGTGTGAGCTTTATTTGCATTCAAACCACTCCTGTCTACCTATAGATATGAATATAGGAGCCAATTTATTTTTGAGTAAGGTTACTCAACTATTACTCAGTCAAAATTGTATCAGATAGAATTATTTAAAACAAATTAAAATAGAATAGAAAGTATAAATGCTTGTATAGAAAAGGCTTATGTGATATAAATAAGTTGATAACGAAGTAATAAATTTAGGTAAAATCTGACTCTTAATCAGCGGGTCGTGGGTTCGAGTCCCTCACAATCCACCAGTGATAGCAAGGGTTTAGGTAAATCACCTAAGCCCTTTTTATTTCCTGTTACTCAATATTTACTCAGTGAGACGTACGAGGTAAAATAGCACAAAAGATATAAAAGAACCAAAATGATAGGCTGCGAAACATCAAGGCAGTCTCAAGCGTGAGAACCCTATCGTCACGCGGCAGCCACTTTATGCCCGTCGGGATTGCTGCTCTATCGAAGAATTGAGACGGCTCTAGGATATACTTTATTGAGATGCCAGGCGGCTGAAACTGGAAATTGAACGAGGGAAAAAGACCGTGAGCAAAGAAGATATCATCAAACGATACACACTTGATAAAGATGACGGCGAAGTCACGATCGTTCCACGTAATCCTATTTATGACGTGATACCCTCAGAGGACAAGCCTCTGCGCGTCGCGGCTTATTGTCGCGTCTCCACCATGAATGAGGCACAAACAAGCAGTTACGAACTCCAGCGAAATTACTATGAGGACTACATTACGAAGCATGAAAACTGGATATTGGTGGGCATTTATGCCGATGAAGGCATCTCCGGTACCAGCCGCAAAAAGCGGGATGCATTCAATCGTATGCTTCAAGATTGCTTCGACGGGAAAATTGATTATATCGTCACTAAAGGCATACATCGCTTTTCCAGAAACTCTGTGGACTGTCTGTCAGTGGTGCGGGAATTGCGACAGTGCGACCCACCTGTTGGAGTGTTGTTTGAAATCGAGAACCTTGATACTCTCCGAAATAATGACTATGAACTTTACCTTACCATTATGGCCGCCTTCTCGCAGGAAGAAAGCCATGCAAAGAGCGAATCTATGTTATGGTCATTGGAAAAGCGGTTTCGGGATAAAAACTTCCTTTGTCCTACGAATGCCCTTCTTGGTTATGAAAAAGAAGACGGTAAGATGGTCATTGAGCCTGAAGGCGCGAAGACCGTACGTCTGATTTATGACATGTTTCTAGCCGGTTACTCTTGTTCCTATATCGCGCACATCCTAACCATACGTGGTAGGCCTACCGGCAAAGGTAACCCCATTTGGTCGTATGGGAGCGTTCTAAACATCCTGAAAAATGAGCGGTACTGTGGCGCGATAGTGGCACAGAAAACCTTTACTAAAAGTTTCCTCACACACGAAACCGCAAAAAACAAGGGACAGAAGCAGGCCTACTACAAACCCGGCCATCATCCCGCTATAGTCACGATGGCGGAACATCGTCAAGCGCTTCTTCTCCTTTCTTCAAACCGTGTGAACGGAAGCAGGCTCTTTGGCAATTGGACCCTGACCGTAGTCCGAAAAGGATTACTGTCTGGGTTTATTCCCATTAACCGTGCGTTCGGAGGCTATGAAGCGGCGCATTATGTTCAAGCCAGCAACAGTATCAAAGAAGACTTGCCGGTCGGAGAAATTTCCGTTCCGGTAATACCTGGATGCCAAGTGGTGCGTACACAGGAATTTGTAGACCTGCAAGCAGCGATGGTATCCATAACCAGAAAAGAAATGCGCTTTAATAAGGCTTGCGTGAAGAAGCTTCCCTATATTGAGTTTGCTGAAATCCTTTTGCATCCATTGGAGAAGCTGCTGGCAATACGTCCGACTGACGAACGCAACTACAACGCTATCCGCTGGAATCAAAGCAAGGACGGAACGCCACAACCTCCAAAAATATCCTGTGCCGCGTTTTGCAGGATACTGTTCGATCTGATGGGCTGGCGGCCAAGCTGGAATATCAGGCTTACGGCGGTATGCCTGAGCAAAAATGATGAAAGCATTTTGATGTTTGACCTGCGCGAAGCGGAGTTTCGTTTGCTTCAGGACATACCCTATTGTTCGGATACTCATTCTCGGAGGAGGAAAACCTATCATCCGCCAACGTGGGCGGATAATTTTGGCGTTAGTATGGAACAATATAAAACTACCTGCCGCATGGACAGAGCGATGCTGCTTACAGATTGGCATATTGACGCGCCGGGCGAGCCTGCCCCTGGCTTTGAGCCGGATGTTGTAATATTAACGGAGGAAGATATTCGCCGAAAAATTGATGAATTGGGCGCGGCTATTTAAACGAGGTGATGAATGGTGGATTTGTTTGAAAAAGCCACCGGACCGGTGGAAGGCGGGCTGCAAAGCCTCGAAGAACTGAATGGCTATCAAGTGGTGCGATCTGAATTCATCTCTCCGACTTTTCGTCCAAAGATGTCTCTCAATATCAATAAGTTGGTTTTCAGCAGCACCTGTATGCGATTGTTTGAGAACGTGCAGTATATTCTGCCTCTGGTGAGCGAACCACTCAAGCGCGTCGTTATTAGGCCCTGCGGCGCGAATGAAAGAAGCGGGCTCCGTTGGTGCAATATCCGTAATGGTAAAGCAAAGCCTCGTTATTCTACCCTTAAATTCTTTGGCGCCAAAATATTTGACATGATGAAATGGATTCCTGAAAACCGCTATAAGGTACAAGCGGTATATCAAGAACTGAATGGAGTACAGTTGCTGGTTTTCAACCTGAAAGAATGTGAAATGGTTGTGCCGGAAACCGTTACAAAGGACGACGGCACGAAAACCACTATTCGAAAACAGTATTTTCCTCCTGACTGGAAAGAGTCTTTTGGCATGACTTATGCGGAATACACGGAGGCTTACCGGGTTGACATCAAAGATCATTATCTGAGTTTTCATAACGATGGAACCAGCAGTGAATATAGTTTTAGCGAAAAGGAAATAGAAGGCAAACCGCTGTCGGATCAGGATATCATAATGCGGCAATACGCTCCGGCCACCAAAGAGCATAAAAGTCAGAAGAAACGAGAACATGAACAATAGAAAATCTATCAGTCCGCCAGGTATACGGATATCGAGCAAGTGGAATAGGATTTATATCTTCAAATCCACTATCGAAGCTCTTGGCAGACCGCATTATGTACAGTTTTTGATAGACCCGACAAAGCATCATCTCGCTATTATGGGAAGTAAAAAAAAGGAACGGGATAGTTTCCCAGTCCCGCCACAGCTATTCAATAATGCCTATAGCGAGTTCAAAATGGGAAGCAAACTACTGACACAGCAAATATATGAAATGGCTGGATGGGAACTTGGCTGCGTTTACCGTGTTTCGGGAACTTACCATCCGCACTTGGCGGCCGTTGTCTTTGAATTACGGGAAGCCGAACGAATTTCGTAAACAACACACTACAGCTTCATGTCCTCCATGAACTCGGAAGCGGGAGATAGCCCTGAGACCATGAGAGCATCCCTCGCTCTGGTGCATGCAACATAGAACAAGTGCCTTTCCGTGTTGTAGACTTCTTCAAGATCCACCTCGTCGCCGGCAGAATTTATGCGCTCGTCAAGAGGGAGGACATCTTCGTCGCATGCCATCACGACAACTGCCCGAAACTCCAGCCCTTTCGCCAAATGCATCGTACCGATGGAAATATGACCGTTTTTCGTTTCCACGTCGTTGTCAAGAACGATAAAAGGAATACCGGCTGTTTCCACCATGTGCTCAGCCCGCGCAAGCTGCGCCTCGGAACGGACAAAAACGCCAATTTCATGAGGCTGTAAGCCTTTGCTCAAATGGTCTTTCAACCACTTTGAGACCTCCGCGCGTTCTTCCGCTTCGTCGTTCGCCTTTATCAGCGTGGGTGCCGGACCGTTGAATACGGACACGGTATCGTTACGGTTTTCGACGTTGCCGTCCACATCGGATATGCCGGTGTCGAGCAGACGGTCGGCACAGACACGGATCTGGTGAGATGTGCGATAGTTCACCCGGAGTGTCTTCGAGCGCCCTCTCACGTCCACGCCTTGCGACTTCCACGAAAACGGCTGTTGAAATATACGCTGTCCCAAATCTCCGGCGAAGAAAAGCGCGTTTGACCTTTCCTCGCCGATTGCCGCCAGGAATCGCAATTGCGCGACACTGAGGTCCTGCGCCTCGTCTATTACGATATGGTCGAAAGGCAGCGGGGCGGATGACTTGAAATGTTCGGCGAGCTTACCGAACATGGCCGGCTCCGTCAAAATATTACGTGAAGAAAGAGAGTCCAATACGTTTTCAAAAATACTCCAAAGCAGGCGGCGAGCCCCCTCCGTCAGGCGCGTTTTGCGCCCCAATCTTGGAACGTCGCGGTATGTCTCCCACGTCTTGAGCTGCCACGCGTCCACAACGTCGAACCACTCGCTCAGAAGAAAATTCAGGCTGAATTTATGAGCCTCCACATGTTGAGAAGCCGTGTCCATCAAGGTTTTTATCTCACTTGGCTTGACCAGCTCGGGCTCCGTTTTGAAGCGCGCCTTAAACAACCTTTTACCTATCGCGTCAATCGAATAGACATCGATCCGTTCCGTCAGCGTCGGCTCTTTGTCCTGCATCAATAATTGATTCAGTTTCGAGCGCAGGGCGTTTGCGAGCACATCGGAAAACGTGGCGAGCAGAATCCGTGCCTTGATGTCCTTTCGCGCGAGAAAAACCGCCCTATGCAACGCGACGATCGTTTTACCGGTACCGGCCGAGCCGGAAACGCGCGCCGGTCCGCTGTAATCCCGCTCGACCAAATCTTTCTGATCGGGGTGCAAAAAGACGATCCATTTTTCCCACGGGTACTCCAGAGCGGCTCGCAATTCCTCGATACTTCCGACAATGCGGAAGCGGCGCTGCGCGTCCGGATGCTCGAAAGGCCCAACGGTATCCGGCATCCGCTCTGGTACTCGCGGCGTTCCTCCGACGGCGAGTTCCAACAAGGCCTCCGCCGCCTCCGCGGGCAAGCGCTCCATCAGAGAGAACAAAGAATCTTCATCCGCTTCTTTCACGGCGCTCAACCACTCCGACGGTACGCCGTACGTCAAAAGCGTTTCATCGGACAGGTGGGAGAACAGCGGTGAACTTTTCTTTGATACATAAAGGGGCACAGCGATTTCCTCTATCGTCTCGCGTATTTCAACGATCTGAGCGGCGCCGGTCGTCGGGTGAGTCTGCAGCTTTCTCCGCCCCGCCCACTCGTACGCCTGATCGTGATGATCGACGTAGCATAGCAGCAGGCTTTCATTCGTCCTGTGAACGATTATGCGGATGTCGGAGCTGACGCGCACGGACCAGAAATTCTTGTCCCGCGCGCGGTCCAGCTTGTGGAAATTCATCGCCGGACTTGCCGGATTGGACTGCATGTCAAAAGCCGTGATTTTGGCCTGTTTCCGTTCGTCTTCCGTAAGCCGCGCAAGGCTGTTGGTGAAAGTGTCTGAAATGAGAAAGGTCATGGCGTCAGCGGAGCGCGATTTCATAACATGCCTCGCATCATTTCGCGAAGACTACCATAAAGCACGTTGAAACTGTGTGACTGATTGTGCTCTGGGTTCATGTTTCGGGTGATCCGTCGGGAACCGTCAATTTTCTGATATTGTTTTTTCGTGAGTTTCTCAAGTTCGCCGGAAGGGTTTGAGATATGATCGGGTTCTCGATATTTTTTGTTTTGCTGGCGCCTGGCGATGCCTTTCAGTTCCAGTCCCTTTTCTACTGCGGCAAGGTCTCCCAGATAGAAGCTTTCCAGCTCACGACAGGCAATACGAATGACGACATCCGAGCGTCCCGTGTTCAGGCATTTTGAACGAAGCCCTTCTTTGATGATTTGGCAATCACCGGCATCCTGGTCTCGCATGACGAAAAAAGACGTTTCAGGTGTTCGCCAGCGTTTGATGGCACGCTCAAGATTTTTTTCCAAATCTTGTTTTCCTTCATAGACGATATAAATCAAGGACAGTTTTTCATGGTCTATGGGGAAATTTACCTTTATCAATTCTTTTAGCATCGTCTCCGCAGAGCGTTCCTCAAGAAGAAATACGATGGTCTTCATTGCGGGTCGGCTCCTGTAAAAAATCCGTGTTTCCACAAATACCCCATCTGGTCCCCATCCGCCATATATTCTCTGAGTTGCTCGTCATCCTCCGCTCGAGCAACAGTAGTAAAGCCGCTTTTTTTGACGAGCCAGAAAACTTCTTTCAATCTCGCGGCGTTCAAAAAATCCGGGGAGTGAGTGGAGACAAAAACTTGCCCTTTCCCCCTGTTAGCATAAGCGCGAAATTCTTCGGCCAGTTCTTCCATCAGTTTTGGATAGAGCTGATTCTCCGGCTCTTCGATGCAAAGCAACGGATGAGGATTAGGGTCGTACAATAAAATCAGGTACGCGAACATTTTTATCGTTCCATCCGAGACATGCCTATCGATAAACGGATCTTTAAACGCTCCATCTTTGAATCTCAAAAGCAGTTGCCCGCTGAGCGTCAACTCCGGAGCAATTTCACCTATACCAGGAACGCGGTCTTTCATCTTTCCAAGTATCTTGTCGAAAATATCCCTGTGGTTTTCGTAAAGTTCGTTTGCTACCAACTGCAGGTTATCTCCGCCGGATGAAAGGTGATCGGCGTAACCGATTACGTCCTTACTTCCCCGCGCGGCTTCTATATGAAAATCCGATACGTGCCAGTTCTCGATCAATTGGCGAAAGGCGTTAGCGGCCTTAAATTTTTGAAATTGCCCCAATCCTTTTATGGCTAAAATATCCGCGCTTTCAAGCGTTTGATTCTCACGATTCAATTCTTCATCTGTCTTGTCGAAATCTTCCTCGTTGGTGATGGCGTATCCCTTGCCTTTTTCAAAAAATAAAAAATTAAAAGGAGAACCGTAAGGACCGCGCTTGTAGCGCAGCTGCTCGCGACGTATGAATGGTCGATTTTTGTCGTTTCCTATTTCAAGAATATATGTCACCAATCGCTCCCTGTCGTTGAGTTCCATGCGATACTGCAGGGTAATGGAAATGTCTTCTTGTTGATGGTTACGTGAGACTACTTCCTTAAAACCTCCGCGCATCTGTAGCGCGCGCGTCACGTTGTGAGTCAGGCATTCTTTCAGGAAGCCGAAGACGTCAAAAAGCGTGCTTTTGCCCGTGCCGTTGGCGCCGACGACAATACACAAATCAGGAACATCTTTTATCTCGACGTCCTGAAACATTTTGAAATTTTTCAGCCGAACAGTTTCAATTTTCATCTCGGGGTTTCCTTTCTTGAGTCCTGCACTTGGTATGCCTTCATACGAAAATCAAAATTCCCATTGTTGTCCTCGCATGAACTGTTCGAGGTTGATACATGGGATGTCGAAATGTGCGCAAATATTGGGGATTTTGGCGGCGTTGGGTTTGAGTTTTTCTTCCGTCACCACAGTACCGTTTCTGATTTTCGCGCAGGCTATCACAAAAGGATCGGCTACCGGGGAACCTCTCAGCTGTTGTGTATTTCCTATCAAGGATTGAAAATGCCTTATTGAAAATATTTCTTGGACAAATTGCTGTTCTTCCGGCGTAGGTGTTGGGAAAATTCTGTCGCGTCCCTTATTTTCAAGCCATGTTCGAAGATGTTGAGCCAAATCACCGCGCTCCATTTCATTCCAGACTTCACGGGTCGAAAGAATCTTATCTTTTTCCACAAATTCGTCCAATTTTATCCATAAAGACTTGAATACATCAGGATAAAAGCGCTCCAGTTCTCTAAAAGAATTTGTGTCAAAGACGTAACTCATGCCTCCATACCCCAAAACATTTTTTCTTCAAGAGCATCAAAATTTTTGGGCTTGATATCCAAAAACTCCGCCGCTTCATCCTTGGTGATTTGCCGTCGGTAAAAGCGGCTGAAAACTTCTCTCGAAAAATTAACGCTCAGATAAGCTTTTTGGGTCCGATAATAGTCTCCGCCTCCATCGTTTTTCTTTTTTTGCTGGGCAGTCCAAAAATTAGCTTTACTTTCGTAAAAGTGAGAAGAGATTTCACCACGATCCAGAAAACGTCGCAAGACGACCTCACGGCTGACCCAATAACGTTTTGCCAATCGTTCGCAGATTACATCCGCAGCTTTTTCGACTTTACCTGAAAGCGAGTCTGCATGTTTAGCGAAGTCCGCCGCCGGTATCAAGGCTTCGGCGGCAAATTCATTGCAGAACTTTTCTATTCTCTGTTCCCGTTTTGGCAGTCCTTGAATGTAGCTTTCGTCAAATTTAGTAATACCATTCATGCGCAACAGCACATGGCCCAGTTCATGAAAAAGGCTGAAAATCTGCCTGGTTTTGGCGGTGGAATTGTTGAGATAGATAATAGGGAACTGTTCGTCGCTCAAGCAAAAACTGGAAATGGATTTTTGTCTGAACGCGTTTTTGAAAACGAAAATTCCAGCGTATTCGACGGCGGAGCGCCATTGTTTCAGCGCTACGTCGTCATCCAGCCATTTTTCTTGTGCTTCAAGAGAAATATTCAAAAAAGCCCTTACTTGAGCTGCCCGTTTTTCCACCGAGTCTTTTTCCGATAGAGTAATGGCACGCCATATAGGATTGGGAGCCGGATTGGCAGCTCCGAACAATTCTTGAAGCGCGGTCTGGTAAGCGCGCGCCCGGCGGATGTTCAGATAAGTGTCGGGTAAAAGCTCCCGGAGATCTTCTTCCGGCAAAGTGCGAAAGTCGCTTTGAGGATTGCTCTCCTGCGGCGGAGTTGGGAAAAAAAACACAGCCAGCGGGCGTTTATAAACTTCATAAGCCAACCTTTCCAATTGAACATAAGTCGGAGCTTTGCATA
>Ga0082212_10007053_pt1 | contig 14956 bp, 13 predicted proteins | sample TergutNt197P3_FD_71548 | JGI IMG/M metagenome (GOLD analysis project Ga0082212, IMG submission 71548) | Neocapritermes taracua P3 segment gut microbial communities from Petit-Saut dam, French Guiana - Nt197 P3 | ecosystem: Host-associated > Arthropoda: Insects > Digestive system > Gut ... | reverse complement strand
GCGGAGGTCGCGGAGATGCGGGCCGAGGCGGAGGCCAGGCGCAAGGCCCAGCAGAAAAGGCGCGGCAGGCGCGCCGCTGTGGCCATCGTGGTTTTCATCGTGCTGTGCGCCCTGGCCTTTGTGTTCTATATAGCGCCGAAATACATGGACATGCAGATCGTGCCCTTCGACCCGTTCGGGATCGCGGGCAGTGCTTTCGGCGACAAGGACAAGGGCGCAGGCGGAGATATGGATAGAGGCGCTGGCGGCGATGGCGCTGGCGCTGAAGGCGCCGAAGGCGCCGGAAGCCAGGGCGCGGATGAGGGCGCAGGCGACGCCGGAGGCCAGGGCGCGGGCGACGGGGCCGGCGCTGGAGACGGCGCGGGCGACGCTGTGGATGGACAGGGGCAGCCAGGAGGCGGGGACGCCGCGGGTTCGCCCGAAAGCGCCGAACAGGAAGGTTCAGGCGACGGCGCCGGGGAGCCGGGCGAGGGCGACGGGCCGTGGCCGTGGAAGGGGGCGGCGCTCGTCACGAACGAGCCGAAGCTTGGCATTTTCGTCAGGAGCGAGCCTGTCGTCAAGGGGTCGGGCAATTCTATGAACGACGGAAATAAGATTGGCTGGATAGCGGGGGGCGACGAAAGCGTGGTGCTGGTCGCTACCGGCGAAACAACCAGCGCAGGGGGGTATTCCTGGTACGAGGTGGAGATACCGCAGGCGTACCGGGACACAGAGGAGCAAACCCGGTATTATAAGGACAAGCCGCTTGTCGGGTGGGTTCGCTACGACCTGGTGAAGGAAAAGAAGCGGTAGGCAAGCGGTGGAGGATGCCGCCCCTGCGAGATAGCAGAAGGCAGGGCAGAGGCAGGCAGGCAAGGCAGGGCAGAGGCAGGCAAGGCAGGGCAGAGGCAGGCAGGCAAGGCAAGGCAGAGGCATGCAGGACAGAGGCAGGAAAAAGGTGATTGATGGCTAACGAAGGACGGGGGACACGTGCCCAAAAGAAAGCGCAGCGCGAGAGGCAGCGGCGCGCACAGGCCATAGTCGGCATCGCGTTGGCGGTACTTATTGTATTGGCTGTCCGCGCGCTTTTTTTTACGGCGGACGGGAATGCCGGCAGCTCGGATGGCGATCCGGGCTTGGCCGGCATAGGCGATGAAGGCGGCCAGGAGCCTACGGATATGATGGATGAAGATGGCGGCCCAGGCGAGGGCTTGCCTGAGGAGATACTGCCCGAAGAGCCGGAGGACCTGAAGCCGGGCTACTATGAAGAAGCCCTGCAAGCAAGGTATGACGCTTTTGCCGCCCTGCGCCCGGAACTCTCCGAAGAGGATGTCTACTGGATGGTGGGCTGCGACCTCGACAAGCCCGGATACGTTGATGTAATGCAGTCGGCCGATACCGAGAGCCTGCTCGTCCTCGTGAACAAGCATTTCTACCTGCCGCAGGACTATGTGCCGCCAGACCTTATCAGCGTCGGGAACACGCAGATGCGCGCGGAAGCGGGGGAGGCCGTGCTGGAGATGATAAGCGCCGCGGCGGCGGAGGGGCACAACCTCTGGTCGCAGTCCGGTTACAGGAGTTATGGGGTCCAGTCAAACCTGTTCAGCCAGTATTCGGCCAGGGACGGGGAAGCCGTCGCCGAGACTTACAGCGCCCGCCCGGGGCACAGCGAGCACCAGACGGGGCTGGCGACGGACCTGAACACGATCACGGACGCTTTTGGCAGCACGCCCGAAGGTATATGGGCGGCGGAGAATTGCTGGAGATTTGGGTTGATTGTCCGGTACACGAGCGACAATACGGACATCGTGCTCTACCGGCCGGAACCGTGGCATATACGCTATATAGGCATCGAAGCGGCGAAGAGGATGCACGAAGAGGGGATTATCTCCTTCGAAGAGTACTGGGTCAAGTACGTGAGCCATCCGCTGGGGTGATGAATGCGCATTGATATGGCCGGGATATCATTCCATTACGGTTTTGTCATAAAAAGTATGGTACAATGTGTGGTCGGGCGTATGGGGGCGCCCGGTTGTTGATTGGCGTCACGGAGCTATGGAAGGGAAAGTTGATGAAGGCAAAGTTTATCGATAAGCAGGAGGCGAAGGCCAGGTTTGAGATCGAGTATACGGCGGAGGAGTTCGAAAACGCGCTGGTAGAAGCGTACAAGAAGACAAAGAACCAGTTCCAGATAGACGGGTTTAGAAAGGGCAAGGCGCCGCGCAAGCTGATAATGCAGCGTTATGGGGCGCATATTTTTGACGACGACGCTGTTGAATGGCTGCTCGGCAAGGACTATCCGGCCTCGCTGATAGAGCTTGGCATCGAGCCGATAGACAGGCCGTCGGTCGAGTTCCCGGAGCTGAAGCACGGCGAGGGCTTCACGGTGAAGGTCGAGGTCGAGACGCCGCCCGAGTTTGACGTCATTGACTACGAGGGCGTCAGGGTGAAGAGCGTCAGCTACCCGGTGACGAACGAGGATGTGGAAAAGCAGCTCGATGAAAGGCGGGACCGCAATACGCGGCTCGTGGCAGTGGAGCGGGGGGCCGAAGACGGCGATACGGTCGACATTGACTACTCGGGGGCCATAGACGGCGTGAAGTTCGAAGGCGGCACGGATACCGGGCACGAGCTGAAGCTTGGGTCGAACGCCTTTATCGATGGGTTCGAGGAACAGCTTGTCGGCAGCAAGGCCGGGGACGAGCTCGACGTGAAGGTGGCATTCCCGGGCGACTACCATTCAGCAGAGCTGGCCGGCAAGGAGGCCGTCTTTGCCGTGAAGGTGAACAATGTCAGGGCCGATGAAAAGCCGGAGCTGAACGACGAGTTCGCGCAGGACATAAGCGAGTTCGACACGCTGGACGAGCTGCGCGAGGATATGTGGGAGAAGATGGAGCGGCAGGGGCAGATGCGCGCCGAGATGGAGACGAAGGACGCGATCCTCGAGAAAATCTACGACGCCAACGACATCACGGTGCCGGAGATCATGGTTGAAGACCAGCTTGAAGAATCGCTGAAAAGCTTCGAACGCGAGATAAAGCAGCAGGGGTTCAAGCTGGAGCAGTACTTCCAGCTCACGGGCCAGGCGCCGAACGAGCTCAGGGAGCGCATGAAAGAGGACGCGTACAAGCAGGTGAAGATGAAGCTTATCGTCCAGAACATCGCGAGGCTGCAAGGCTTCACGGCGAGCGAAGAGGAAGTGGACGAGGAGCTGGACAAGATGTCCGGGCAGTATGGCATGGAGGAGGGCAAGCTGAGGGAAACGCTGGGCGATTTCCAGATCAAGCTGCTTGCCGAAGACATCAAGAACAAGAAGGCGATCGACTATGTCTACGCGAACGCGATAGAGGAAGACGCGGCGGGCGAAGCAGGCGAGGCGGATAAGGCCGGCACTGAAGGGCAAGGCGAAGAAGGCTGACACTGAAGGGAAAGGCGAAGAAGGCCGGCACTGAAGAGCGAGGCGAAGAGGGCCGGCACTGAAGGGCAAGGCGAAGAAGGCTGACAGGAGGGCAATTGAATCATGGCGTTGATACCTTATGTAATAGAGCAGACGGGGCACGGGGAGCGGTCCTATGACATATATTCGCGGCTCCTCAAGGACAGGGTAATCTTCCTCGGCGAGCAGATCGACGAGCACATCTCGAACTTGATAATAGCGCAGCTTCTGTTCCTCGAGGCAGAGGACAGCGACAAGGACATCAATATGTATATCAACAGCCCGGGCGGCTCGATCAGCGCCGGGATGGCGATCTACGACACCATGCAGTATATCCGGGCCGACGTGAGCACTATCTGCATCGGGATGGCGGCGAGCATGGGCGCGATCCTGTTGACGGCCGGGGCTAGGGGCAAGCGGTTCTCGCTCCCGAACGCGGAAATCATGATCCACCAGCCTCTGGGCGGCGTGCAGGGGCAGGCGGAGGACATCAAGATCCATGCCGAGCACATACTGAAAAAGCGCGACGACCTCAACCGCATACTCGCGGCGCGCACGGGCCAGCCGCTCGAGCGCATAGCGGTCGACACGGACCGGGACAATTTCATGACGGCGGCGATGGCGGTCGAGTACGGCCTTATCGACAAAGTCATCGAATCGCATATATAGTATAATTATTATAATATGTAAACGTTAGAGTTATTGACGACGGGGGTGCGAAGTGGCACAGAACGACGACAGAAAACAATTGAAATGCTCTTTTTGCGGCAAGGTCCAGGATGAGGTGAAGCGCCTTATCGCGGGGCCGAGCGTATACATCTGCAACGATTGCATAGAGCTCTGCATGGAGATCCTGCGGGAGGAGGAAGAGCAGTTCGCGCGCGAGAACCGCGTCTACGGCGGCGACCCGGGCAAGCTCTACGTGCCGAAGCCCCAGGAGATCTACAATGCGCTGTCCGACTACGTGATAGGGCAGGAAGAGGCAAAAAAGGTGTTGTCCGTCGCGGTGTACAACCACTATAAACGGATAAATTATACCGGGTCGTACGACAATGACGGCGTCGAGATACAGAAGAGCAATATCGTGATGATCGGGCCGACCGGGTCGGGCAAGACGCTGCTCGCCCAGACGCTGGCGAAGATATTCAACGTCCCGTTCGCGATCGCGGACGCGACGGCGCTCACGGAGGCCGGCTATGTCGGCGAGGATGTCGAGAACATACTGCTCAAGCTGATCCAGGCCGCCGACGGCGACATCGTCAAGGCGCAGAAGGGGATCATATATATAGACGAGATCGACAAGATCGCCAGGAAGGGCGACAACGTCTCCATTACGCGAGACGTGTCGGGGGAGGGCGTGCAGCAGGCGCTCCTGAAGATCATCGAGGGCACGGTCGCCAACGTCCCGCCGCAGGGCGGGCGCAAGCACCCGCACCAGGAATTCATACCCTTCGACACGACGAACGTCCTGTTCATCTGCGGCGGCGCTTTCGACGGGCTCGACAAGATCATCCTGCGCCGCATCGGCGAGAAGACGATCGGCTTCAACAGCGAGGTCAAGCTGACGAAGGACGAGACCGCCGACGTGCTGAAGCGGCTGCAGTCGGAAGACCTGCTGAAATACGGGCTTATCCCGGAGTTCGTCGGCCGGCTGCCGGTCATGTGCACGCTGCATGAACTCGACTCCGACGCGCTCGTGAGGATCATTACGGAACCCAAGAACTCGCTGCTGAAGCAATACAAGAAGCTGTTCAAGTTCGACGGCGTCGAGCTGGAGATAGAAGAGGAGGCGATCCGCAAGATCGCCGAAAAAGCCATGACGCGCAAGACGGGCGCGCGAGGGCTGCGCAGCATCTTTGAGCATACGATGACGGATATCATGTTCGAGATACCGTCGCGTACTGACATCAAGAAGGTCGTCATCACGGAGACGGCGATAGAAAAGGATACGCAGCCGACGCTCGTGCTTGCCGAGAAGAGGGGGAAGCTGCCGCTGGAAGGCGCGCTCTTGGAAAGCGAGGCGCAGAGCGTTTCATAGGCGCCTGACGCGGCGGACAAGGCTGGGAAATGGCAGAGGAAAAACAGATACCCGTAATACCGTTGCGCGGCATGACGGCGTTCCCGAATATGGTCTTCCATTTCGATATCGGGCGGGAAAAATCGGTCAACGCGCTCGAAAAGGCGATGATGAGCAACCAGATCATCTTCCTGGTGACGCAGAAAAACCCGGACACGGAGCTGCCTACGTCGGCCGACTACTATACGGTCGGCACGATCGCGAAGATAAAGCAGATGCTCAAGCTGCCGGGCGACTCGATCCGCGTGCTCGTCGAGGGGACGGCGCGGGGGCGGATCGACGAGATAACGACGGAGGCGCCTTTCGTCGAGGCCGTCGTCACGGAGATAGCCGAGGAGCGCTTTGAGGAGGCGCCGCCGCGCATCGAGGCGCTGACGCGCATAGTCCTGGAGAGCTTTGACGAATACCTTTCGCTCAACGAGAAGCTGCCTTCGGACGCGTTCGCCTCGATCGAGTCGATCGACGACCCCGGGACCATCGCGGACACGATCGCTTCGCACATGGATTTCAAGACGGAATCCAAGCAGCAGATACTCGAGGCGTTCGGCGTCGAGGGACGGCTCGAGCTCCTTGACGGCATCCTGAAAAAAGAGATAGAGATCGAGCGCATCGAGCAGGACATATCGAAGAAGATACGCGTCAAGATCAACAAGAACCAGAAGGAATACTACCTGCGCGAGCAGCTGAAGACGATACGCGAGGAGCTCGGCGACAACGAGAACACCGAGGACGAGGCGGCTGACTGGCTGAAAAGGCTGAAAAAGCTCAAGCTGGACAGCAAGATCGCGGAGAAGGTCGAGAAGGAGATCAAGCGGCTGGCCAAGATGCAGCCGGGCTCGGCCGAGGCCACGGTCGTCCGCTCGTATATCGACTGGGTCTTTGACCTGCCGTGGAACGTCTACAGCGCGAAAGCCATCGATATCACGGCGGCGGCGAAAAAGCTCGACGACGACCATTACGGGCTCGAAAAGGTCAAGGAGCGCATCCTCGAGTACCTGGCCGTGATGCAGCTGGCGCCGGGGCTCAAGGCCCCGATCCTCTGCCTTGTCGGGCCGCCGGGCGTCGGCAAGACTTCGATCGCCCGCTCCATAGCGGACGCGATGGGCAGGTCTTTCGTGCGCATGTCGCTTGGCGGGGTCAGGGACGAGGCCGAGATACGCGGGCACCGGCGAACTTACATAGGCTCTATCCCGGGCCGCATCATCAACGGGATGAAGGAGGCGAAGACGATGGATCCGGTCTTCCTCTTCGACGAGGTCGACAAGATCGGCGCGGATTTCCGGGGCGACCCGGCTTCGGCGCTGCTGGAAGTCCTCGACCCCGAGCAGAACAAGGAATTCACGGACCACTACCTGGAATTCGCGTTTGACCTCTCAAAGGTCTTCTTCATCACGACGGCGAACACGACGGAGACGATACCCAGGCCCCTGCTGGATCGCATGGAGCTCATCGAGGTGCCGGGCTATACGGAGCACGAGAAGGTGAAGATCGCCCAGCAGTACCTGATGCCGAAGCAGCTTGGGGAGCACGGGATGGACAAGGAGATGCTTGCCATCCGCGAGGCGGCGCTGCACGACATTATAAATTATTATACGAGGGAGTCCGGGGTCAGGAGCCTTGAACGGCGCATCGCCGGCATCTGCCGGAAGGCGGCGCGCAGGATCGTCGAGAAGAAGGTGAAGAGGGCTGTCATCACCCCGAAAAACCTGGAGTCGTACCTCGGCAAGCGCGTCTACCGCTACGACACCGCGGAGGCGGGGACGCTCGTGGGCGTCACGATGGGGCTGGCGTGGACCTCCGTCGGGGGCACGACGCTCTCGATCGAGACTTCGGCCGTTTCCGGCAAGGGCGGGGTCGTGCTGACGGGCCAGCTCGGCGACGTCATGAAGGAGTCCGCGACGGCCGGCATCTCGTATATCCGCTCGATCGCGAAGGATGTCGGGATACGCGGGGATTTTTACGACAAATACGACATACACGTGCATATACCGGAGGGCGCGACGCCGAAGGACGGGCCGTCGGCCGGCGTGACGATGTGCATGGCCATACTGTCCACGCTGACGGGCATACCCGCGCGGCAGGACGTGGCGATGACGGGCGAGATCACGCTGCTCGGGAAGGTGCTGCCTGTCGGCGGCATCCGCGAGAAGGCCCTTGCGGCGCACCGGGCGGGAATCAGGAAGGTGCTGCTTCCAAGGGACAACGCGGCCGACCTGGAAGAGATACCGGACGAGGTGCGCAAGGTGATGGAGTTCGTCCTCATGGACCACGCGAACGACGCGCTGCCCCATATACTGACGAAGGCGCCGAAGCCGAAGCCGAAGCGGAACGCGGCGGGCGGGGCTACAGCGGCGGAGACGGCCGGGAAGCCGGGCGTGGCGCGTGGAAATTAAAAAGGCCGAATTGCTCGCGACGGTCGTGCGGAGGGATCAATACCCCCCGGAGGGGCCGCCGGAAATCGCCTTCGCGGGGCGCTCGAATGTCGGCAAAAGCTCGCTTCTCAATCTCATAACGAACAGGCGGCGGCTCGCAAGGACCAGCGGAAGCCCGGGCAAGACCCGGACGATAAATTTCTATGCCGTCAACGGCGACGAGTTCCGCATAGTGGACCTGCCCGGCTACGGGTACGCGCGCGTGTCGAAGAGCGTCTCGGAAACATGGGGAGGGATGGTCGAAAGCTATCTCGAGGGGCGCGGCGCGCTGAAGGCCGTGTGCGTCCTCGTCGACATCCGCCATGAACCGACGGAAAAGGACTTGCAGCTCCTTGGCTATCTGTCGCACCATGGCGTGCCGTCGCTCATCGTGGCGACGAAGGCCGACAAGCTGTCGGCGAACGGGCGGGCGAAGCAGCTGGCTTTGATACGCCGGGCGCTCGGCGTGGAAAGGGTTGCCTGCGTTTCGGCGCTGAAGCGCACAGGCATGGAGGAATTGCTCGAAGCTATGGCTGGGTTTGTGACAGGAGAGGGTTGAAATGGCGGAATACAAACCGGGCGCGGTGATTTTTTCCCGCGAGCAGATAGAGGAAAGGGCCGCCGAGATCGGCAGGCGGATCACGGCCGACTACGCCGGCAAGGAGGTCTTCCTCATAGGCATCCTGACGGGATGCGTAATGTGGATGGCCGAGGTGATGAAATCGATCGAGCTCGACATGTCCGTGGATTTCATGTCCGTTTCGAGCTATGGGTCGGCGACGCGGTCGTCCGGCGTGGTGAAGATCATCAAGGACCTGAACGCGGACATCGAGGGTCGCCATGTGCTTATCGTCGAGGACATCGTCGACAGCGGCATGACGCTTGACTACCTGTGCAACTATCTCAAAAGCCATGGGCCCGCGAGCCTGAAAATCTGCGCCATGCTGGACAAGCCGTCCGGGCGCCGCAGGGAGATAGAGGCCGACTATGTGGGGTTCACGGCGCCGGACGCGTACCTGATCGGGTACGGGCTCGACGCGGACCATAAGTACCGCAACCTGCCGTATATCGCGGCTATCGAGCAGTGATGCGGAATTTTTAAACAATAATTATTGGAGGTATGAAAATGGGTTACAGGGTCAAAGTGGGCACTTCAAACAAGCACGTGCACCTGACGGAGGCAGACCTCGAGGCACTGTTCGGCGCGGGCGCGAAGCTGACGCCGTACAAGGGACTGGTTCAGCCGGGCCAGTTCGCCTGCGAAGAGAAGGTCGATATCGCAGGGCCGAAAGGGGCCTTCAAGGGCATCAGGATCATCGGGCCGACGCGGCCGCGGACGCAGGTGGAGTTCGCGATGACGGACGCGCGCGTGCTCGGGGTCGACGCCCCCGTGCGGGAGTCGGGCAAGCTTGACGGGACGCCGGGCGTGAAGCTCACGGGCCCCGCCGGGGAGGTAGAGCTTGGCGAAGGCGTCATCGTCGCGCTCCGGCATATACACCTTTCGCCGGCCGAGGCCCTGGAAGCGGGGCTGAAGGACAAGGACCTCGTCGACGTGCAGACATATGGCTCGCGGCCTCTCATCTTCCAGGACGTGCTGATAAGGTCAGGCGACGCGCACCTCAGCGAGTTCCACGTCGATACGGACGAGGCGAACGCGGCCGGGCTTGCAAGCGGCCAGGAGGTCGAGATCGTTTCCGGCCCCAAGTAGGGGGCGGCCCGCGGTGGCGGGGGGCTTTACAGCCTCCGGCCTATCGCTATGACGTCGCCGAGCACGGCGCTGGCTGTCGGGAATGGCCCGGCGCCTTTGCCGTAGAGCATCAGGTCGCCTGTGGCGTTCCCTTTCAGGAACAGGGCGTTGAATTCGTTCCTGACGCCCGCGAGGGGGTGCCCTTTGTCCAGGCGGGTCGGCTTCACGAAGCATTCGGCGCCGCCTTCGGCGCTGTGCGCGCCCATGAGAAGCTTTATTACGCAGCCCTCCGCTGCCGCTTCGTCCAGCTCCTGCTTCGTGATTTCCGTGATGCCTGTCGTCGGGATATCCTCGGGCCGCACGCGCATGCCGAAGGCCAGGGACATAAGGATCGAAAGCTTGTTGGCTACGTCATGGCCCTCGACGTCGGCCGTCGGGTCGGGCTCCGCGAAGCCGAGCTCCTGCGCCTCTTTCAGCACGTCATCGTAGTCACGGCCTTCCTCGCCCATCTTCGTAAGGATATAGTTCGTGGTGCCGTTCATGATGCCGAGGAGCTCCGTGAATTCGTTCGCGCAGAGGTGCTCCGTTATGGCGCCGATGAGCGGGATGGCGCCTCCGACGCTCGCTTCGAAGCGGAACTCCACGCCGCTATCCGCGGCCGTCCCCGTAAGCAGCTCATAGTTTGCCGCGATCGCGGCCTTGTTCGCGGTGACGACGCTCTTGCCGGCCTTCATCGCGCCTGTCATGAAAGAGGTCGCGGGCTCGATGCCGCCGAGCAGCTCTATCACGATATCTATTCCAGGGTCGCCGAAGATGGCTTCCGGATCCTGCGTGAAAATCCCGGGCGGCACCGTGAAGCCGCGGTCTCTATCCGTGTCTATTTCCAGTATCCTCGTTATCCTCAGGTCAAGCCCCGTTACTTTTTCGATGTGGCCGCGGTTGAGCTCCAGTACCTGGTATGTGCCGCCGCCGATGTTGCCGAGCCCCAGAAGGCCGATGTTGATGCGTTTCATATGCTACCTCCGTATCGCGATAAGTGTCCCGGGGACTATTCTACCATGTTTGCTTCACGAGCATGGATGTTTCTCGTTTTCGCCCGAAACATTTCGTGCACAAGACGCAGGAACCGTCCCCTTTTGTCTTACAAGACGCAGGAACCGTCCCCTTTTGTCTTACAAGACGCGTGCCCTGGATGGCGCGTAAAGAGAAAAGCCTTGAACCGGGGGGGCAAACGATATACAATAGTCTGGTTGCGATTTTGAAGCGCAGGAGACGCTTCCGAAAGGAGTATATGGTAATGGGTACAAAAGTAGGAATTAATGGTTTTGGCAGGATTGGGCGCAACGCGTTCAAGGCGGCGATCGAGAAGGATTCGGATTTTGACATAGTCGCGATCAACGACGTGACGGATTCGATGACGCTCGCGCACCTGCTGAAGTATGACAGTTGTTTTGGCGGCTTTGACGGCGAGGTCGAAGCGCGCGAGGACGCGATTGTCGTGAACGGCAAAGAGATAAAGATCGTGGCCGTGCGCAACCCCGCGGAGCTGCCGTGGGCCGAGCTCGGCGTCGAGGTCGTCCTCGAATCCACGGGGCTTTTCACGAAGAAGGCGGACGCGGCCAAGCATATTGAGGCAGGCGCGAAGAAGGTCATCATCTCGGCGCCCGCGACGGACGAGGACATCACGATCGTCATGGGCGTCAACGAGGAACAGTACGACCCCGCGACGCATCACGTGATATCGAACGCGTCGTGCACGACGAACTGCCTCGCGCCTGTGGCGAAGGTCGTCGACCGCGAATTTGGCATCGCGCGCGGGCTCATGACGACGGTGCATTCATACACGAACGACCAGAAGATTCTCGACCTGCCGCACAAGGACCTGCGCAGGGCGCGCGCGGCTTCGCTGTCTATCATCCCGACGACAACGGGCGCCGCGAAGGCGGTCGCGCTCGTGCTGCCGCAGCTGGCAGGCAAGCTCAACGGCATGGCGATGCGCGTGCCGACGCCGGCGGTGTCGGTCGTGGACGTCGTCTTCGAGCTCGGCAAGGAGGCGGACAAGGATGCCGTGAACGCGGCCCTCAAGAAGGCTTCCGAGACGGAGATGCCTGACATCCTCGGCTTCAGCGAGGAGCCGCTCGTGAGCATCGACTACAAGGGCGACGCGCGCAGCTCGATCGTCGACGGGCTCTCGACGATGGTCATAGGCGACAACCTCGTGAAGATCGTGTCGTGGTACGACAACGAGTGGGGCTACTCCAACCGGGCAGTCGACCTGATCGAATACGTTATCAAGAACGGCTGAGGGCATGAAGTGAAACAGACAATCAGGGATTTCGATTTCGCCGGCAGGACGGCTATCGTGCGGTGCGATTTCAACGTGCCTCTCGACGCGGAGAGGAATATAACGGATGACACAAGGATCGTGGGCGCCCTGCCTACGATCCGGTATTTGATGGACCAGGGCGCGAAGGTCATCCTCATGAGCCATCTCGGCAGGCCGAAAGGCGGGCCGGACAGCGAATTCTCGCTGGCGCCGGTCGCGGCGGACCTGGCCGAAAAGCTCGGCTGCTCCGTATGGTTCAAGAGCGTGGGCACGGTCGTGGACGGCAGTGTCCGGGAGCAGGCGGCCTCGCTTGGGCCCGGGGACGTCATGCTGCTCGAAAACACGCGGTTCCGCGCGGAAGAGGACGACAAGGACAAGGCGGCGCAGGCGCCGTTCGCGGGCGAGCTCGCCTCGCTCGCGGACGTCTTCGTGAACGACGCGTTCGGGACGGCGCACCGCCACCACGCCTCGACGGCGGGGGTCGCGGACTATATCCCGGCCGTGATGGGCTTCCTTATCGAAAAGGAGCTGAAATACCTCGGCGAGGCGCTCGAGGACCCGAAGCGCCCGCTCGTCGCCATACTTGGCGGCGCGAAGGTCTCGGACAAGATACCCGTGATCGAAAGCCTTATCAAAAAGGTGGACGCGCTCCTGATAGGCGGCGGCATGGCGTTCACCTTCCTGAAAGCGGAGGGGAAGGGGATCGGCAAGTCGCTCCTGGACGAAGAGGGGCTTGAGCTTGCGGCTTCGCTGGCGAAGCAGGCCGAAGAGGCCGGCGTGCGCCTGCTCCTGCCGGTGGACGTCGTGGCGGCGACAGCCTTCGACAACGACGCGCCCGCGGCCGTGTACAGCGCCACGGCGCAGGAAGGCTTGCCGGACGACCGCATGGGGCTGGACATCGGGCCGGAGACGATAGAATCGTTCACGCGCGAGATCGCGGGCGCCGGCACGGTCCTGTGGAACGGCCCGATGGGCGTTTTCGAGATGCCGAACTTTGCCGAGGGGACGCGCGCCGTCGCAGAGGCGATGGCGGAGGCGACGGACGGCGGCGCGGTGACGGTCATCGGCGGCGGCGACAGCGCGGCGGCGGTCACGCTATTCGGGTACGCGGACAGGATGAGCCACGTCAGCACGGGCGGCGGCGCGTCGCTTGAATTCATCGAAGGGAAGGCGCTGCCGGGCGTCGAGGTTTTAAACGAAAGGCAGGTTTGAGGAGAGGCATTGAGAAAAAAACTGATAGCGGGAAACTGGAAGATGTACAAGACCACGGCTGAGGCCGTGGCCTTTGCCAAAGATTTCAAGGCTTTGGCGGCGGGGCGCGGCCTCGAGAACGAAATAGCGGTCTGCGCGCCCTTTACGCAGCTCGTGGCGCTGAAGGACGCGCTCTCCGGGAGCGGCGTCGGGCTCGGCGCCCAGAACATGCACTTCGAGAAGGAGGGCGCCTACACGGGCGAGGTCTCGGCCGCGATGCTTGTCGAGATCGGCGTCGACTACTGCGTCATCGGGCATTCGGAGCGCCGGCAGTATTTTTGCGAGACGGACGAAACCGTGAACAGGAAGCTGCATACGGCGCTGGAATACGGAATCACGCCAATCTTCTGCGTCGGCGAGGTCCTTGAACAGCGCGACGCGGGGGAGGAATTCGGCGTGGTCCGCAGGCAGCTTTCGGAAGGGCTGGCCGGGCTGGCGGCGGAGGCCGCCGGGAAGCTCGTCATCGCCTACGAGCCTGTATGGGCCATCGGCACGGGGCGTACGGCGACGGCGGCCCAGGCGGAGGAGATGTGCGCCTATATCAGGGACGTGGTACGCGAAGCCTATGGCGGGGAAACGGCGGATCGCGTACGCATACAGTACGGCGGGAGCGTGAAGCCGGAGAACGCCGCGGAGATTCTCGGCATGCCCAATATCGACGGGGCGCTCGTCGGCGGGGCAAGCCTGCTGCCGGATAAATTCCTCGCGATCTGCGGGGGATAGGCGCAGGGCGAGATAGAGGGGAACGAGGGGAACAAGAGGACAAAGAAGGAGAGGTTTGGAGAAGTATGGGAATGTTTGAGTTGTTTAGTATTTTGGTGCCGATAATCGCGGCGGTCGCGCTTATAGTCGCGTTCGCCCTGGCCAAGTGGGTCAAGGCGCAGGCGGAAGGCACCGACCGGATGAAGGAGATTTCCGGGTTTATCAGCCAGGGGGCTATGGCCTTCCTGAAGCGCGAGTACCAGTTCATGGCTGTCTTCATCGTGGCGCTGGTGTTGGCGCTGGGCTTCGCGATCAGCTGGACGACGGCGCTTTTCTACCTGAACGGCGCTGTCTTTTCGGTGTTGGCCGGGTTCTTCGGCATGAGGGTCGCTACCTGGGGCAATGTCCGCACCGCGAACGCCGCGAACGCGAAAGGGATGCCGGCGGCGCTGCAGATAGCTTTCCGCAGCGGCGCGGTCATGGGGCTGTGCGTCGTCGGGCTCGGCCTGCTCGGGCTGGGGTATCTCTTCATTTATATATATACGGGGCTGGGCATCGGGCAGAGCGACATCATCACGGGCTTCGGCCTCGGCGCGTCCTCGATGGCGCTGTTCGGGCGCGTCGGCGGCGGCATATACACGAAGGCCGCGGACGTGGGAGCCGACCTGGTCGGCAAGGTAGAGGCGGGAATCCCGGAGGACGACCCGCGCAACCCCGCCGTCATCGCGGACAATGTGGGCGACAATGTCGGCGATGTCGCCGGCATGGGCTCGGACCTGTTCGAGTCCTATGTCGGTTCAGTCATTTCGGCAGTCACGCTCGCTGTCATCATCCCGCATATCGAGCCCTGGTTCGGGGCCAGCTTTGACCTGCCGCCGTTCGAGGGCAGCGTGTTCCCGCTCCTGCTCGCGGCGCTCGGGATACTGGCATCGATCGTCGGCATCTTCTTCGTGCGCGGCAAGGAAGGCGGCAACCCGGCCATGGCGCTCAATATGGGCACCTACGTAAGCTCGGCCGTCGTCGTGGCCATCGCGCTCTTCATGAGCAAGGCGTTTTTCGGCAATTTCAACTGCGCGGTCGCCATCAT
>Ga0082212_10007052_pt1 | contig 14957 bp, 17 predicted proteins | sample TergutNt197P3_FD_71548 | JGI IMG/M metagenome (GOLD analysis project Ga0082212, IMG submission 71548) | Neocapritermes taracua P3 segment gut microbial communities from Petit-Saut dam, French Guiana - Nt197 P3 | ecosystem: Host-associated > Arthropoda: Insects > Digestive system > Gut ... | reverse complement strand
CACGATGCAAAGAAACGCTCGTTCCCGATGAGGAAAGCGGCGGTGGTATAGGTTTTGTAACAATTTTTGAGATTACCAACGAGTGTTCCGCAAGTGTTGAGGTCACACAGAATAACGGTGAAAAGTCGGTGGTAGTGCGATTCGACGGAAACAATCAGCTCGTCATTGACAGTCAGTATAAATATGAGTTTATCACTCATAGTGTTTGTGAGGTAACTCCCCAGAGGTAGATAATAAAGCAATATTTACACTATATAATCAATGCAGGCATGGTCTTTTTTATAATTCTATATTGCCAATATTGCCGATTGCAATCAAACACGCTATGCATAAGGTTTTGGGCAATTGACACTTCCCCTATTGTCAACATCTTAATCACAGAAAATTGACAGCTATAAAACAAGTTATTAAGTGGTTTTATAATGAATTGGCAACATTGGCAATATGATTTTATAGATTGAGTTCAATAATTTTACTTTTGCTGCCTTGCTTTTTTATAATTTTAATGTGACCCTGCGTCTGTAATTCCTCTAAAGTGCTATCAAAATCAAAGTTTTGTCTTCCGATAGTTATACGTCTGACATCTCTGATTGTCTTTTCTTTGTCGGAGTCCCATTTTTTCAGAATGTTCAGCAAATACTCTGTGTCGGACTCTCTTACTTTTGAATTTGGCTTCGTCTTCGTAAACAACGCCACAGCATTAGCCGCATACCACTCGGCGAGAGACGAAGCACGACGGATTATATCAGAATCAATCTCCGCACGTCTCTCACATACGGCGATAATCCCCGCAATCCGCAACATCTGCCCGACTACCTTGCCAAACCAGTCACGCATATGAGCATAGTCGCCGTCATTCCTCAAACGAGGCTCATTCGCCTTGCCGTATTCATGATAAGCAACACGCCCGTCGTCAGTGAGAGGAATCTCATATGACGGCGATTCTTTATCAAGCGTGTTGTCCAACAACCGCCGAATAAGCAAGTTATACGCCTCCTTGACATCGACAGGAATATCAGCAGTATCAACGACCCTAAACCCAAGATTAGAGCGGCACAATGCGTACAGGAAACGAGCGGGCAACCCTTTATCACGGAAAGTCTTATTGTTGACCATACTTGCGGCAACATCGGTTTGGCAGGTCAAAATCAGCGACAACCGAGGATTTTCTATGCTGTTTCCTTTACGCCCGATTCGCTTAACATCTACACTATCACCGCTATACGCTTTAAGATACACGTCGAAACTGCCGCTCGTCGCCGCTTTATTCCGCAGGTCAATGAACAATCCGCTCTCGGCACTGGCGATTGTCACGCTCCCGCCCTGCTCGTCCAACACAGCAATCAGCTTTTCGGATGTAATATCGTCAACGAGAAGTTTCGGAGCAACAAACCGCTTGAACTTGCGTAACTCGGCATATAACGACCGCACACGCCCGCTGTCAGCGGGCTTATCGCCTTTACTGCGCTTCGCTTCTTTGAGTTGCTCTTCCAAAAGAGAATAGTCAATCTCGGAATTCTCAATTTCGTCTTCGTGAATGGCGATATAGTCCTTTTGAGCGGTGTACACAGGTTCGGTCAATATACGGAACACAGGGCTTTTCCGCTCGCCGGAATCGGCAATAGTAAGTGTGAAAAGGTTTGTCGTTTCGATGAAATCTTCTTTAATTCGCACGGTCACTTTGCTTTGACAGCAGGTAGCCAACACGCCTAATGCTACCGTCGAGGGCAATTCAAGCGGAACTTCCATGCTCTCGGAAACGGCACTACACATATCGGCAACCGCTTTCGGCAGTGCGGTAACGGGGAACGGCGGTAGGTTTTCTTTGTGATTCACGGCTGTACTCCTTTATAAAGACACTCCTTTTAATTATAGCATATCCTGTCGGAAAATACAAGCACTACTTTTTCAAAAAAGAAAAATCCTAAAGCTTTGACTTCCTATAAAATTTCAAAAACACCGAAATATCTGTACTTTTGTCTGTGATAACGATGAGATTTATCTCGTTTTACAGATATCCGAGAGTATCACGCCGTAAATTTCGCCAATTCAAATCTCGTTGCGCTATGATTTATTGTAGAATTTGACGATAAAATCAAGGGCGAAAAATTTTATTAGAAGTTAAACCTAAAGCATCTTGACAAAACCTAATTGTTACGCTATAATATATCTATACGATATATTGAAAGGAGCGTTTTATGCTTGATTTTATAAGTCTCGGTATGTTGACGAGTGAGGATTTGACAGGGTATGACATCAAAAAGCGCATTGAAAGCGGAATCGGCGTTTTCTATAAAGCGAGCTTTGGGAGTTTGTATCCCGCACTGAAAAGGCTGACTGAAAAAGGTTGTCTTGTCATGTATGAGAAACCGCAGGGCAATCGGCAGAAGAATTTCTATAAACTCACCGATGAAGGTCGGCAGGTTTTCATGGATTGGCTGACCGCCCCGATGAATGTTTTAGACGGAACAAATACGCATTTGGCAAAGGTTTATTTCTTTGACAGACTGCCTTCGGATATTCGGGAGCGGCAGTTGCTGACCTATGAAATGAACAACGAAAATTATCTGATTAAGCTGAAAGCATTGAAACGTGATTTCAACAAGTTGAAAAACAAGGATTGCTTTTATTATAAGCTGTCTACGCTTTATTACGGCATTTGTATAACAAGTGAAACGATTCGTTGGTGTAGGCATATCAGAAACGGCGAACTGCTGACGGCTCTTGTTAAAGGAGAGGAATAATGATGTTGCGAATGTCACCGAGCGGTGCATTAAGTCCGTATCATTACAAAGGCGGTTATTTCCACGGCATTCATTACGGGAGTTATTTTGACAACAAGGCAGAGCTTCTTTCTATGATGAAGGCTGAGGAAGAGTACATCTTGAAATCGCCGGAGCAGAAACGCGTTATGATTGATTTTTACGAGACGAACATCACTCCCGATATTCTTGAGCATTTTGTGGAGCATATCCAACGCCTCAGTCCGAGAATCATAAAGCTGTCCATATCGACCGATAAAAAAGTGTTGCGGGTTATTCGCAGGGCTTTGTTTAAAGGTTGCTCGTTGGGGAAGGGGCAGATGTATTTCACTCCCGATATGGAAGAGGGGAAAACGTGGCTCGTCAGCGATAAGTATACTCCGTATTGGTAGAAGATGTGCATTATAGGCTTTATTGCCGTTACTAATCCATAAAAAGGTGGGATATATGATTAAAAAATCACCAAGCGGAAGTTTATGTCCATATTATTATATAGGCGGCGAATTACATCCGCTCAAATACGGAAGTTTCCACAATGATAAAGAACGGCTTTTTGAAACAATGAAAGCCGAGCAAGAGTTTATTCTAAAATCTTCCGGCAAAAACAACAGACGAATATGGGTTGATTTATATGAGACTGTAATTGATGATGAGGTTGTCGATGTTTTAGTAAAGCATTTCAAAAATATAAGACACAAGATTTTCAACCTCTGTTTGGTTGGCTGTTCATCTGTTGCAAGAAGAGCAATCAAAAAGAGAATGAAGAGCGACAACTTGGATTTATTCAAAACAACAAGGTTTTTCGATGACCCCGAAATTGCTAAACAGTGGCTTTTAGGAAAAATCAGATGTGATGTGTGGCGATGATAGAGCGTGTTTGCGTTCCCTAAGTCCAAATTTTTGGAATTTTACGATATAATAAGACAAAAAGAATATTTTAAGAAATCTGAGATATTTTCTTCTCCTAAATTCATTTCAAATTTTCTTCACCCCAACGCTTCATGTATTCCAAAATAGGAATAAAACTCTTTCCGAGTTCTGTCAATGAATACTCAACCTTAGGCGGAATTTCTTGATAGATATACCGTGAGATGAATCCGTCCGCCTCCAATTCACGGAGTTGCTTAGTGAGCGTGGATTGGGTAATATCGCCGATTTGACGTTGCAGTTCCCCGAAACGCCATGTCCTCAACGATATATAGTACAAAATTTCAATTTTCCACTTGCCTCCTAATATCTTCTGAAGCGTAGATACGGTAGCACAGCGTTCCGATTGCAGTATAGTTAAATTATTATTCATAAACATCAGTATAACACAAACGGCACTAAAAATCAAGATACATATAAAAAATAGTGTTAGTATCCAAAAAGATACTATAAACTTTTTAAGACCGTACTTGAAATGTATACGATACAGTGGTATCATAAAAGTATCAAGGAAAAGGAGAGTGATATTATGCATTTCACAGGACAGGTTTGGCGACCGCCGTTTGAAGCTCACAGCGCACTTTTGCAAGTTACATCGGGGTGTATGCACGGCAAGTGTAAATTTTGCAGTTTGTATGACGGAACACCATTTCGTATGTCGCCGATTAACGAAATCGAAGAAGATTTAGCGGAATTAAGAGCATCGAATCCGAAAGCAAAGCGTGTGTTTCTTACAGGGGCTAATCCTTTTGGACTAAGCCATGACAAGCTAATCGTTATCGTGGTAAAAATCAAAGAGTATTTGCCTTATGTAAAGAGCGTGGGCGGTTTCGCTCGAATCGCTGACATTAAGCGTAAGACGCAAGAAGAAATAAACGAGCTTCACAGACTCGGTTGTGACGGCATTTCAATTGGCACGGAAACAGGCGATGACATAACGCTTGCCTACATGAATAAAGGGAACACCGCCGCCGATATCGTGGAACAGTTTCATAAATTAGATAACGCCGGAATAGCGTACAATATCGTTTTTATGAACGGGCTTGCGGGAACGGGAAACGGAGAATACCATGCTTTAGAAAGTGCAAAGATTTATAATCAGACGAATCCGGCAAGTATCAATGTTGTCGCATTAACAATCTTCCCCGAATCCGAGTTATATAAGGAAGTGTTGTCGGGAACTTATACGCCGTCAAGCGAATTAGAAAAGTTGCTTGAATTAAAAATGTTTATCGGAAATTTGACCATTGCAACAAGAATCAATGCGAATACAATATCAAATACTGCACCTTTTATTGCCGATTTGCCGCAAGACAAAGAATCGGTTATCCAAGGGTTACAGAACACAATTGACAGTATCAGCGAAGTTGAACTTGCGGATTACAGAAATAATATACGGTCGTTGTAGGCGTTAAGCATGAGTGAATAGACCGGCTTTGTCGGTCTGCAGCTTGGCTTGACGATAGGAGGAGTTATGCATTTCACGGGAAGAACATGGAGACCGCCGTATGAGGCGTTTTCGGTTATTATACAAGCAACATCGGGCTGCACATATAACAAATGTAAATTTTGCAACTTGTATCACGGCGAATGTTTCAAAATGTCGCCGCTTAATGAATTTGAGGAAGATTTGGAAGAAATCAAGGGTTATCAACCCAACGCCCGACGTATATTCTGGACGGGTGCGAATCCTTTTGCTATGAGTTATGACAATTTGAAAGTTCGCGCTTTGACAGTTAGGGATTATTTAATCAAATGTCAAAGCATGGCTATGTTCGCAAGCATACGCGATATAAAGGACAAAAGCGTTGAACAGCTTATTAATCTGCGGGCAATGGGAATCAATGGTTTAAGCATAGGCATGGAAAGCGGCGATGATACTACGCTCGCGCTTGCCAATAAGGGTTATACATCTGCCGATATTGTAGAACAGCTTGCGAAATTGGATGAGGCGGGAATTGAATACTACCTCGTTTACATGACGGGGCTTGCAGGGAAAGGAAACGGTCAGCGTAATGCGTTGAATACAGCCAAAACGCTCAATCAAATAAGTCCGTATTTTGTAGAAAATCCGTATTTTTTAAGCATTGATTCCTTGACTTTATTTCCCGACACCGAGTTATATCGAGTGGCTAAGCGAGGCGAGTTTATTCCGGAGGGCGAAAAAGAAAGGCTTGAAGAATTGATAACGCTTGTCACTCATCTTCGGCTCAGAACACGGTTATTGGCTAATACAGTATCGAATTTCAAGCCGATTACAGGTTATATCGCAAAAGAAAAAGATGATGTTATCGCTGAATTGCGGCATATTATCAACACTGCAAGCGAGGAGGAGATGGTGGAATATCGTAATGGTTTGCAGTCCTTGGGTATGGAATAAGATGTTACTCAAACACAATAATTTTGCTTTAAAACCCGATGGATAATAGTTTAGTCCAAATCATGTCTGTTGACTTTTTCGCCTTTTTCTGCTATAATAAGACAAGGAAAAATTCAAAAAATCTGCTTTTGACACAGTGTCAAATACGGAAAGATGGTGAAATTGATGGCTATGTGGAATCCGTGGCGTGGTTGCCGAAGGCACAGCGAAGGTTGCAGATATTGCTATATCCATAAAGGCGATAATAAACGAGGTGTGAATACAAATGAAGTTGTACGCACCGATAACTTCTATGCTCCGACTGCAAAGGTGAAGTCAGGCGATTATAAAATCAAGGCAGGACAAACGGTATATCTATGCTTTTCTACTGATTTTTTAATTGAGGATTCTGATGATTGGCGTTCTGAATGTTGGCAAATGATTAAAGAGCGTTCGGACTTGCATTTTATTTTTCTCACTAAAAGAATTGAAAGATTTACGGATTGTATACCCGATGATTGGGGCAACGGTTACGATAATGTGACTGTTGGTTGCACTGTGGAAAATCAAGAATTGGCAGATTACCGCTTGAGCATTTTTGCTGACTTACCCATTAAACACAAAAATATCATCTGTCAGCCATTGATTGAGCGGGTGAATATAGAGAATTATCTGAAAGGGATTGAGTTAGTCGTTTTAGGCGGAGAGTCAGACAGAAATGCAAGACCGTTAATCTTCGATTGGGTTCTTGAAATTCGAGAACAATGCAGACGGCAGGGTGTACGATTTGAATTTCGGCAATGCGGCACTCATTTTATCAAGGACGGAAAGCAGTATAAATTGGCGGTAAAAGACTTGTGTTCCCAAGCCAAAAAAGCAGGGTTAAACTTGTAATCACATAAAACCTATCTAATTCGTGCATGAAAAGAGAGGTAACGCTTTTTTCAAGATGCTATAATAGAAGCAAGGAGTTGATAATATGGAATGGATTGAAAAACTGAACAAGTCAATCAACTATATGGAAGAAAACATGACAGAGGAAATCGATTATGAGCAAGTGGCGAAAATCGCTTGTTGCTCTTCGTATCATTTTCAAAGAATGTTTTCCTATTTAGCCAATGTTCCACTGTCGGAGTATATCCGTCGCAGAAGAATGACATTGGCGGTAGTTGATTTACAAAACGGCATGAAGGTCATTGATGTTGCCGTCAAGTATAGCTATGACTCTCCGACGGCTTTTAACCGAGCCTTTCAGAGCGTTCATGGAGTAGCCCCCTCTGCTGTAAAAAAAGATGGTGTGTTCTTAAAAGCCTTTCCACCTGTCAACTTCAAAATAACCGTAAAAGGAGTAGAAGAAATGAATTTCAGAATCGAGAAAAAGGATGCTTTCCGTATCGTGGGGGTCTCCGAGCCGCTCCACAAGGACATAGAGAAGAACTTTGAAATTGTTCCGCAAATGTGGAATAAGGCGAACATCAACGGAACTGTTCAAAAATTGGCGGCGATGATGGACGGACAGCCGACAGGGTTATTAGGTGTAAGCGCTTGTAACAACAGCGAGAATTGGCGGTACTTTATCGCAGTTGCCAGTTCAAAAGAAGTAGGCGATTCGTTTGAAGAGTACACCATTCCGGAATTCAAATGGGCGATTTTTTCCGGTGAGGGGCAGGGTTTGACGGTACAAGAACTGGAAAAGTGCATCATAACAGAGTGGCTTCCCACTTCCGGCTACGAATACGATAACGGACCGGATATCGAAGTCTATTTATCACCCGACCCCCAAAACATGAAATTTGAGGTATGGATACCTGTGAGGAGTAAGTAATTTATGAGCAAATTGAATGTACAATTTTGCGAATATCTTGATACTGTTGAAAAGCAGTATCAAGATATTGTTGCGGAAATAAACGAGTATCTTACAGATAATGGCTGTAAGTGCGAGATAAAAGAAGCTAAAAGCGGATTTGTCGTTTCATATATTTATGGAACTTCAAAAAGAACAATCGCGTCATTCGTATCACGTAAAACAGGAATGAAAATTCGGATATACGCAGAACACCTCGCGCAATACGCTGATTTGTTAGATACGTTTCCGCAGAAAATGAAACAGGAAATCAAGAAGTCTTCTGTATGCAAGCGGCTGATAAATCCGAATGACTGCAATCCGAAATGTATTAAAGGTTATGATTTTTTCATGGATAATGAGCATTATCAAAAGTGCCGATATATGGCATTCATGCCTACGCTTAATGAGGAAAACAATCCTTTTATAAAATGCTTTTTGGAGAAAGAAATATCTGCTTTACGCGAGAAATGACAAAAAACACGAACACTAACAAAAACTTTTTGAATTTTTCTGTCACAACCCGCTATTCTGTATTGTCTAACTAAATATAAACCAAAAAGCGATTAGTTTGTTGCGATGTTGAGAGAGGAGTAATGAGAATATGTTTCTTGAAAACACCAATTACAGCAAAACGGCGTTGCTTGATAAGGTCGTGTTAGTCACAGGAGGCGGAGGCGGTATCGGCTACGAGGCTTGTCGTGCGTTCGCATACATGGGAGCGAAGGTAGTCATTGCCGAAATTGATGCAGTCAAAGGTAAAAACGCACAAAAATTAATCAATGATGAATTCGGTAATAATGCCGACTTTTATCAAATTGACATTGCAGATGAAAAGCAGATTGACGGACTGTATGATTATATTATAAGCAAATATAAACATCTTGATGCACTAATTAATAATGCCGCTGTTGTTCCTATGGGCGCGATTGATGTGGTTTCGATTTCTGAATGGGACTTGAGTTATGCGGTTAATTTACGCGCCCCGGTGTTATTGATACAGAAGTTTTACCCTGTCATGAAAAACACTGGCGGTGTAATCGTGTTTGTGCCATCGGCGAGAACCGCACCGTTTATGGCGGCTTACGAAATTTTCAAGTTAGCACAAGTGGAATTTTGCAACGCATTATTTGACGAAATCCCCAACAACATAATAACATATTCAATCGCACCCGGATTTGTAAAGACTGATACAGCAATCAAAGCTGTTGAAATAGTAGCGACTTCAATGGGAATTGAGACGGACGACTTTTTCAAATCGCACGAGGAGTACATTTTCGATGTTGAACTTGCGGGAGTCGGTTACGCTGTTTCGGTTGCAAACGCAGAGAAGTACAACGGACAATTCACATCATCACAGCAAGTCTTGTTAGACGCAGGGTTGATTACACAGGATAATCAAAACAATCAAGACATGAAAATCGATTACACTCAATTATCGTCGCTATACACACGCATTGCGAATATTTTCCGCGAGCAGTATCAAAGTTGGCAGACAAAAAAGTTGTTTCAAAAGCAGTTCATTCTTTCTGATTTTAAGAAGTTTATGGGATTACCGGCAGAGCGTTTCAAAGAACAGGTGGAGGCTTTACAAGGCGATGTTCAGAATCAAAAGTGGGAACACTTTTTGAATAGTAGGGATTTGTTCAAAAAGTGGCAGGGGTTCTATGAACATCAAAAGGAGTTACTGAAAAAACACGAGAGGAATCCGATACTGTTAGCAAATGATACAAAGCTGTTGGATAGTTGGATTGCGATTTTGCAGAGCATAATAGATTCCATTTAATCACCATCCATATAACACCTGTTGACTCATTAGGTGTTGTACGCTATTATATTAAGATAGATAAAACAACAAAGTCAATGAAAAATTAAAGCCTAAAATTTTTTAAATTTCTCTGTCACAACCCATTACCCTGCGTTGTCTAACTAAATGAAAGCCCAAATTATAAGGAGGAAATCAAATGCGAGAGCAAGAGTTTATTTTAGTAGACCGTGCAATCAACGGTGACAGGACGGCGTTGGAGGAGTTATTAGTCGGCATACAAGACATGGTTTACAACCTTTCTCTGCGGATGCTCGGTAATCCGCACGACGCCGAAGACGCTTCACAGGAAATCTACATCCGCATTATCACAGGGTTATCCACGTTTAAAAAGGAAAGTGCTTTTTCCACTTGGGTATACCGTGTAGCAACCAATCATCTATTGAATTTCAAAAAATCCATGTTCTCAAAAATGCCGCCGCTCAGTTTTGAGTTTTACGGCGAGGACATTGAGAAAGGATTTTTAGAGAACAATGCAGACATGATGGGCGGTTTAGATGAGGAAATCTTAGCACAGGAGTTGAAAATGTCCTGTACCAACGTCATGCTTCAATGCTTTGACCCCGAAAGCCGCTTGATATATGTTTTAGGTGTTATGTTCAGGGTGGACAGCAAGATATGCGGTGAAATCTTAGGGTTAACAGCAGAAGCATATCGTCAGCGACTGTCACGAATACGTCAAAAAATGGCGGGATTTCTTAAAGAATATTGCGGTTTGGCAGATTCCGAAAAGTGCGACTGCAAAAAGCGTATAGGCTATGCTATTAAGACGCACAAACTGAATCCTGCCAACTTGGAATACTCCCGATTGGAGCGTGAAGATAAAGATGTTATATCGGAATATGTTCAAGCAATGGAAAAGATGGACACGCAGTCTGTTATTTTTGCAAGATTGCCGAAGTATCATTCGCCGCAAACGGTGAGAATTTTTCTTCAGAAAATTCTTCAATCCGAGGATATGGCGACCATAAGACAGGCGAAAGCATAGGGAGGGTTTATGGAATGATAACAAACAAAGGAATTGACGGTGGTAACGCCTTCGATTGGGGGAAAACCTCCGACGATTACGCAAAATTTCGTGATATTTACCCTGCACTTTTCTATCAGAAAATAGTCGATATGGGTTTGTGCATTAAAGGTCAGCGAGTGCTTGACCTTGGCACGGGAACAGGCGTTCTGCCACGGAATTTATACAGGCACGGTGCGGAATTTGTAGGCGCAGATATTTCCGAAAATCAGATTGAACAGGCTCGGCGACTCTCTACGGAAGCGGGCATGAAAATTTCATATATCGTTTCACCTGCCGAAACGGTGGACTTCCCCGACGGTTGTTTTGATGTAATCACCGCTTGCCAATGCTTCATATATTTTGACAAAGCTGTAATCGGGCAGAAGCTTCACCGTCTTTTGAAGGACGGAGGGCATTTCTGCAAGCTGTCGATGATATGGCTTCCGACAGAGTGCGAAATTGCACAGGCAAGCGAGAACATCGTTTTGAAATACAATCCAACTTGGACAGGCGCGGGCTTCACTCGTGAGGCAAGTATGTTCAGCGGCGAAATGCCTGCGTGTTTAGAGGGCTTGTTTGAAATAGCCGACACAGTAGCGTTTGATGTGCCGATTTCGTTTACTCGTGAAAGCTGGCATGGTCGCATGAAAGCGTGTCGAGGAATAGGGGCGTCGTCATTGTCGGCAGAGCAAATCGCCGAATGGGAAAAGGAGCATATCGCATATTTGAGGACAGTATCGGAAGAGTTTGATATTTTGCATTTTGTAACTATGTTGATTTTAAGAAAAAGTACGAGGTAATTCTTTATGGCACGAACACCAAAACATAAAAAGCTGAAAAATACACGGCTTGCCAGCACTTATGGCAGTTGGGTCTACTGCGAAGGTTGCAACAATACTATCGGTTACCTTTGTTATGTGACTTATGACTTGTTCAAATTAGATTATAAATGTAACTGCGGCAATCACGGCAGTATGGATATTTCTTTCGAGAAAGACACCGCGAAGGACTCCAACGAGCCTTTGATTACAATCAAGAATCGGTTGTGCTGCCCTGCTGATGATTCACCGTTGGTTACGATTCAATCAAAAAAACTTGAGAATTACAAATGCGAGGTTATTTGTAAGGCTTGCAACACGAAATACAGGGAGGAAAAATAATTATGAAAACCTTTTTACTTACACTGCTTGTAGGTGTCATTTTTGGAACAATCGACATACTGCCTATGCTCAAAATGAAGTTAGACAAATTTTCGATTGTATCGGCATTTGTGTTTTACTTAATCGTTCCGTTTATCGTTTATAATACGAATTTATTCGGAATGCCGTGGTGGTTAAACGGCAGCGTTATTACGCTGTTATTGGCACTGCCTATTATGATAATGGTTGCGAAAGACGGCATGAAAGCAGTTGCGCCTATTGCTACTATGTCGATTGTGCTTGGAACTCTGATAGGTGTGGTTGGACGGTTTCTGCTTGATGTAATATAGAAATTCAGAAGGGAATATGGCATTATGGAAAATAAGGACATAAATTACAGAGAATATTCAGCCGATAAAAATGAAATGACTCGACGTAAATTTGCTTTTGCAAAACTTATTATCAGTTTCAATTTTACTGTTTTTATTCTTTCTTTTAACTCAATTATATCAATGCTGAATATCTCAATACCGCTAATCGCTATTGCGTCGACAACGACTATTATTCTAATATTCATTGTCAACAGAATGCTTACAAAACAATCTAACTGGACATTTCGCTTTTCCGAAGTAGAGATTGAGCGGCGGTTTGGAAACGTAATCGAAAAATATTTACTAAGAGAGATAAAAAGCATACGTATAAAAAGAAATTGTAAAGGATACATAAGAGAAATAAGGTATATAACGTCAGAGGCAAAACCGTTTTTTATAAATGGGTTAATTGACTTTGAAAAGTTTAATGATGATTTATTAGTCTGTATAAAAAACGAAAACTCAGATGTTCAAATAATCAATTACAAAGAACCGCCTGTTGATTATGACCACCCTGTATTTTATGTGATTCTCGGTTTAATACTTGGTACAATAACAACATTTTCTTTTAAGATAATGGTGTCAATCTATGAAACGAGTTTCAAATATATTCAATTGGGAATTGCTTGTTTTGTTATCGTTTTTGGGATATTTTGCTGTTTATATCAGCCCGTAAGAAGCAGATACGGCAATAAGAGCAGGAAAATTGATTTTATTTTCGGACTTTTATCATTGGGGTCGGGGTTATTCATCATTTTAATGTGTCTTAATCTTTAATAAGAAATATAGAGTCAGTGAGGTTTTTATGAGCAAAAAAGTCATTATCATCGGTGCGGGCATTGCCGGATTATCAGCGGGTATCTATGCACGACGCAGTGGGTTCGATGTTACAGTTATAGAGCAGCATACAATCCCCGGCGGTATGTGTACAAGTTGGTGGAGAAAGGGATATTTATTCGAGGGTGCTATGCATTGGCTGACCGGCTCAAACCCTAAAATTGAGTTGAATGAAATATGGCGTGATACAGGGGCGTTATCTGATAATGTGAAAATCATTTATCCCGATGTTTTCGCTTCTGTCGAGTGGGAGGGGAAAATAGTACGCATATACCGTGATATAGAAAAAACAAGAAAACATTTTTTAGAAATATCTCCCGAAGATTCAACTGCAATCAATCAACTCGTAAAGGATGTTCAAACCCTCACAAAAATGTCAATACCTATTATTGATATTAAAGGCGTGAAAACTCGAAATCCGAAGAAAATGGGACTTGGTAAAACACTTAAAATGATGTCTGCTTTTTCTGTGATGAATAAAACATTAAAAATGTCCTGTGATGAGTATGCCGCTCGTTTTAAGCATCCGGCTTTGAGAAAACTCATGGGTTGTATGCCGCCCGATTCCGGTGCTAATATATTATTATTTAGCCTCGCCACACTTGCCAAAGGCGACGGTGGATACCCCGAAGGCGGTTCGTTGGCAATGGCACAGCGTATGGCGGATACTTATAAATTGCTCGGCGGGAAGTTATCATTAGGAACTAAGGTGAAAAGAGTTATTGTAAAAAACGGTACAGCAACAGGAGTAGAACTTGAAAACGGAACACTCCCCGCTGATGCGGTAATTGTTACACAGGAGACGATGGCGGCTGTCGAACAATTATTTACAGAATCATTGGAAGATAAATGGATTTCAGACTTACGTAAAAACACCAAGCCGCAGGTTTGTACATTTGTAAGTGTAGGAGTGCGGGCAGAGATTCCCGAAACACCGACATTTGAATTGTCTGAGCCTATTATATGCGGAGGTATATCCTATTACGAATTAGGTTTCAATAATTACAGCGATTATACCGATTATGCACCGAAAGGCGGAACATCACTCACTACACCGTTTATGCACGATACCTATGATTTCTGGAAAAAAGCAAAAGACGAAGGACGATATGAAGTTGAGAAACAGAATCTCGCAGAACAGATTAGTCGCGCTATCTGTGCAAAATATCCACAAGCCGAAGGAAAAATTGAGGTAATCGACATTGCTACACCACTTACTTATGAGCGTTACACAGGAGCGTATCACGGTTCATGGATGGGAATTATGAGCAAAGGCGATAAACAGAAGGAATATTCGGGGTTTTTGAAAAGTATTAAAGGGGTTTACTTTGCAGGACACCGCATGACGAATCCGGGCGGTCAGCCTATCGCTTTATTATCGGGACGTAAGGCGGCACAAATGGTGTGTCGGCAGTTTGATGTGATTTTCAAATAAAATGTGATAACAATTATGAAAAGAATTGAATTAATCTGCCTATCCGCTGGTTTTGTTTTTGTGGGGCCTTCCAAAAACCTCCCCGATATGTTATAATGTAAAAGGGTGATAAAAATGTTACAATTAGATTTGTTAGCGGAAGATAAACGCTTAACACGGCTCAGTCAATTAGGGGATAAACTCGAAACAATTACAAACGCGCCAATTAACTGGGATAAATTCAGAAAAATCTTAGACGAGTTAATTCCCGACCTTACCAAAACGGCAAAAGGCGGCAGACCGCCGTATGATAAACTTATGCTGTTTAAAATTTGCCTGTTGCAAAGCTGGTATGGTTTATCCGATGAACAATCCGAATATCAAATAAACGACAGATTAAGTTTTCAGCGTTTTTTAGGGTTGACTCTGACCTCTAAAGTTCCTGACCGAAACACGATTTGGACGTTCAAA
>Ga0082212_10007051_pt1 | contig 14957 bp, 12 predicted proteins | sample TergutNt197P3_FD_71548 | JGI IMG/M metagenome (GOLD analysis project Ga0082212, IMG submission 71548) | Neocapritermes taracua P3 segment gut microbial communities from Petit-Saut dam, French Guiana - Nt197 P3 | ecosystem: Host-associated > Arthropoda: Insects > Digestive system > Gut ... | reverse complement strand
TGCTTTTTCCGCCGGAAAGCGACGGGGGAAAGGCGCTTGCAGGGATGGATGAACAGGCAGTCGGGGCGGCGCTTTCGGGGGCGGGGACGCTTATCCGGAACATCGCGCCGGTTTTCCTGCTCTGCGATCCCCGCGACCTCGGCATAGCGGAGCGGGTGAGGGACCCCCATTTTTCCGTTCCGGCGCTGTACGTGTACGACAAATACCCCGGCGGCACCGGCCTGGCCGAGGGGCTGTCCCGCCGCGTCGGCGAGCTTTTTGGCGCCGTCGGCGAGGCGCTTGCCCGCTGCCCCTGCAAATCGGGCTGCCCGTCCTGCGTGGGGCCGGGGGGAAACAAGGCGGCAAGCAGTGAATTCATCGGGGCGATATGCAATCGCTAAAAAAAGCCGTGCAAATCATTGACAACCGGAGTAAAAACAATAGACTTATAGTATAGTATTACCGGAGGATACGGGGAATGACAGAAGTACTGTCCCAGGATGAAATTGACCAGCTATTGACCGCCATAAACGCCGGGGACACCGAGCCGGAGGATTTCAAACCGGCAGCGGACAGCCGGAAGATCAAAATATACGACTTCAAGCGCCCCGACAAATTCTCCAAGGAACAGATCCGCACCATCTCCATGATGCACGAAACCTTCGCCCGCCTCTCTACCACCAGCCTTTCCGCCCAGCTTCGCTCCGTCGTGCATGTCCACGTCGCCTCGGTTGATCAGCTTACCTACGAGGAATTCATCCGCTCGATCCCGACCCCGACGACGCTCGCCATCATCAACATGGACCCGCTCAAGGGCAACGCCATACTGGAAGTCGACCCGGCGATTACCTTCTCGATTATCGACCGCCTGTTCGGCGGCACCGGCGAGGGAACCAAATCCCAGCACGAGCTGACCGACATTGAGCAGTCCGTTATGGAGGGGATCATCGTCCGCGTTTTGGGCAACATGCGGGAGGCCTGGACCCAGGTAATCGACCTGCGGCCCCGCCTTGGCCAGATCGACACCAACCCCCAGTTCGCCCAGATAGTGCCACCGACCGACATGGTGGTGCTCGTTACCCTGGAAACCAAGGTGGGGGAAGTGGAGGGGATGATCAACTTCTGCATACCCTACATAACCATCGAGCCGATCATCAGCAAGCTTTCCACCCAGTTCTGGTTCTCCACCGTGCACCGCGCCGGTTCTTCCGAAAACCTCAACGTCCTTAAAGACAAGCTTGAATCCGTCGACATCGACACCGTTGCCGAAATTGGCAGGATAAACCTTCCGGTCCGCGAGGTGCTTTCCCTCAGCGTGGGGGACGTGATCCGGCTGTACAACACCCGCATCGGCGACCCCTACTCGCTTATCATCGGCTCAAAGCCCAAGTTCCTCTGCCGCCCCGGCGTTGTGGGCAAGAAGCTGGCGGTGCAGATCGTCAAGAAAATCGGCGAAGTAGCCCAGGAAGAATTCGAAGACCTAGCCTCCGACTCCAGCGACTTCTAAACTAATTCCCAAATGCCTCACGCAGAGGCGCAAAGCACGCAGAGGAATAATAGGGGGTTGTCGTTCGGACAACGACCGTACTCTCGAAGTATATCCCTATAATTCGAAGTACAAACCCCTACTTCCTCCTCCCTCCTTCGCATAACTTGAAGGTTGCGAGTAGATTGCGAGCAACGAATCGCTCTCTGCGTCCTCTGCGCCTCTGCGCCTTGGCGTGGAAATTAACCAATAAACGCCTCTGCGCCTTGGCGTGAAAGTATTCCGGATTACTTGATCCTGAAGCTCACCGGGTAGCGGTAGCGGGCGGAGACGGGTTCGCCGTTTGCCATCGCGGGTGTGCCGCGCCTGCCGGTAAAGGCTTTTACCGCTGCCTCGCCGAAGCCTCGGTCAGGGGGATCCTCCATCATGATGCGGACCTGCTGCACATAGCCGTTCTTGTCGACAAACAGTTCCAGTATTACCCTGCCCTCAATGCTGGAGCGCAGGGCTATGGGCGGATAGACAAGGGCGGAAGATATTTCCCGCTCGTCGAATTTCGGCGGGTCGGAAACCAGGTGAATTTGAAGGTAGTCGTCCCAGGACGGCGTGGAGGCGGTCAGGGTTCCCGGCGCGACCACGGTCTGCACCGGCTCGGTGTCGGTTTCGATCATTTCTTCGGCAATGGCTTCGACCACCGGTATGTCTTCTTCCGGCGGAGGCGGCGGCTCTTCATCAAGGTCGGTTACCTTCATTACGCGGGCGTTTTCCTGTTCAGCCTGGGACATGGCGCTCATGTTGACGACAAAAAAGAGGAGCATCAGAATATGGGCAAGCGCGACCGCGGCCAATACCGCCAGCCGCAGGCGTTTTTCATTCAGCATTCTTCACCACAAAACTTACCACCCGGTACTGGAGTATCTGGAGTATCTCCAGCACGGCGTTGATTTTTTCGTAAGGCGTGTCCCTGTCGGCGATTATGTGCACCCGCGTGTCCGGAGCGCTGCGGTACAGATCGGCTATCTTCTTTTCAAGGGCAAGGAGGTCCGCCGCATCGCCGTCCAGGTATACGCCGCCTTCCCTGTCCACCCATACCTCAAGGTTCTTTTCGGCGGTCGTCCGCAGCGCGGTGTCCGCCTCGGGATATTCGATTTTTACTTCCTTGCGGTAGTTGATCAGCGCGACCAGCATGATGAAGATCAGCAATAAAAACGCCACGTCCGACATGGAATTAAGCGGGATGGAGAAGCCCTTGGCCCTGTCGCGTTTCAGCTTCATTGCGGAACATCCTTCATCATGGAGAATGAGAACGAATCGATCTGCAGGTCCTGGGCAAGTTCGACAAACGACACTATCCGCTGCCATTTTGCGGCGGGGTTGATGCTGAGGATAACGGCGATGTTGGGGTTTGCCGCCTGCGCCGAGCGTATCAGGTTAGCCGCTTCGGGGATGCCGACAAGTTCCGACTCGTAGATGACATACCCGTCGCCGTCGATCTCGAAACGCATAAGATCGTCACGGAGTATCAGGCGGGTAGAATCCTTGGCGGGCAGGTTTATCAGAAAGCCCTTGTTGATGTTAAAGCCCGCTATGACAATAAAATAGATGATCAGCAGGAACGCTACGTCGCTTGCCGCGCTCGATTCGGCAAAGCCCAGCCTGTGCGCTCTTTTTAGCTTCATTTTTCTTCTTGAATGGCAATGTCGGCAATCAGGTCGGAGCAGATCTTTTCGACCCCGGAAGTAAAGTTGTCAACCATGTGGGTAAAGACCGAGTGGAAGATCATGGCGACGATGGCGATGACCAGGCCGCATACCGTGGTTATCAGCGCCTCGTAGATGCCGTTGGCGACGATTTGGGCGTTTACCTCGGTCGCCTCGGCGATCGATTTGAATGCCCCAATCATGCCGGATACGGTTCCCAAAAAGCCGGTAAGGGGGGACAGCGAACCAAGGGCGACGAGGAAGTTAAAGCCCTTTTCCAGCGAGTTGATGCAGATCATCGCCTCGGTTTCCACCGCCCGCTCAACGTGGTGCTCGGAGAATGCCTTGCCAGCGACGGGCGTCGCCCGGTTAACCAGCGCAAGCAGTATCCGCGCCCCCATGCGCCGCTCCGTCTGCGCGGACAGGTAATCTTTTGCCCTCTGGTAGTCGCGGGCAGCCAGTATTTCGGAGACTTTCGCGCCCAAATCGTCGACTTTCAGGTTGTGGTACAGCAGATAGATCAGCCTTTCGATGCCTATGGTAATCGTCACTATCGAGAAGGCAAGCAGGGGCCACATAAACACCCCTCCCAGCCTGAACATCTCCATCAGCGTAAATGTCACGGTTCCGCTTTCCATCAAACCCCCCTTAGTGTCTCTACCTTATCGAAATTCAAGCAATTACTCAAGCAGAGGTATTATTCCCAATATTTTCACACAGAGGCACAAAGGCACAGACGGAAGAAAGAGGGTTCGTTATTCGGAAAACAATAGTTCTTCCGAAGAAGCCCCCCCTACTTCCTACTTCCTCTCCCCCCCCTCTTCACCTCTGTGCCTCAGTGCCTCTGTGCCTCCGTGTGAGTACCAGGGAATAATATCTCAACGAATTACTTCTTTCGCATTAGCAACGTTTCCTGCGAGAGGCGTTCTTTGATTCTTTCCCATTCGTATTCCATGTATATCCAGTCCAGGGCTTCTTCCCAGTCGCGCAGCATCGTGCCGGAGTTGCGGATCGGCGCGAGCAGTTCGGGGAATACCCGTTCCGTGTAGCCGGTGTTCCAGCGGATGTCTTCGGCCTTTACCCGGATGTCGCTCTTCTGTTCCCAGCCGGCGGGACGCTTCTTTTTTGCCACCATTTCGGGAAACAGCAGCGGCTTCCAGTAGGTTTCAAATTCGGGCCGGCCAGCCAGCTCGGGCAAATTGGGGAGGCTGTTCATCCATTCGCACAGGGCAAGGATCCGTTCGCGCCGGTTGCGGAGGTTGGTTAGGGCTTCGTTCCCGGTTATGCGGGTGTCGTAGCGGCGGATTCTGCCCCAGGCTATCTGCACCGGCTCAATGTCGCCGGGGATTGCAATCGACGCCGATGTGCCGCCCAGGCTGGCTGTTCCCTGGCCGAACAGTTCCAGGCGGTATTCGTTCCAGCCGTGGGGATTGCCCCCCAGGTAGTCCAGCGCCGTTACGTTAAAGTCCCCCGAAGCGTCGGGCATGGCGGTGCGTATTTTCATGGCGGGAAACCGATTCAAAAAAATGATTAGCGAATGTTCCCCCGCCTTGTTCTGCATCTCCCACAATTCCATGTCTGCCGCGCTGTACACGGCGATTTTCTTTTCCTCAAAGGCGGAACCGTCCAGCGCCTGCCCCGCCTTGTCCACCAGCGAAGCGCACCCCGCAAAGAAAGCTACAACCAAAGCCAAAACAAAAACATTTTTCATTACTACTCCCAACTTTCTTCTAGTATCTTATAGCAACTAATTGTTTACAATACATTCTTTCCCTGTTTACTCACACGGAGGCACCAAGGCACAGAGAAAAGCGCGAGTTAAAACTTTGTGCCTCTGTGCCTCTGTGTGAGGTATCTGGAGAAAAGTTTTAGATGCCATAAAGCTTCAATAACTAATCTTAAACCCAAATGAGGGTATGGGGATAGGTATCCCGTAGGCGGCGGATTCGCTGCCCGAGTCTACTTCGCCGGTATAGGGGTTGTACGTGGTGTTTCCCTGCGGGGCGTACACCAGGGCGAGCACGTTTTCGATGGCAAAGTATACCTCGTAGCGGGCCTTGCCTGTTTGGCTTTGCCCGAAGATTGAAAACTTGACATCCATCGGAAGCGACGGGGTAGTGCGGTTGTTTTCATCGCGCACGGAAGGCCACCGGTACATTTCAATAAAATGATTGTCAGCCGAACCTTCGTCGTACACATATACCGGGTAGCTCAACGGGCCGTCGCCAATGCGCCGCATAAGCTGCGTCCCCGACGCGAGGCCGAAACGGGTATAGATGTTGATATGGGGGGCCGGCCTGATATTCAGGACAAGGTTCAGGTTGTGAAAGCGGTGGTACGATGGGAAGTACCAGCCGTCTCCCCGCAGCCCGCCCGAAATGCCCATGTCGGCGTCTCCGCTGTCCGGGTCGCGGTACTTTGCCCAACTGTAGGAATAGGAAATCCAGCCGTCCCAAAGGCGGGACTGGACTTTTTGCAGCATCAAGTCGATGCCCCATACCCTGCCTTCGCCGTTAAATTGCGGACGCACGTCGATGTCGTCCAGGGTAAAGTAAATCGGGACGTACATGCGGTCAAAAACGTATTTGTAATAGCCTTCAATATTGAAATTAACGCCTTCGGCAAACTCCAGCTTGGCACCCAGGATGGAAGTCCAGGAGCGGTTCGGCTTTAATAGGTCGATGCCGTATTCTTTTTCGGCAATAAAGATGTTGTTGTTCATTGACGTGAACAGGCCGGTACCTGCGCCGATGTCCAGCGACTCCAGCATCCGGTAGTTTTTCAGCACGTTATAATCGACGTTAAGCCGGGGGTTCAGCGCCGGCTGCGATTGCAGGGTAAACCCCCTGCCGAGCAGGGTATAGTGATCGAGGCGAAGGCCAAGCTCGGCGTTTAACCGGTTGTCCGGGGTGCGGTATTCGGCAAGGGCATAGCCCGACGTGCTTAAGAGCCTGTTGCCCGCGTCGGGATCGTACTGTACCGGAACGCTGACAAGCAGGGACCTCTGCAGAATGGCGAGGTCGATAGGAGCAATAGCGCCGACATCAATGCCCATGTCGGCAAGGATGCCGTATTGTTCGGCAAGCCCAAAGCTGCCAAGCCATTTTTCCCCGCGCGTTTTCTGGCTGCCCTTTGCGCGGTATTGGTTAAACATTTCCTGCAGCCCCGCTGCGGCAAGAAGGCCGCTTCCCAATTCCCAGTCGTAGTCGATGCGGGCCTGGACGTTGAACATCACATCGGATTCTTTGGCAAACGTCCCCGTGCTGAAGCTGTATGGATCATGCAGCCTTGCCGGGTCGGCATAATCAGAGAGCAGGCTGTAATACCATTCGTTCTCCGGCGTTGCGGAAAAACGTTTGTCAATGATGTTGAACTGTATATCCGCGTCAACTACCGCGTCTTCATAGCCGATTCCCGACGAGAGCTTCAGCAGCATGTTGCTGCGCGGGTTCCATGACAGGACGGCATTGATAAATCCCTGGTAATTGGTCCAGTCGAAGATCATCGACGACCTGCTGGTCATTTCCGTTGTCGTCTCGGTCCCGTTGTCAAACGTCACCCCGATTCCGTCCATGCCCCAAAAGCCCGTGGCGTTCAGTTCAATGCTGTCTGAAAAACGGTAGCTGCCGGTTATCGCCGTGCTTCTGATGTATGGGGCTACCCGTATCGATTCTACCGCCTCTAATAGCGGAATTGCTTTTGCCATTTGTTTTGCCAGGGCGATAAACGGATCGTAGTAGGTGATCCGCCCCATGGCGAGGATGCCGCCTTTTCCGGCAAGGGGAAACGACAGGTTAAAGTTTGCCGCGCTGGTATTCACGCCAAGCTCGAATTCGGTTTCGGTTGGCGAGGGCTTTTTCGACGTTACTTCCAAAAGGCCGGATATCGTATGGCCGTACCGGCTGGAGAACACGCCGTGGGAAAGCTGGGCGCTCTGCACCATGCGGGGATCGAAGATCGAAAATCCACCGCCCCAGTGATAGGGGTTGGTGATATAGTAGCCGTCCAGCGCCGCGCTCAGATCGTTCGGGTCGCCCCCCCGGATGCTCGGCAGCGCGTCGAAGAACCCCGCGTAGCCTACCCCCGGCAGCAGCTTGATCGAGCTGACCACGTCCTCGACAATCCCTATCTCGGCGGTTTGGGCAATTTCCCGCCCCGAAACGGCGACGCTGCGCCCTGTCCTGGTCTCGCTGCTCCCCGGCCTTGCCGCCTCGATTACCAGCTCCCTGCCCTCCATGATGCCGGAAAGCCGCAGCCCCAGGGTGAACGTATCGCCCTCTGCCGCGACCAGCAGCCTGCCATTATCGTAGCCCGGATACGCCGCCTGGATCATCGTCTGCCGCCCGTCCGGCACAGAGACCAGCGCCTTGCCCTCTCTGTCGCAAACGTATTGGCTGCCGTCCCAGGAACGGATCACCGCCCCCTCCAGCGGCAGGGCCAGTTCGATGTCCTGGACGATGATCGCCACGTCGCGGGCGTGGAGGGGGAACGCGGCGAAGAATAGCAGGAATAATACAAGAGTCAACGAATTACGCGAATGGAAACGAATGGGGGAAGAAAAGAAGTAGGAAGCAGGAAGTAGGAGGGAGGAAGTGGGGGACTGCGGTAAATTGTTCGCGTTGTATCGTGCCATTGGTGGTCTTCGTACTATAGCATAGAAGTGGGTAGTGGGTAGTGGGTAGTGAGTAGTGAGTGGGGGGTGTTAGCGGTGTCCGATAACCACCAGCGTCTTTTAATTATCGGGTTTTTGGAAAATACCTGATATCATTAATATCTTTAAAGTGTTTGTCGCATGTGTAAGTTACTGCCGAATAGTGCAATGCTGTTGCATAAATAATACTATCAGCCATTGGCAGTTTATATCTTCGGCTTATTTTGGCAGCTGAAAGGCTTAGACCGGCGTTAAGTTCAATAACGGTTCCGGTTTGCATGTACGAAATAACATTCAGTGCATATTCTTCGCTTTTCTCGACCAACAGTTTTTTATAGAATCAACGATATTCATAAAAACCGGTCGCCTCGTCACGGAGATCGGAAGTATCAATGTGATGTAAAGTTCCCCGTAATGCCATTATTGCAGGTCTTTGCCGCTCTTTGGCACGGTTTTGTACGAATTCGTCCAGGAATGAGCTGATGGTTTGCTGTTCAACCATAGGTTTCAAAGTTTGGTAGACATTATCTTCTACAGCGATCGTTAATTCATGTAACATTTCTTAATGTTAGTGTAAAATAGCATCTCTGTCCAGTAACGCCTGAAAGATAACTATCCACTACCCACTTCCCGCTTCCCACTACCCACTACCCACTACCCACTTCCCCCCTACCGGGCGCGGGTTAAGATAATGCTGCTTTCGTGGAGGTGGTGGATACCGGCGGCACCCAGGCGAACACGCAACAGGCTGAGGTTTTCGGTGACGGGCTCGCCTTCGCTGCCCGATCTGTTCGCGTCGGTTATATGGTAGATTAGGCGGTCTTCGGGGTTTGCATGCCTTTGATGGGGGCGCAGCTCCAGAAGGTCGTTCTCGTCTACGCGGAAAAAAGCATAGCGGCCCCTGGAGGACGCGCCGGCGGAATGGAGCTCGTATTCGCCGTTGTCGTGGAATTGCAGCCGCCCTATGGAGCTGTCGTAGGTGGCGTTGGTGTAGGGCTGTACGGACCGGTGCCCGACTGAGGCCTGCGCCAGCGTTCCGGCGCGGCGGTACGATCCGTCCCATGACGCGCTGATGCCGATTTTCAGCTTGACATCCTCAAATACCCGCATCTTGATGCTGTCCAGGGATTCCAGTTCTATGTCAAGGAACCGGCGCAGCGTTGTCACCGAGATGTTCTGGCTGGCGATGTACAGGCCGTAACGGGTGGAATTGGAATGCAGCCAGGTAAATACCTGCTGGGTTTCGTCGCCGTAAAATATGATCTCGCGCTTTTCAGGCTCAAAGTACAGGTACAGGTTTTTGTCGATGGTGCCGTCGGCGTTGACATGGTACCAGAGGTCGTTGATAAAGTCCTCAAAGACGCCTGTTCCCCCGGACAGTATCTCCCGCAGACGCCGCTGCTCGATCTGCGATCCGGGAACGCGGGATATTCTGCCCGCCTCGTAGATGCCCTTTACCTGGTTATATTCGTGGGCGATCTCTATTTTGTCCAGCACGTTGTCCGACTCGCTGTCGCTGCCGTAGGCGTTTATTATAAAGGGCTGCCCCTTGGCGATGCCCTGCCGGTACGCCGTCGTCCGCTCCGTCTCCTGGATGGTAATGGAACCGTCCATCTGTATCTCGGCGATTTTGGGGAACGGCCTGTTCCTGTCTTCCCCAAGGCTGCCCAGAAAGACCGTCATCGTATGGCCGCCCTGCCGGTTCATGCCGGTGATGATCACGCAGGCGCTGCGGTCGCCGAGGAGGTCCTGGGTAAACAGCGAAACGGTTCCCGGCATGTCTGCCGCAGTGGGGGCGTTCCAGAAACGGCGGTACGCGCGGGTGCGTTCGTCGTAGGCAAAAAGGGTGATGCAGACGGGGCTATCCGCGTCCTGCTGGCTGCGGTACGCGACGATTTGTTCCTCGATGCTGTCGTTGTCGAAGTCGTAGTTCAGTATGGATATCGCCTGTTCGCCCTCGGCAAGAAAACCCTTGAGGCTGTATGCGTCGTCGTATGCCATCTGTTCCGATAGTTCAAAATCCTCTTCGGTTCTGCCCAGCGTTGACGGATCGATGACCCGCGTGCGGTACCGTTCCCGGGGCGTTTTATTGCTGTTCGGCCAGTTTGCAAGAACGGCTATGCCGGCGGCGCAGAGGGAAAAAATAACGATGGTAACGGCTAATTTCCTGTTCACTGTCCTTCCAGATGCTCTGTTATCGCGGCAAGGGTTTTTTCAAGCGCCTGGTCTACATCCATGTCGCTCTTGAAACCCGAAGCGTTTATGTGCCCGCCGCCGCCGAACCCCTGGGCTATTTTTGCGACGTTCACCGATCCTTTTGAGCGGAGGGAACAGCGTACCTTGAGGTCCGGCGTTTCCTTAACCATCAGGGACACGGCAATGTCCCTGGATTTAAGGGGAAAGTTGACAAAGCCGTCGGTGTCTTCGAGGGTTGCGCCGGCGGCGGCAAAGTCCTCGTTGCGGAGGACCATCGCGGCGATTTTGCCGCCCTGGCAGATGGTCATGCTGGCAAGGGCTTTTTTTTGCAGGAGCAGTACCCGCGTGGGGGTGTTCTGGCAGAGCCGGACAAAGGCTTCGGTGGGGTCGGCCCCCAGTTCCAGCAGGGAGATCGCCGCCCGGAAGGTGCGCGCACCCGTTTTCGCATAGGCAAAGAAGCCCGTATCGTAGACAATGCCGGTGTAGGCGGCAAAGGCCGCCGTCTTGTCGATGGCAGCGCCCGCAGCTTCCGCCAGTTCGACTGCCAGTTCGCAGGTGGAAGCGCAGGTTTGGTCGTAGATGCCGTCAAAGGCGGCATGGGGCTTTGGCTCGTGGTGGTCGATGACAAACACTTCCCGCGAACGGCAGTAGGCCTCGCGCATGTTCCCGATGTTGTATTCGTCGGCGGTGTCTACGATAATCATAGCGCCCTGTTCTGCCAGCGACCCGAGCCTTTCGCGGTCCCAGCTTTCGATTTGGGAGGCAGGGTCCATAAAGCGGAATTGTTCGGGCGTGGGGCTTGCGTTGATGATGCGGAAACGCTTTCCCCTGCTCCTCAATATGCAGCCCAGTACCAACTGGGCCCCTATGCCGTCGGCATCCGGCGGATCGTGGGTGGTGAGGATAAAGAAATCGTGCCGGTTCAGCAGTTCGTCAAGCTTTTCAATCATAATGGCAGTGGTTCTCAAACACCTGTTATAATGATAGTATAGTTTTGCAGGAAATTCCATACACCCGGTAAAAGGAGTTGCCCGATGGCTTCAGTTGCATTGTCCGACAAACGGCGGATGGCGGATACTATCCTGGCGGAGGAAACGGGCAGGTTTGTCCGCCGCCTTAAAGCCGCCCTGCCCAAAGAAATATTTGCCCGCCTTGAAGCGGAGGGGCTGGAGGAGCGGCTGCATAACTGCCTTGAGCGGAACTTTAGGGGGATATTCAGCCGCTATCTGGAAACCGCCGACGGCAGAAAAATCCGCAACTGCGCCGAAAGCGATGAAGCCGGAGAAGGCGTCGCCAGAGGCGTTTCGCGCCGCACGCCCGACGAGGTTGCCGAACTTCTCAATGCATACGGCATAGAGGACCGGGTAAGTTCCGGCGACATCGAAAGCTCTCCGGTTCTGGAGGCGGGCGGCGGAAGGGACATGGAGATTTACACCAACAGCATTCTCCGGCAAAAGACCGACGCCGGAGCGTTCCTTACTTCCGAAAATACCTGCGAAGTGGTAAAGTGCGCCTTCCGGGACAACGCCCTTAAGCCCAAAAACGTAACCGACGTTAAGCTTTGCGTCAACATACCCGATGCCGTCCTTGTCGATCCGGCTTTCCGTTACCATGCGGCGGTAAGGTATCTGGCCCGCGATCTTGTCGCTGCCCATTTTGCCGCCGTTATCGAAAGCGAAATCGAGGCTCTGGGGCCGCCGGAAGGCATCGACGGGGGGGCGCTTATCGAGCGGATAATCGATCTCGGCTCGCGGCAGGATTCTGCCGATTTTGATATGGCTGGAATCTGCAAAAGCATCAGCAGCAGTTCCGGCATAGAGAGCATCTATGCGCAGGGATATGCCGCTGCGGTTAACACGATCACGTCTACCCTGGACGCTGCAAGGATGAGCTATCAGTTTCTGGAGAACTGCCAAAACAGCCGCACGACGGTTATCCGCGAATACGGCGACGATGATCCCGCCGGCCTGCCCGACGAGCATTACCGGATATCGTTCAGGCTGCTGGACGACAGCCGCCTTGCCGGGGAATGCGGTGCCTATGACGCGGAGATAAAAGCCTTTGAAGACAAGGTCGGACATCTGTGGGAACTGGTTGACGTTATCTATCAGGATTCCAAATCTGTTTTTAAGGTTAACGATTTTGACGATCTGGCTAAGAAGAACAAGAACCGCCTGAAGAAGCTGCCCCTGGAATGGGGGGACATTTCCTTTCAGCACCGGAAGGAAAGCGTCCGCGCCCGCCTTGCGAGGATGCACGAGCGCATAACCAACATGTACGAATTCCTCTATCCCATCGAGCGGCGGGTAATGGAGGAACGCCTTGCCGTGCTGGAAGCGGAATACGCCCGGCTGGACTACATGGCAAACCCCCACCTGCTGCAAAGCGGGCTGGTACTTGATGTTGACCTTACCTCGATAAAGCGCAAAAAGACAACTCTGGACTCCATGGCGATCGTCCTGGCGGAATTCCTCCGCACCGCCCCCAGCGCTTTCCATGACGCCGCCCTTAGCGTGTGAATTTATTCCAAGAAGAGTTCACACGGAGGCACAAAGGCACAGAAGTAAAGGGGATTAGCGATCTGCATCCATCCTGGCTTTTCTTATTATCCGTGCCTCTGTGCCTCTGTGTTGGTAATTGCGAGTAATATCACGCAGCGAGTCTGAGGAGCAGGATGGCTACGACGATGAAGGCGGCGATGGAAAGGAGGTATACCCACAGGGGCAGGGGGCCTGCGGGGACTTTTTTTTCCGGGGGACGGGCGGTATAGCTTGCGCCGGGCGGCGCGGAATAGCCGCAGGACGGGCAGCCGTTTTTGAAGGCGTTTTCGTCGTCGGTGTAGCCGCAGGCGGGGCAGCGTACCGATGCGAAAAACCTGCCGCATCGCGGGCAGGCCTTCTCGCCGCGATCTACCTCGGCGCCGCAGTTGTCGCAAAAAAAACGGGGCCTTTTGCTCAATACCGTCCTCGGCTTTGGCTCTAAGCGGTCTTTGCCGCAGGTTTGGGCTTTGTATGTCCGCCGGAACCGGCTGCCCTGTCGCCGGTTTCTTTGGCAGCGTTTCCTCTGGAACCGGCATCTCCTGTAGCGGCACTTTTTGCGGCGGCGTCTTTCGCTGTGTCAGGTGCGGATGCTGCCGCTTCGCCGCTATCTTTGGCGGCGGCGTCTCCTGATGCGCCAGGTGCCGCTGTTTTTGCTGCACCGCCGGTTTGCCCCCTGGCCTTGTCGGTGACATAAAAGCCTGGACCCTTAAAAATTACCCCTGCGCCGCCAAAGATCAATCTACGGATCTCCTTTCCGCACTTGGGGCAGGTTTTCAGCGGTTCGTCGCTCATAGACTGGAAAACTTCAAAGCTATAATGGCATTTTTTGCATTCGTATTCATATGTAGGCATGGAAATATTTATAGCGAAAAAAGGGAAAAGAGTAAAGCTATTTCACGGGCGGTCATCGTGTTGGTCTTGATGGTAAGGTTTCTGCCGTCCTGAACCGGTGGATGGGCAAAAAGAAGGGGCATCAGCATGGCCGCGCCGCCCGATGCGGCATCGGCGGGAAAGAGCATACGGGCAAAACCGAGTACCCCGGTAAACGCCCGTGCCTGCGTCTCGCTGAAAGTTTGAATTCGAATATAGGCGGTATATTCCGCTTCGGTGCCGTCTGCCGCGCTTTCCGCTTCGGGAAAGAGGCTGACAAAGACCTGTTCCGCCGGAATCTCAAGGGGAAGCCCCATCTCCTGTAATTTCCCGTTGATGATGCTGCCGGGATTTTCCAGCCAGAACGCAAGCGCCGCGCCCCTGCCGAATTCGGCGAAACCGTCGGGGATTTTAGTCCCCGGCTTGGTATAAAAAGGATCGGCCGGCGTTTCCTGATTAACGCCGGCGGCAGCAACAGCGGCAAACGCCCGCTGCGGTTCAAGGGCGACGGAAAGGCCGTTTTTCGCAGAATACCAGTACTCTTCGCCGGACTGCGCGGAACGCCGCTTCTTCCAGTTCTTATTCGCCCCCAGGGCCATTTTTGCCCTGCCTGCGGGATAGCTTCCCAGGGCATGCACCTGGAAACGCCTGTCGCTTCCGGTAAAATAAGCCGCAGCAGCGAACCGCGTCATATCGAGCATCTGTGCGAACTGCCTGTTGTCTGCCGCGCCAATTTCCATAAGATCCAAAACAGGCCTCGCGTTAACAACGTCAATGGTAACGTAAACGGACGCATCCGCATCCAGCGGAAGATACCCGGTGTCAAGCAGAGCCGTATCGGGTATGTGTTGGGTGGTACGGCAGGAGATGGCGAGGAAGAGTAAGAAAAGAAGTGGATAGTGGATAGTGGGTAGTGGGTAGTTAGGACTTCTGGCCTGGCTTCTTTGTTTATGCTTCATTTTCAAATTACTCCTCTAATCACTATTCACTAATCACTAACCACTATTTTCACAAACCACTTATCTTCTCCCGCTTCCAGAGTAATCATGTTTTCGGTTTTTGCCCAGATGGTTTCAACAGCCAGTGTTTCGGCGGCGGCGAGGGGGGCGAGATCGTTCCAGGCTTCTTTCAGGTTGTCAGAACCGAAGACCGTCAGGCGGATTCTGTCGGTGATGGAAAGCCCCATTTCCTTTCGGCTGTTCTGTACGCCGCGAATGAGGTCGCGGATGTCGCCTTCGCGGGAAAGCTCGGCGGTAATTTCCGTGTCGAGGCCGACGGTGAGGGTTCCCTCGTTGAGTATCCGCAGATTTGCCTTTTCCCTGCGCCGGATGTCGAGCTTGTCGGCGGTAATCGTTACCGTTCGTGCGCCGCCATCTGCGGCGGAAATTTCCAGCGGCAGGGAAGCGCCTGCAAGCAGACTCTGGATCTGCTGCTGGGACAGCGCCTCTATTGTGGCGGCGGCGGCTTTCATGTCTTTGCCAAGCTCTTTTCCCAGTACGCGGAAATTGGCTTTTACCTCGTATTCAACCAGGTCT
>Ga0082212_10007050_pt1 | contig 14957 bp, 13 predicted proteins | sample TergutNt197P3_FD_71548 | JGI IMG/M metagenome (GOLD analysis project Ga0082212, IMG submission 71548) | Neocapritermes taracua P3 segment gut microbial communities from Petit-Saut dam, French Guiana - Nt197 P3 | ecosystem: Host-associated > Arthropoda: Insects > Digestive system > Gut ... | reverse complement strand
AGAGACGATGTCTGGAGTTTTGATTACTCAACAAAAATTTGGGTACAAAAGACTGTTTTTCCGCTTAAACAATATGACGGAGTTGCAGTAGTTATTGATAATACGGCTTACGTTGGCATGGGAAGTGATATAAATGGCATTTGCAATAACATCTTATGGGCGACAACTGATGGTGCAACAACATGGAATTACCAAACCGCCTATGCAGTAACAGGTAATGTTTTAGGTGGCGTGGTATGTAACAGACGATTGTACATCATTGATGAAAGTTATCATTTGATTGAATATAATCCAGAAACCGATGTATGGACGCGTAAATCACCATTACCGGCAGGTCACAACAACGAAGTTCACTGTATCTATATGTATAACAATAAAATATACATTGGACTTGAATCAAAATCATTTGTGATTTATGATCCGGTCTGGGATAATTAGTTGTTGTTTGCCTCACTTCGAAAAAATGATACGTTGATAGAAAAAGAATTAGGACAGTTCGCTTGCAGAATAAAAAAAATTTTCTACCTTTGCGCCGATTTTAAGGAGAGATGGCAGAGTGGTCGATTGCGGCGGTCTTGAAAACCGTTGAACTGCAAGGTTCCGGGGGTTCGAATCCCTCTTTCTCCGCAAATAGCCTGAGACAAAAGGCGACAAAAATAAGACAAATCCTACAATATCAGATAATTGTAGGATTTTTGTTAGTCAGTAGTGAAAGATAATCATAATCCCGTTAATTTCAAAACTTTTTTCGATTTTCTTACGTCTAACTGACGTTAATTTGATAAGCAATTTGGACATGTGTTATTGCGGGATTCGCGTCATTACTTCAAAGCCCATGCGGCTGTTGTGGTAGGGGCAGCGCCACTGGTCGGCTTTAGCGCCATTCCTGCGGGGCGTCCCGTCCGGGCTTACGTTTCCGTACCACTCGCCGTATTCGTAGTCGATCATATAAGTTTTAATCCATTCCCACGTACGAACGGCTGCATCAAGGAACTTGCGGTTGTCGCTGATATGCCAGGCGTTCAGACAACCGACTACCATTTCGTTTTGTGGCCACCATGACAAATTGTCGTTCATGTGGTCGCGCGATTTATCATATTCATACATCATGGCGCCATTCTTATCGATACCCTGTTCTAACTGTACAGTAGCCAGGTTTACGGCAATACGTTCGGTATCTTTCAGTATCACTTCGTCGCCCAGTACTTCGGCAGCCTCAACCAGTAACCATGAAAATTCAATGTCGTGTCCATAGGAGTCGATTTCCTGCTGGTTCACCCAGTCCATAGTCAGGTAAAGCTGTTCGTGCCAGGTCTGCTGGTTTAGCACTTTGTTCGACATGACACATATCTCTTCTTGCAAATGCTTCCTTAAGCCGGGGTCATTCCATACGCGGTAAAGATTGGTAAGGGCTTCCAGTACATGGAGGTTAGTATTCATCGTTTTGGGAGAGATCACTTCAATCATTTGCCATTCGCGATCGAACGATTCGATGAACCCGCCGTTCACGGAGTCGTAAGCATATTCCACCATTTTGCAATAGATGGCGATGGCTGCGTCCAAACTCGCTCTGTTACCTGTGGCGCGATAGTGCTCCGAAAGACCATAAATAGCAAAGGCATTCTGGTACGTGTTTTTTTGTGTAGACAAAGGATCGCCGTCAGCAGTTACTGTATAATAAGAACCGCCATATTCGGGGTCTATGAAGTGATCAAGGAAATATCTTTGCGCACGGTTAGCCAGCATGAGGTACTGTTCGTCTTTCAGCATACGGTATGCTGCCGAGAATGTCCAGAGTAAGCGAGCGTTCAAAATACCGCCTTTCATGGCATTGGCCCTGGGTTTTCCGTCGAAAGTCAATGTGCCGTAAAAGCCGCCTGCTGGATCGGGCGCATGGGTAGCCCAAAATGGTAAGATGTTTTCTGTCAGGTCCTGCACGATTTCCTGCCGGAGTTGTGTTATTATGATGTCTTCTTCAGACAATTTGGTTGCGCATGAATAGGCTACCATTAGACATGTAATTAATAAAATTGGATTTTTCATAACGGACTTATTTATTTAGAATTTGTTGTGCGGCTAAAACTAAAAACATGTAGTGCGAGGAACCGCCGCCCATCACATATTGCCGCAGATCGCTACAGATGATACCCCTGTAAAGCCGCCCCAATGCGCGGTAAGCGCCCACGACCGACAAAACACCATGTTCTATCTGTTGCAGGAGATCGTTCTTGCCGTCAGGTTGATGAATTTCGGTTACCCTTTTATGCTGGTCAACACAAGTCGCATCATAGTTTACATTGAAGGCTTCGTAGGCCATCGCAAGGATATAGGTTTCGCCCGCCTGCGATTCTATGCGGAGGTCATAATCGCCTGCATCATGCCAGCCGCCTATGTTGAGACCTGGAATTACATCGCCAGAATTATATTTAGTCAACGTGGATGGCCCTTGATTATATCCGTCCAGTTTGAAAATCTGCGCCTGCAGCGGTAAAATTTCGAGCAGGCTTAAGAGAGAAAAAAAGAAAAAATATTTTTTCATATGATATTAATTATTAATGTTTTGCATGAAATAACGTTTTTAAATAATGGCTATCCTGTCTTTGAGGTGAATGTTTTAAAGTGCAAAAATAATATCTCTTTTTTATTTTTTTTAAAAAAAATGCAAGAAAATTTGATAAAGTAAAAAAAGTATTGTTATTTTGTCATGTGTTACATGAATAATGCCAGTCGGAATTGGAACAGTATTACAAACTTATAAATATATGTATTATGGAACATAATATTACAGCGCTTTATGCTGAATATAAAGACGGAAAAATTAACCGCCGTTCATTTATTAAAAAACTGACGATAGCAACCGGAAGCACTGCAGCCGCTTTTGCGCTTATGCCTGTACTAAAGGCTGCCGATGGTACGGCTCCTGCACTGGACGGTGATGAACCTGTTTTACAATTTGTCAATTATCCGGCCCCCAAAATGGAAATCAGGTCATTTTTAGCGCATCCAAAAACGGGTGGTAAGTTTCCAGCGGTGGTAGTGATTCATGAAAACCGAGGTCTACAACCTCACATTCAGGATGTAGCAACACGGTTTGCGAAAGAAGGATTTCTTGCTTTGGCGCCCGACGCGCTGACGCCTGTCGGCGGCACGCCAGAAAACGATCAGGCGAAAGCCGCTGAACGGATTCGTGAACTGGACAATAACGACACAGTAAATAACCTTGTAGCAGCGGTTAATTACCTTAAAACGCATCCACTATCAACAGGCAAAGTAGGATGTACTGGGTTTTGTTGGGGAGGCGCCATGACCAATCAGGTCGCCGTTAATTCGCCCGACCTCAACGCTGCGGTTCCTTATTATGGCCGTCAACCGGCAACCGAAGATGTGGCAAAGATAAAGGCGCCTATCATGGCGCATTATGCCGGAAATGATCCCGGAATAAACGCCGGTATTGAATCATTTGAAGCGGAACTTAAAAAACAGAATAAAGCGTATCAGGTCTTTATCTACGAAGGCGCAAGTCATGCATTTAACAATGATTCCAATCTTGACAGGTATCATCCCGAGGCAGCCAAACTTGCCTGGGGCAGGACCATTTCTTTCTTTAAAGAGAAACTGTTGTAGAGGTGCATGAAAGTGCGTTTCTACAACTGTTTCTCTTTATACCTCATTTTTCCAGGCTCTCGCTACCGAATAGATAAATGGTTTGCAGTGGTTGAAAAAGTAATGATACCCTTCACACAGATAATTTAATCCTGGTTCGCCTTCAGGCGTAGCAATAAATCTGTTTTTTGGACATTCGCCATGGCACATTTTCCTTACATCACACCGCCTGCAGTATTGCGGCAAACTATTCATCTTGAAATCTCCAAATGCTTTTTGTGAAGGGTGATTCAAAAAACAGTTCAACGGATGTTCATTAATATTACCTGATAAGCGGTCTTTCTCCACAAAATGATCGCATGGATAGAAATCGCCGTTAAATTCTATTACCGGAACGCCTCCACAGCATTCTCTGAAAATACACAGGGAATGTTCCTGCTCAAACACTGTCCGTAACGTTTCTTCAAAAATTTGAATTTTCACAACTCCAATATCATTTTTTATCCATTCATCAAATATTGCGGTCAAGAAAAGTCCAAATTCAAGCGCCGGAACAGATGAATGGGAAACCATTCTTCCTTCCATGTTACTTTTTTGAACTAACGGTAAAAAAGTTATAAAGTTTACTCCAAGCGATTTGAAAAAATCATAGATGAGTAAGGGATACCCTACATTGTAAGCGTTTACAACACACAGAATCTCCGGATTAATTCCATATTCGCGGAGTAAACAATAACCGTTGAGCGTTTTTTCAAAACTCCTGCGCTTATTGGAAGCATGTCGCAAGGCATCATGAAATTGCTCAGGGCCGTCTATGCTGATACCTACAAAAAAGCCGTTGTCGAAAAAAAATTCGCACCATTCGTTTGTGATCATCGTACCATTCGTTTGAATACCATTCAAACAATTTTTTCCTTGCGGAAGGTGTTTTTTTTGAAAGAGCAACGCTTTTTTATAAAAATCAATTCCAGCCAGTAAGGGTTCGCCGCCGTGCCAGGTAAACAGTACCGTATTGCCGGATGAAGCTGTAAAATGTTGTTTGATACAGTTTTCCAGCGTTTTATCGTCCATAATAGATTTTTCCGACGAGTTGTATATGTCACTTTTGTCAATATAATAACAGTAGCTGCAACGCAGATTGCATCGCGCGCCGACAGGCTTGATGAATACCTGAAAATCATCTGTGAATAAGGTTGCCATGTTTCTTTTTTCGCTTATTTTAATGGCAAAAAAAAGCATTTATTTTCAAAATAACAAATATTGGCGTCATCCCCCAAAAGGGTGAAAATACGACAGATTTTGCATTTTCACCCTTTTGTGTATTCGAAAATTGTTTAGAAAAGATTAACTTTGCAGCAAATTGTACGATGATTTTTTTATAATGCAAAGTAACAACAAATTATTACATTCATGGAAAATTCTCAACCCATTCACTTAGCGATTGTCGACGACCACAAAATGGTAGTAAAGAGTTTGACAAAATTGATTAACGAGTCGCAGGATGTCATTGTTTCGGATGTTTATTACAACATGGAATCCTGCCGAAAAGGTTTAGCAAAAAGACTTCCCGACCTAATGCTGCTCGATATCGGATTGCCGGATGGCGACGGAGTGGAGTTTTGTGCCGAATTGACAAAAACTTATCCGGAACTAAAAATCATTATGCTGACAAGTTACATGGAGTTCAATGTTGCCAAACGCTCATTACACAACGGAGCGCTCGGATACATTTTAAAAAATTCTGAACCGGAAGAGATATTTGCAGGTATAGAAACTGTCAACCAGGGCAACCTTTTTCTTTGCGAAGAAATTGATATCATGTTAAAAGACAAAAAGGATGTAAAAGTAACATGGTATTCTCCTCGCGAAAAAGAAGTGTTGCAATACATAGCCGACGGCTTTACAACAGGTGAAATTGCAAAAAAGATTTACAGGGATAATGAAACCGTTAAAACGCACCGACGAAATCTGCTTATCAAATTAGATGCCATCAACACGGCAGCAATGGTTAGAAAAGCATGCGAGCAGAACTTAGTTCAAATAAACATATAAAATAGTTGAAAATGAAAAAGATCGAATTAGATTGCAGAAAAATAGCACGAAAAATTTTTGGCGGCATCAGTTTTACCGCAATGGCCTTTGTATTTCAGGCGTGCTACGGGATGCCTGATGACACTGAATTGTTTAATGAAGTAAAATTATCCGGTACAGTGAGAGCAAAATCAACAAAATTACCGGTTGAGGGGATAACAATTGCTGTTAATGATGACTTTAATTATTATGGGATAACGGATAAAGACGGTAATTTCAGTTTTTATGCCAATGTGCCAAGAAAAAACTATTATTCCGAAAAAGATGGTATAACTTATTCTCCTAACAGCGTAAATGTACATTTTCACGATACAGACAGTATTGAAAACGGATGGTTTTCGAATAGGACAATAATCATCAATCCCGTAAAAAAAGACGAAATCAAAATTGATATTGAACTGGAAGAAAAACAATAAGCGCCGTGAAACGATTTATCTTTATTATAGCTGTTTTATTGTTTTCCGGAATATTATTTGCTCAAAAACAATTGTATTATAGACACGAAGTAAGGGCGTCAGTTGGAGATGCAATGTTGCTATGGGATAATTTTGAACATGTCGATTATTCTGTCGCCTACTATTATCGTGCGTTAATATGGTTGTGGACAGGTGTAAACTTTGTCAATTATTTTGGAGACAAGATAAATTATCATTGGCGCGAATACGATACAAACGGTAATTTTAACGATTTTTCGAAATCAAAAACAAAATATTATGCCGCCATTGCGCCTGAAATACGGTTTTCATACATTAATAAGGAAGCGATAATTTGCTACAGCGCATTGTCGGGCGGGATTAGTTGGGAAAATGGTTTTGATACAAAATTGCAGAAATACCCCAAACGATCATCTTATATTCAAGCCGTATTTTGGGGATTAAGTTGTAACTTTGGCAAAAACAAAAATATATTTCTCGGGGGCGAATTTGGTTTTGGCTACAAGGGGATTTTCCATATGCATGGCGGTTACAGATTTTAACATGAATAACCTGATAACAAAAAAAATTCACAGTATTTTCCGAAAAAACGAGACAAAACTACACATTCTCAATTACTTGTTTTGGGAATGTACATGGCGTTGCAATCTGCAATGTCAACATTGCGGCTCTGATTGCAAGACAGGTAGCACATACCCTGATATGCCTTTTATGGATTTTCTTAACACTATTCAACCGCTTAAAAAACATTATCCGCCCAATTCCGTGCTTGTTGCCATCACAGGCGGCGAGCCGCTTCTTCGCAAAGACCTGGCTGAATGTGGCAAAAAATTGCGTGAAAACGGATTCCGATGGGGGATGGTTACAAACGGGTATGCTTATGATCAAACGAACCATGCAAAATTGATTTCCGCAGGAATGGGAAGCATCACAGTTAGTTTGGATGGTTTAGAAGATAGTCACAACCAGCTTCGAAATAATCCGAAAAGTTTTGAACGAGCCGTGAAGGCTTTGGAGTTGATCGTTTCATGCCCCCGTTTAAATTACGATGTGGTTACCTGCGTACATCAAAAGAATCTGGCAGAACTCCCTGCATTAAAGGAATTTTTGATTTCCAGGCATGTGAAAAACTGGCGGATATTTACCATCGCACCGATTGGAAGAGCCGCCGACAGTCAAGAAATGCAATTATCGAACAAGCAAACGAGGCAATTGATGCATTTTATTGCCGAAAGCCGCCAAAATGATACACGAATCAACCTCTATTTCAGTTGTGAAAGTTATACCGGCAGTTATGAAAAGAAAGTACGCGACAGCTACTTCTTCTGCCGTGCAGGCATCAATATTGGATCTGTACTGATTGATGGCTCTATTTCTGCCTGTCCGAATATAGACCGACGTTTTATTCAGGGAAATATATACAGGGACAACTTTTTGGATACCTGGGAAAATCGCTTTGATATTATGCGCAATAGAGACTGGTGTAAATCGGGTATATGTATGAATTGCATAGACTTTAAACATTGCAATGGCGGAGCCATGCACCTGTGGCGTGGAGAAAAAGACAGAATTATGACCTGTTTGAATAAAAATTTGTTGTATGATTAAACTATTTGGCTTTTTCATAGTCTTATGGTTCGTGTGATTTAATTAAATGTTTTATTAAAATTATTTGTTTATGAAGAAATTTTTTGTAGCATGTAGCTTATTAATGTTTGCTTTTATGGTATCCGCTCAACAAGGAGGCGGTAATCGGCAAGGTGGTGGTCAAATGTCTCCTGAGCGTTTGGCACAACGGTACGAACAGTTAAAGAAAGACTTGAGTCTGACTGACAAGCAACTTGATGACATCAAGAAGATTGAAACGGATTACAGGACCAAAATGACAGAGGCTCGTGAAAAAGCCGGAGATGATCGCGAAAAAATGCGCGATGAAATGACAAAATTGCGTAACGAGCAGAATGCAAAAGTAAAACCGCTTTTGAAAGATGATCAATATGCAAAGTACGTTGAATCCAATCAATTTGGAGGCAGACCCGGCGGCCAGGGCGGAGGAAACCGATAATACCGGGCCGGAAAGTAATTCTCAAAAATATCAGGGGCGTCCAGATTATTATCCGGATGCCCCTGATATTTTAACGGGATTATTGATGGACAGAAAAAGAATAAGGGAAGTCGTCCTTGTTTACGCCTCTGCTTTTGTTGGGAGTATCGCTCATTTCGATGTTTATTTCACCGCCATTCAGCATCGTTTCGTGCGTGAGGAAATTTTTTGTGTGGGGACGTCCGTTGACAGTCATGCTTTTAATGTATATGTTCCTTTCACTGTTTTCAGATGCATTGATTACAAGCGTTTTACCGTTTTCCATCAGTAACGTTGCTTTTTTGAATAAAGGCGCCCCCATCACATATTGATCCGTTCCCGGGCAGACGGGGTAGAATCCAAGGGCTGAGAATACATACCATGCTGATGTTTGACCATTGTCTTCATCACCACAGTAACCGTCGGCTGCTGGCGTATACATTCTGTTCATCACTTCGCGCAGCCAGTATTGCGCTTTCCAGGGTTCGCCGGCATAATTATACATATAAATCATATGTTGTATGGGCTGATTGCCATGCGCATAATTACCCATATTCATGATTTGCATCTCGCGGATTTCGTGTATCGGAAAACCGTAGTAACTGTCGTCAAACAACGGAGGGACGGCAAATACAGAATCAAGCATTGTAATGTACATCTCTTTGCTGCCCATCAGGTCAATCAACCCCTGCGGGTCATGGAATACCGACCAGGTATAGTGCCAGCTGTTCCCTTCGGTGAAGGCGTCGCCCCATTTTAAAGGCGAAAAAGGTGTCATAAACTGGCCATCTTTGTTTTTTCCGCGCATCAGCTTTGTTTCGTCATCAAACACGTTTTTGTAATTCAAGGCACGTTTGGCAAAGATGTCCGTTTCTTCTTTCGGACGATTTAACACTTTGGCTATCTTATATATACACCAGTCGTTGTAAGCATATTCAAGCGTGCGAGCCGCGTTTTCATTGATTTTAACGTCATAAGGTATATATCCGAGTTCATTGTAATACTCGTGTCCCAAGCGTCCGGTTGAACTTATACGCGGATGAACATTATTTGCACCATGAAGAAGTCCTTCGTACAGGGTTTGCACGTCGTTCACTTTCACGCCTTTCAGGTATGCATCGACAAGGATTGATGCCGAATTGTTGCCTATCATGCAGTTGCGGTGTCCAGGACTTGCCCATTCGGGAAAGAACCCGCTTTCTTTGTAAGTATTGATAAGTCCTTCCTGCATTTCTTTGTTTTGAGAAGGATACATAAAATTCAGGAAAGGGAAAAGGCAGCGGAATGTATCCCAAAAACCGGTATCCGTATACATGGGGCCTTCCAGTACTTCGCCGTTGTACGGACTGTAGTGCATCATTTTGCCATTGGCGTCTATCTCGTAAAACTTTCGAGGAAATAAAAGCGAGCGATACAGGCAGGAATAGAAAGTACGGTACTGGTCTGTTGTACCTCCTTCCACTTTAATGCGACCAAGTACTTTGTTCCATTCATTTTTTCCTTCAACGGTTAATTCATCGAACGATTTGTTTCCCAACTCGCGCAGATTTAGTTCCGCCTGTTCGGGGCTGATAAAAGAGGAGGCTGTTTTGACATGTACTACCTCACCTCTTTTTGTACTGAAGCCGACAATAGCGCCGACATGCCTATCGGTTAACGCTTTGACATTCATCAGCGTACTGTCGGAAAATGTATACTCGTATTCGAAAGGCTTATCAAACTCCACAACAAAATAATTCCTGAAATTTCGCGGGACTCCTCCGCTGTTACGTGTTGTATATCCTGTGATTTTTCGGCTATTTACAATTTGAATGGACGATCCTCTGTCGAAAGCGTCAACTACGATATATGACTGGTCGTTTTCGGGGAATGTGATACGAAACATAGCTGCCCGTTCGGTAGGCGTTATTTCGGTAACGACATCGTGTTCGGCAAGATATACACTGTAATAATAAGGTTTTGAAACCTCAGCCTTGTGTGAAAACCAACTGGCACGTTTGTCCTGATTAAATTCGGGTGACCCGACAACGGGCATGATTGAAAACTGTCCATAATCGTTTATCCAGGGACTTGGCTGGTGGGTTTGCTTGAACCCGCGGATTTTTGTTTCCGTATAAACATAACCCCATCCGTTGCCCATTTTTCCGGTCTGCGGCATCCAAAAGTTCATGCCCCAGGGTCGGGCAATGGCCGGATAAGTGTTACCGGTAGAGAGTTCAAATGTTGATAGCGTCCCCATCAGGGGATTTACGTATTCAACAGGGTCGAAATCGTTTGCATTTGCTTTATTAGCAGGTAATAAACAAATGGAAGAAATAATCAGAAATAAGTACGTTGTCTTCATAAATGATGATGTTAATTATTGAAATTTGAAGCAAAAATACGTTTTTTTTAATAATTTTGCAGTATTTTGAAAAATAATTCTTATTTTTGAGACAAAAATCAAAAGATAATTTACAATGAGTTTTCTGAAATTTGATAAAACATTGATGATAAACCTGCAGGAATCGCTTTCACGGGAAATCCTGCGTGCGAACCAGAAAGGGGCATATCACAGTACGACAATCGTGGATTGTAATACACGCAAGTATCATGGACTGCTTGTGATGCCTATTCCGGATCTGGATGATAATAACCATGTGATCCTGTCGTCGCTCGACGAAACGGTGATTCAGCACGGAGCAGAGTTTCATCTGGGATTACACAAGTATCAGGGAGGGAGTTACAGCCCCAACGGACATAAATATATCCGTGAATACAGCATGGAGGTTATTCCCCGCACGCTTTTCAGGGTGGGAGGTGTGATCCTGTCGAAAGAAAAGATTTTTTCGCGGACGGATAACCTGATTATGATCCGGTATAAACTGATAGATGCTCATTCCAGGACAGTTTTGCGGTTCAATCCGTTTCTGGCGTTCAGAAGCGTGACGGATTTAACGTATCAGAACGACGTCGTCAATAAGCATTATGACGAAGTGAAGAATGGCGTCAGGATGTGTTTATATGCCGGTTATCCGAATTTGTTTATGCAATTCAGCAAACCGGTAAAATTTATTTCCGTAGGCGACTGGTATATGGGTATTGAATATCAGAAAGAACAGGAAAGAGGCTATCCCTATCAGGAAGATTTGTATGTTCCCGGTTATTTTGAATTGGAGATCAATAAAGGTGAATCTATTGTTTTTTGTGCAGGCGATAAGGAGATGGATACAGATACATTATCAGCTTTATTTGACAAAGAGATAGAATCGCGCATTCCGCGTTCGAATTTTTATAACTGTGTCGTCAATTCGGTTCACCAGCTATATTATCATCCGACGCCTGACGACAGTTATTTGCTGGCCGGTTATCCATGGTTTAAGGTTCGCGCACGCGATTTATTTGTATCCGTTTGCGGGACAACGCTGTTAATCAATGAAAGAGAGCGATACGAAAAAATCATGCGGACAGCCGTCAAAGCGTTGTATGCGTTTATCCGCGAGGGTAGGCGAGATCCTGTTATCCGTGAAATGGATAATCCGGATGTATTGTTGTGGGCTGTCTGGAGTATGCAACAATACCGTTTGAAAGAGGGTCTGGAAAGCGCTAAGGAAAAATATACCGGAATCGTAGAGGAAATCATCAAATATATCCTGTCGCAGTCGCACCCTAACCTTAAATTGACAGACAGCGGACTACTCTATTCGTATGGGCGTGAAGTGGCTGTTTCCTGGATGAACGCGATGGTGAACGGTCGTCCGGCCGTTCCGCGTTCGGGATTTCTGGTTGAGTTTAATGCGTTGTGGTACAATGCGTTAAAGTTTTATAAAGAATTGAAGGATAATAGTACGATGGATAGGATTGACGGACTGATTGCTGCATTGGATATGTCCTTTCCGGCTACATTTGTCAATAAACACAATTATTTATTTGATTATGTGGATGGTCCTGGTCAGGATTGGAGCGTACGTCCCAACATGATCATTGCCGCATCCTGTGTATTTTCACCCCTGACGAAAGCGCAAAAACGGTCGGTACTGGATATAGTTACAAAAGAGTTGCTGACCTTGAAAGGGTTGCGTTCGTTAAGTCCGAAAAGCGGCGGATACAGGCCTAATTATGTAGGTTCCCAGTATGAACGGGATATGTCGTATCATCAGGGAACGGTTTGGCCCTGGCTGATGAATATGTACATATCCACCTATTTAGACTTGCTTGGCCGTGCTGGAATATCATTTGTTGAGCGTATGCTTATCAGTATGGAAGAAGAGATGAGGCAGCACTGTATCGGGACGGTTTCGGAGTTATACGACGGCAATCCTCCTTTCACCGGTCGCGGCGCCACCTCTTTCCTGATGAATCTTTCCGCCGTTTTGACGGTTGTTGATATGTTAAAGAAATATAATTCGTAATCGTAATTCGTAATTTAACAGGGTATGAGGGCATTAATGTTTGGATGGGAGTTTCCTCCGCATATACTGGGAGGATTGGGAACGGCAAGTTTCGGGCTTATCAGGGGGATGTCGCAGCAACCCGACCTTGATATTACGTTTGTCATGCCCAAGCCGTGGGGCGATGAAGACCAAAGTTTTCTGAAAATTATTGGCGCCTGCCATACGCCGGTTGTGTGGAAAGATGTTAACTTCGACTATGTTTCCGGAAGATTGTCAAAATACATGGATCCGCAGATGTATTTTGATTTGCGCAATCATATCTATGCTGATTTCAGTTATCGGCATGTGAATGATCTGGGATGTATCGAGTTTTCGGGCCGGTATCCGGATAATCTTTTAGAGGAGATCAATAACTATTCGATTGTTGGGGGCGTCATAGCGCGCGGCGAACAGTTTGATATTATTCATGCGCACGACTGGCTTACCTATCCGGCGGGCATACATGCGAAGACCTGTAGCGGTAAACCGCTTGTCATACATGTTCATGCAACGGATTACGACCGCAGTCGCGGCAATGTAAATCCCGACGTGTATCATATCGAGAAAAACGGAATGGATTATGCCGATCATATTGTGACTGTCAGCGATCTGACACGGTTTACCGTCATTGAAAAATACCATCAGGACCCGGCGAAAGTAACAACGGTGCATAATGCGGTTGAGCCATTAAGTAAGGAAATACTGTCAATTTCGGATAAACGCGGGGTAAGAGATAAGATTGTCACGTTTCTCGGGCGTATCACAATGCAGAAAGGGCCGGAATATTATGTAGAAGCGGCAGCCAAGGTTCTTGCACGCGCAAAAAACGTGCGTTTTGTCATGGCAGGCAGCGGGGATATGATGAACAGGATGATACGGTTAGCCGCCGAGCGTAACATCTCCGACCGTTTTCATTTTACCGGATTTATGAAAGGAAGGCAAGTATATGAGATTTTGCGTTCGAGCGACGTATATGTGATGCCTTCGGTTTCAGAACCGTTCGGGATTTCCCCGTTAGAGGCTATGCAGTGTGGCGTGCCATCCATCATCTCAAAGCAGTCCGGATGCGCCGAAATACTTGAATATGCCGTCAAAGTAGACTACTGGGATATCGAAGCGTTAGCCGATGCTATCTATGGGCTGATAACGTATCCCGCTTTTCATGCCTTCCTGAAAGAAGAAGGGTTGAAAGAAGTGAATGCGATCAAATGGGAGAAAGCGGGACAGAAAGTACGCGACATCTATAACCGCGTATTATCATGGTAGTTAATAAAATGAGTTAATAATATTATAAAAAAATACATGAAGTCAGTTTGTTTATATTTTCAGATACACCAGCCTTTTCGCCTCAGGCGGTACCGTTTTTTTGATATCGGGAACGACCATTATTACTATGACGATTTTCAAAACGGCGAGATTTTCAAGAAAGTGTCGGAACAGTGCTACATTCCGGCCAACCGTGCCATGCTTGAAATGATTAAAAAGAGCGAAGGAAAGTTTAAGGTTTCGTTTTCCATATCAGGTATCGCTTTGGAGCAGATGGAGATTTATTCCCCCGAACTGATAGACAGTTTCGGCGCATTAATCAGGACGGGCAGCGTTGAATTTCTGACGGAAACGTATGCACATTCGCTGGCTTCGCTGGGTACTCAGGATGAGTTCAGGGCGCAGGTCAGTATGCACACGGACAAGATAAAGTCGGTTTTTGGCGTCACGCCCAAAGTGTTCAGGAATACGGAACTGATCTATTCGGATGATATTTCCGATACAGTATATGATATGGGTTTTCGCGGGATGCTGACTGAAGGCGCAAAGCATATTTTAGGGTGGAAAAGCCCGAATTTCATGTATTCGTCGGCGCTGCATCCGGAGTTAAAACTGCTATTGAAAAACGACCGTTTCAGCGAGGATTTGTCGATGCGATTCGCCGATTATCGCTGGACGGAATATCCGCTGACAGCCGATAAATACATGGCATGGATCAATGCGACCGCCAAGACCGAAAATATTATTAATATTTTTTTAAATTACGAAGTATTGGGTTCGCTTCATTCGTATGCGACGGGTATCTTCGACTTTTTTAAGGCGCTGCCGCAGTTTGCCGAACAGCATAAAATTTCATTTTCGCTACCGTCCGAGTTGTTTGCAAAGAAAAAAGCGGTCGATTCGATTGTCGTACCTTTTCCCATGTCGTGGGTTGACGAGGAAAAGGATTGCAGTTCGTGGATGGGGAATGTGCTTCAGCAGGAGGCTTTTCGAAAGATTAACGACATCAGCGAGCGCGTGCGTCTGTGCAGAGACCGCCGTATCCTTCAGGACTGGCTCTACCTGCAA
>Ga0082212_10007049_pt1 | contig 14958 bp, 10 predicted proteins | sample TergutNt197P3_FD_71548 | JGI IMG/M metagenome (GOLD analysis project Ga0082212, IMG submission 71548) | Neocapritermes taracua P3 segment gut microbial communities from Petit-Saut dam, French Guiana - Nt197 P3 | ecosystem: Host-associated > Arthropoda: Insects > Digestive system > Gut ... | reverse complement strand
TTTTTTTTTGGGTCACTTTTTCCGTGGCCCCCCCCGCCGCAACCTTGCCCTTGCCGAGATGAACGCCACCAAAGACAAATTCTTTAGCATCATCTCGCACGACCTGAAAAACCCCGCCGTATCGCAACGCGACGCCATCCAACAACTTGTAAAAAACAGCCGCCTGTGGGATACCGACACATTGTCGGACTATTATGCAGGACTGCTTAAATCGGCAGACCACCAGGTCGAACTCCTTTACAACCTGCTCAACTGGGCAAAGATACAGACCGGCCGAACGGCCTGTACGCCTACGACATTCAGCCTGCCGGTACACCTCCGTCCCGACCTCGCACTGATTCGCGCCATGGCCGAAAAGAAAGGAATCACGTTCAATGCCGTCATACCCGACGACGCAGTTGTCACAGGCGACAGTAATGTGATAGTCACCGTTATCCGCAACCTGCTGACCAATGCTGTCAAATTTACCAACAGCGGCGGAACGGTTACGCTGTCGATCGAACCGTTTTGTAGAGACAGGGCGCGCCCTGTCTCTACCGGATACACCATTTCAATCATCGACACAGGCATTGGCATCAGCGAAGAACAATTACGCAAGCTGTTCCGCATCGACAGCACAAACATCCGCCGGGGAACAGCCAACGAACAGGGTAGCGGATTAGGCTTAATCGTCTGCCGCGAATTGCTCGAACTGCACGGTAGTGAACTGCAAATTGAAAGCAAAGAAGAACAGGGAAGCAGGTTTTGGTTTGAAATGACGGTATGTGGGCCGGCAAACAAATAGTTACAAAGAATTGGATAAACGAGATGACAACAGCAAGAATTTTTCAAAATGCCCGGGTTGCAGGCAAAATGAAAAAGCGACATGAAATGATTCTGACTGTATCGCTATGGGATTAATCCAAAAAAATCTATACATAGACAATATAAAAAAATAAAGTTGTACCTTTGTACTTTAGAACTAAAGCGATTAAAAAAATGAAAAGAATAGTTTTTATGATATTATCATCATGGAAAGAAGAAGTTTTATTAAGACGACGGTAGGAGCGGGAATTGCGCTAAACGAGGCAAGTATGTTCGCATCGGGTAATGCCGTTAAAAGCGACAGAGTGACGGACAATATGAAAAAAGAAGTCTGTGCCGCCATCGACGAACAGGCCGCTACCGTCGTGGATGCAGTAAAAGATATCGGCGCGCATCCGGAGTTGGGATTTAAGGAGTTTCGTACATCGGGCATAGTAAACGAATGTCTGCGGTCCGCCGGATATGAAACGGAAACGGGTTTGGCAATAACGGGTGTCAAAGCCAGTTTGAAAAAAGAATACACCGGCCCCAATGTGGCTGTAATCGGCGAACTGGACGGTATCATCTGCTCCGAAAGCAGTTGGGCGGACAAGCAGACCGGCGCTACACACAACTGTGGACATAATGTACAGATAGGCATCATGTTGGCGGTAGCACAGGCGTTTAAAAAGTCGGGCGTCGCATCGCAGTTAGGCGGTAACATTTCATTCATAGCCGCGCCTGCCGAAGAATATATCGAGTTGGAATACCGGTCGGAATTACGAAAACGCGGTGATATACGGTATTTCGGCGGCAAACAGGAACTTGTCTGGCAGGGTGCTTTCGACGGTGTTGATGCGGCGATGATGGTACACTCGCGGGGAAATACCCCGCAGCCTTTTGTTACCGTGTTTAATGTCAGTATGGGTCTTATTGCCGAAATGATACACTATATCGGTAAAACCGCCCATGCGGGTATTGCCCCCGAAGACGGAATCAATGCGCTTTATGCAGCCGTTCTGGGTCTTAATGCCGTGAATGCGATGCGTGAAACATTTCGCGACGACGACCATAACCGCGTACATTTCATCATTACCAAAGGAGGCGAAGTAGTCAATAGCGTCCCGGCCGATGTCCGGTTAGAAGGGATGGTACGGGCATGTACCGTAGCATCCATACAACAACTTTTAGAGAAAACCGAGCGTGCATTCCGGTCGGGAGGCGATGCGTTGGGTGCAAAAACCGAAATAAACCGGCTATCGGGTTACCTTCCATTGAATTGCAATGAAAAGTTGAATAGTGTGTTTGCCGAAAATGCCAGGCGGTTTATCCCCGATTCGCATGTTGAATACGTAGATTTTTTCAAGGTATCCACCGATATGGGCGACATCACGCATTTAATGCCGTCGATCCAGCCTATGGTCGGAGGCGTCGAGGGCGCGCTTCATGCAGCCGGTTTCAAGGTATTCGACTATATGGCAGCCATCATCACACCGGCAAAAATTATTGCTTCAACGCTGATTGACCTGCTTTCCGGCAACGCTTCAAAACTGAGGTCGATAACAAATAACCATACTCCGGCACTTACTAAACAGGCATATTTTAATCTGCTGGATTCGTTTTTTACGTAATTTATTCCAAACTTTTGTTTCATAGCAATAATTTTGTTTACTTTGTTGCCTGTTTTAATACCATAAACAATATCATATGAAACGAAGAGATTTTTTGAAAACGACGGGCGCTGCATCGTTATCGGTTCTTGCAGCAGGGCATTTCAGCAGTTGTGATTATTCGGGTACTAAAAAGAACCTGAAATCGAAGGTGTTTATGACTAAGGAAATAAATAGTCGCGGTCTGATGGCTTTATACAAGGCTCTGGAAAAACCGGTAAGCGGAAAGGTTGCCCTCAAACTGCATATGGGCGAACCGGGGAATATCAATTATTTGCGGCCGGAAATTGTACGCGACCTTTGTATGGATGTAAAGGCCGTTCTCGTCGACTGCAATGTGTATTACGGTGGTCAGCGCGCTACAACCGAAGGACATTTGGAGGTCGCTCGCAACCATGGCTATACTTTTGCGCCGGTAGATATTTTAGACAGCGAGGGCGAAGTGCGATTCCCCATTCAGGGTGGAAAACAGCTCAAGGAAGCCATTTTCGGTTCTCATATCACGAACTATGACTGGATCATTTCAATTGCACATTTCAAAGGTCACGCTATGGCGGGTTATGGCGGCACATTCAAGAATCTTGCCATTGGACTGGCGTCGATTGCCGGTAAGGGGGCTATCCATTCAAATGGACCGGGGTCGGATCAGTGGTCATGTACTGGAAGGCCTTTTTTGGAAAAGATCATTGAATACAACAAATGTCTGCTGGAATTGAGAGGGGAGAAGATGATTTATTTCAATGTACTCAATAATCTTTCTACAAGTTGCGATTGCGATGCCAACGCTCCCCATCCCAGTATGCCCGACATTGGCATGATGGCCTCAACCGATCCTGTTGCTTTAGATAAGGCAAGCCTTGACCAGATATATGCCCGTCCTGCAAGCGAACGGAAAGACCTGGTAGCGCAAATAGAAAGTTGTAACGGAAGCTTTCAGGTGATTTATGCCGAAGAATTAGGCTTGGGCTCGCAACAATATGAATTGATTACGCTATAAAACAATCCTGACTAAAACTCCGGAAACTCATTGTTATTAAGCGATTTAATGGCAATACATTCTACCTCAACCAGCCATCCCGGTCGGCATACCGGCGCTAATAGTGTCAATCGGGGGATCGTTGGGTAATGAACATCTAAATAGCGATTAACGATTGCATAATCGGCGGTATCGCGTAAATAAACAATCATACTGATCACATCCGCCATTTCTGCGTCGGCTTCTGCTAATAATGCCTGTACATTTTCGAAAGTGCGGACGGTTTGTTTTTCCACGTCCAAGGGATGTTCTATTTGGCCCTGACTGTTGATGCTTGCCGTTCCTGATATATAAATATGTCGACGGTCGCCATAGTCGACGGATGTGCCGCGCTCGAAGGTCACGCCATATTCGTGTGTCGGATTCAAATGTGTCGGCGCATGAAGGTATTTAATTTGCGCAGGTTCGATGCCTGCGATAGCAAATGCATCCATATGTACCAGCACATCGGGGTAAACAGTTCGTCCTTCGATGCCGGTGCTTGCTATGTAGTGTGTCTGCGGTGTCAGGCCTTCGCGTTCAAAAAATTCACGACGCGCAGCCACCATGCCGGTGTATTGCACATCCACATCCTGAACGTAAATCCAGGTACGTATACAATTGCGTTCGAGCGTACAACCGTGACGGGAAAGGTTTTGGGTGTAACGGTCGAATATTTGAGTCGTCTGGTGTCCGCTTGACGAAGGAAGCGCCATCAGTGGCGATTGCGATTCGACGGCGCTTCGTTCGTGAAGCCGGGTATGGAAAAGATGTGTAAAATGCGGACGTTTCATGATCGTGGCGCCATCCGAATCAGCGGATAGTTGTGCATTTTCCACAAAATAAAGCCACAGGGATGCTTTCGAGCCGTTCAGTGGCGGTTGCTGCACCACTGATACGGCTTCGTTAGCGCTTGCGGTCAGGTAAGACGACTGGTTGACGGCGTCGCTGACAAAAAAATGTTTCCAGACTAATGTTGCGTCCTTCAATTCCAGGCGTCGTACCGCTTCTTCAAGAATTTGATATTGTTCTTCTGTTTTTGCAAAAATGGTTCTCAATTCTATCATTGCATGGAACTCGACAGTCCCGCCGTTTTCGGGAATGAAACTTCCCAGCCAAACAGTTACCTGCAAATCGTCCCATTCAATTTTTGTATGTGTCATTCTTTTGCCTTATTATCCTGCCAGGTCCTTAAAAAGTTGAAAAGCCTCATTCGGTTTCAGTCCGTCGTGCACTACGGCGTGTACAGCCTGAATCATGGCAACCGGCGATTCCGACTGAAACACATTCCGTCCCATATCTACGCCTGCCGCTCCTTCGTTTATCGCGTTATAGCAAAGTTCGAGGGCTTCGTTTTCGGGCAATTTCTTGCCTCCGGCTATCACGATGGGAACAGGACAGGCGGCCACAACTTTTTCAAATCCGTCGCAATAGTATGTCTTGACAATGTTAGCTCCGTTTTCGGCGCAAACACGCGATGCCAAACCAAAATAACGGGCGTCGCGCGCCATGTCTTTCCCGACTGCCGTCACGCCCATGACGGGAATCCCGTAACGGCTACCCAGATCGGCGGCTTTGAAAAGATTGGCCACTGTTTTTGCTTCATATGCCGGATCGCCGATTGACAACATCAGCGCCATGGCCGACACATTCAGGCGAATGGCGTCCTCAATATCTATCAATACATTGTCGTTCAGTTCAGTCAGGATGGTTGTGCCTGCGTCCGAACGCAAACAGACCGGTTTGTTATGAACGGGTGGAATAGTTGTCTGCAAAATACCACGTGTGCACATCAGACAGTCGGCATAAGTCACTAACGGTAGTATGTTCAAATCAACACGTTCAACGCCTGAAGTAGGTCCCATGATGAATCCGTGATCAAAGGCCAGCATGACTGTCCGGCCTGAACCGGGGTTAAATATCCGCGATAAACGGTCTTTCATGCCCCAGGGAAGCTGTGCCGCCCCTTTTACATGGAAATTTTGTTCTCTTGAAGCAACTCCCAATCCGAAGTTGGCTCCATCTCTTAAATCATCTAAATCTGCCATTTTATTTATTTTTATTATTTTTTTTGCACACGGATGACACGGATTATACTGATTTACACAGATAATAATAAAAATCTGTGTCATCTGTGTGCTATTAAGTTAACCCAACATTGCAAATGCGGCAAACATGGCGCTCCATGATGCTGCTCCGCTGTCCATGAATCCTATGGAACGTTCGCCATAATTGCGTGCACGACCGAATTTGGCAGTCATGTCCACTGTTGCTTCCGCTCCTCTTTGCGCTGCTGCGGCAGCAGCCGAAAACAAGTCGTCAATTTCATCTGAAGTACAGGATTCCATCGCATCTACTGCCGGAATCAGGGAATCCATCATTGTCTTGTCGCCGATACGGGCTTTAGTCTGTTTCCCGACATTGGCAAGGCCTCCGGAAAACATGGCTTTCACGCCTGTTGCATCCAGCCCGGTTCCGCTCGCAACATCGCTCATACCCAGAAAAAATGCGCCAAGCAGCGTACTTGTCGAACCACTCGTCTCCATCATCACGGCAAATCCCATGTCATTGAGCATGGTCTTAAAGTCCGTGCCTTTTTCAGCCACCATGACAGCGGCCGACAATGCAGTCACGATTGCCGTCCCATGATCGCCGTCGCCGGTCAGTGCATCAAGTTGCGAAAATTCGCCTTCCCGTTCCTTAATGCCTGCCAATGCTCTATGCAACATCAACCGGAAATCATCTATCGCTAATTTCTTCAACTCGTAATTAGTAATTCGTAATTAGTAATTAATTGTTTAGATCGTTGTCCAGTAAGGCGCATCCGCCGATTGATAGTAATAGGCGATATGGTCGTCATCCATCAATCCGATGATCATCTGGAATCCGGCCTGTTCCTGTACAGTCAGGATTTCCTGAATCCGGCTGGCCACTACTTTAAATCCTTTCTCCTCTAATAGTTTATACGCCTTACGGAAGATAATGTTCAACTCCATAAGCGTTGTTGCCCCTACCCCATTGATTATCAACATCATTTTTGCATTTGCGGACGGCTTAAGCTGTTTCAGCAGCAGATTGACCATGATTTCAGCCGTTTCGTCTGCCGAAGCCATTGGCTGACGGCCTCCGCCGCCTTCGCCGTGTTGTCCCATGCCGATTTCCATAATTCCTTCCGGAAGTTCGGCAATGATAGCATTGTTTTGCGGATGGGTACATGAACGGGTAGCAACCGCTAAGGTTGCAATGTTTTCGTTAAAACGCTCCCCTATTTCCAGCAGTTCCTCCAGCGATTTTCCCTCTTCCGAAGCGGCGCCCAGCACTTTATATAAAGGTACGCAGCCGGCCAAACCGCGGCGATCGTCAACCGGCGCATCAATACCGGCGCTGATATCGTCGTGTGTCAACAGTTGTTTTACCTTGATTCCAGCACGTTCCGCCATCTGACAGGCCATATTGGCGCTCATCACATCACCCGAATGATTCAGGACAACTAACAAAATACCTGCATCCCGTTGAAACATCTGCAAAGCCTGAAACAGGCGCTGTGCGCCCGGAGCTGCAAAGATATCGCCTACAACGGATGCGTCGAGCATCCCTTTTCCGACAAAACCGCTTAATGCCGGTTCGTGTCCGGAGCCGCCAAGCGTCACAATGGCAACTTTATCCTCACTTTTAGGTGTTGCACGAACAACGATGTTTTCCGCGCCCAGTTTTACCTTGTCGGCATAAGCCAGCACATAACCTTCCAGCAATTCGCCTGTAAGATTCGCCGGATCGTTAATAAATTTAATTCTTGTATCAGCCATAATTTTTCTTTTTAGATAATTACTTGATTTCCATTAACTCAATCGATACGCCTTCCTCTTCGATAAAGGCGATTGTCAGATGCTCGTCGCACACAGCCGGTCCGAAGATGACATTACAATCCTTCAAGGCCTCTTCCAGATTGGGTACTGTATAGGCAATATGCGACTGTTTCTGAACTAATTCCGGCATACAGCTGCCTTCCTCAAACTTCAGAAACTCAATTTTGTTCGGACTTTTACCATAATCCGTCAACCATACACTCAGGCCTTCATTGTAAACGGCCCCTTCCTTCTGTTCTGTGGTAATAAAACCCACGTGATTCAATGTTCTCATGTTTTAAAAATTTATAATTAGTAATTCAATAATTCAGATTTAAAAATACAAAGATAACCATTTTATTGCAAAAACCGAATTTCATTTGAACAATTATCAGTTATTGATACGAGTGCATGCCGCTCAGGAAGTAGTTGACGCCGAAATAAGTCATTAAAACCGAAGCGAATGCAAGTACCGAACAAAGATTGAAAAGCCACAGGTTATACTGTTTCCGCAATAAATGAAGATGTGTGACGATCACGTATACAATCATGGTGATCAGCGCCCACGTTTCTTTGGGATCCCAGCCCCAGTAGCGTCCCCAGGATTCGTTCGCCCATACGGCCCCCATAAATGTGCCGATGGTCATCAGTATCAAACCGATGATCAGTGCAATTTCGTTGATAATGCTTAATTCCCGGATCGATCCGGTATATACAGCGCTATTAGCCCGACGGTTCAGCATCATTATCAGTAGGTTGACCAATCCAATCAGGAAACTGATACCGAAAAATCCGTAGGCTGCCATCAGGATTGCAACATGAAACATCAGCCAGGGCGATTTCAATACAGGAACTAACGGATTGATCTGCGGATCCATCCAGTTTAATCCCGATACAAACAGGATGACGCCGGCAAACAGGGTAGCCAGTGCAAATGTTATCGGACTTCGGCGCGAAAACAACAGTCCGGCCATTACGGTTGCCCATGCCATGAATATCATCGTTTCATAGGAATTGCTCCAGGGCGCATATCCTCCTATCTTCCAGCGCATCCCCATTCCAATCATATGAAAATGGAAAACGATCAATACACCTATGCCTAAAAATTTTATTATCCGGCGGAGCGAATGTTTTACGCCAAAAAAATTAAGAAATGAAAACAACAGGAGCAGTCCGCCCAACGACAAATATCCGATCCTGCACCAGCTGAAAACTTCTAATTTATTATATTTCAGTTCCAAATCAATTTTTGCCGCATCAAATTCCTGCACATTATTTTTTGAAGTCTGATAGGTTTTTATCATATCCAATACTTCATTCGGCTTGCTCCAGTCGCCCGATTGGAGGGCATCCTGTACTTCCGAAAGATACCAGTAGAAAATGCGCGAAACAAACATTGAATCCTGACCGCTGTAACCTGATAAATCATCGCCTGGCGCATACCAGTTCCCGTTGGGATCGTCGTTTTTAGGGAATAAACGGATTAGTTGATTTTCAAATAACTGATGTAGGATATTGACTTTTTCATCTAATTTAATCAGTTCCCTGTCGAATGTAGTGCGTTCCGCCATCATCTTCCGGTAGGCTTCATTCAACTTGCCCTGTAATTTGTAGGAGCCGTCATCGCGAAAAAAATCCACATACGAACATGTTTGCAGCGGCAATCCAAAATAATTGGATACTGCATCGTTCGAACAGGTTACCAGCGGAACCTGCATCCACATTTCGGGCATCACCAACAGGCTTAGTAGAAAGCGGTCGGCGTTGAGTTGACCGAAACGGGTGGTTTTATGTAACTTGCGTAAAATCTCGGAAGAAAAAGTATTTATAGGCATGATTCGACCCTTCGACGATTGGACGGGTAAGGCGCCAAACCGTTCGGCATGTGCCGCCGGTACAGCCATGATGGCCTTCTCCAGCCCCTCCGACTTTGCAATGACATGTGTATTACCCGTCATTGCGAGGAATATGGCAATCCAAAAAAACAGTCGGGGACCCGATTGCAATTGCCTGTACAAGGTACGTACCCGTCCGTTCTTTCCGGTCAGGCAACCAATGCACCCTATCAGCAATAAAAAATAACCGGCATACGTCGTAAGCCGTCCGGCTACATCCTGATTCACCGACAGGATCGTACCCGCTTCGTCTGCATCATACGACGCCTGAAAGAACCGGTACCCCTTCACATCCAGTACATTATTCATAAAGACGCGTTCTCGGCGCATCATTCCGTCGATATGTACCAGCAATTCGCTCTCGTAGGACGAAGGACTCATCGAACCCGGATAACGGGTCAGGGTAAATTTGACTAACTCCACCTGAAAAGGCAACATGATGACATGCTGCCCCCGGTTTGTCTGAACCATGACCCGGTTACTTTTTTCGCCTTCACGCAAATGCAATACTCCCTCCTTCCCGAAAATATGTGTAATCATAGCGCCCGTAAGAATGATAATCAGCGAAAGATGAACGAATAATAATCCCCATCGTTTCAGTTTGAATAAATGTCGCCGGATTGCAATCATCACAAAATTCACAGCCAGCAAAAACTGCAACAGGATAAACAGCGGTGAATAATAAACCGCCACTTTTGCAAGCGTTGCACCGTGGGCTTTTTCAATAAAAGTAGCAGCCGCCATACTTATTGCATACAGCGCCAACAGCACAATCATTGTTCTATAGGATGAAAGCAATTTCATTCTACCGGATTTGATGCAAGCATATCTTCTTCTTCGATTATTACTCTGAATCCAACATTAAACACCCGCTGCCAGGGATAATAAGCCTTTCGGGCATAAGCCGCAGCAAACTTCGGACGTTCGATATAGGAGCCTCCACGCACTACTTTATATGCCGAGGCTTCGTTTGTATTTTCACTGTAGGGATAGGGAAGGTAATCGGAACGCGTCCATTCGGCAATATTGCCATGCATACTGTATAGTCCGAAAGGATTTGGCAAATAGGTATTTGAAGCCACCTGAAGCATGTTTCCATCATCAATTGAATCTGCCTTTGGAATAAAATTGTAATACGGAAACCAGGAGTCGGTTCTCCTCATGGGCTGCGGATCGACACCGGTCACAGCCATCTTACTTAACTGAGCATCCGCCAGATTCTCAAAAGCGCTGAAATCGGCAGCTAAATCGCCAAACCAGAAATCCTTATCGCTACCTGCGCGACAAGCCCATTCCCATTGGGCTTCGGTCGGCAAAGTGATATTCAGGCCTGTCTTTTCACGCAGCATTCTGCAATACTCCATGGCATCTTCGTAACTCACACGGATTGCTGGCTGGTGAGGCAGATTTGCAGGATACCCGGGTCCAACATGGTCTTTCCAGAACTGGTCGACAAAACGACTGTCGTGATCCGGGAAAAACACGTTATACTGTTCATTCGTTATTTCAATCTCTCCCATCCAGAAAGGTTTTTTTATTTCCACTTTGGAGGCAGGATACACATCAGGCAGTCCGGAATGATTACTGCCCATCACAAACTGACCGGCAGGAATATGAACAAACTTCAGGTTAACGCCCGGTGCAAGTTCTATCTCTTTGGTTGTGCTTTCCATCAATGACGGTTTTCCGGCAGCCGTAAAAGGCCAGCCTTCCACCGTTACCTCTTCTGCTTCCGCACGCGGCTTCCGATCAGGCCTGACAGGCTTTATCTCGCCTTTCGATTTCAGAAAGTCTGCATAGTCGGCAATTTCTTTTTTCCAGTCGACACCGGATTCAAAAGCATATTTATTAGCCAGTTCAATTCTCCGTTCAACCTGGTCGAATCCCTGGTAAGGAAACCCATCATATGCTGTCGCTTCGAATGTGCCTTTATCAGGGGCATTATAATCAATCCAGTTATAAATTTTCCGCCATTCCTCATCTGTCAACTGTACATTGTAATGACCTTTTTTCAGCAGGCGTGTCAATTCACTGGTATTGGCGTGGTATTCATAGGGCTGTAATACAATCATATCGGCTTCCGGCCCCTGACGGTGTATGTAGGGGTGCAGATTCAGATAGGCCGTACCGTATCCCCGCCGGTCTTTCGTCCCTCCCTGCAGATCGAAAGCGCGTCCTTCTCCGGTATGGCAGATGATGCAAGCCCTGTCGAGGATAGGCTGTACTTCCAGATCAAAGGTAAAAGAACGGACGCCACCTTCCGGCTTTGTCAACCTGACCGGCGCTTTTTGAGAAGCCATCACCCGTTTGGGAATTGCTATACGGTTCTGGTCTTCATGACAGCCTACACACGACACAACTTCGCCCGGCATTGCCGTAAACCAGCTGCGCATCCACTGAACAGCCGCACCGTCTTCGTCTAACGGCTGCATGGAAATGGGGGTATTGGCCGGTATTTTAAAGATAACCGATCCATCTTCTTCAACAGGTATGGTACCCATCAGCCGTTTGATGTCCCAACCGCTCTGGATACCCTGTGCATAATGATCGGAAGGGGAGTTTACATAAGCATATTCATACGCATGGATACGCAGTTCCTTCACTGTTCCGCGAGGTACGTTCCGCAGGCCTTCGCCTTCGTAAATATCCTGAATAAAAACCGTTGCTTCCTTGTCTTTCAGATTGATACGGTCAGGTATGATGGGGGGTACCGTCGTTTTGCGGACCGGTATCGGACTGATGTATCCTTCCCCTTCCCGTTTGATCAGGCATGTTACATTATCAAACACATCCACTAAGTATATTCCCCATAAATCATCGGGCGACAGTTTGGCTGAAACTAAAAAATATTTATCGTCTAATGGCATCGGTTTGATAAACTGCGGCCAGACGTCATTCACCAGTTCATCCTTAATTAAATTGATAACCGGGCGATTCCGATGTGGAATTTCCTGCATTACACCCTCCACGCCCTTGCGTGCTTTCATCGGGTCGAAAAGGAGCAACCGTCCCGAGCGGGCTACACCGTGATGTCCGGAAATGATACCGACAAAAGCGGAAGGATGTCCCGGTAAGGGTTGAATATCAAACGTACTGTTCGGAAACATGGAACCGCTACCGAATAAAGCCTTGTTTTCGGTTCCGTCCGGATTCATGTGCATCACGATACGCGAATAGTAATGCGTCAGGTCGGTATATTCCCACCGGGTATACATCACCCGCCCATTATGCATGATAACAGGATTCCAGTTGGCGTCCTGATCGAATGTCAGACGGCGGAGATTTTTATTTCCGGGATCATACAGCATCATGTTTCCTACCGGGTCGCTTCCACTCACGCAGGGCACGCCATGGTACCCGATATTGGCATTCACAACCACACGGCCATCAGGCAAATAGGCGCCATCATAAAATTCAAGTTCCGGCTCAACGGTTTCAACTAATGGCTGGAAGTCTGTTCCATCCAGCTTTACCTCGAAAACGCTCCAGCGTCTATCGGGTAAAATGGAAGAGAACATCACCCGTTCGCCATCCCAGTGCATCTTCAGATCGGCAATCGAAGCCGAATCCTTCGGTTGATATACAGTACGCAAACTGATTTTATCACGCAAATCCGTGATTTCAACAATCTCCGCATCAAATCCTCGACGTCTGGCTGACTGCTGGTTGCTCCAGTTATTCGACTGCGTACCCAGCGAAGGCGACATAACACGCCGTGCGTTCCTTCCAATATTAAAACGGGTCGCCACGATTTTATCGCCATCCAGCAGCGGATTGGACAATAAAATCGTCCGTTTGATAGCCAGCGCTTTTTCCGCATCCTTTATGGCCTGCGCATCAAAACGGTTGACGCCGTCGAATCCTTTTTTTACAAGCTGTTCCAACTCATCCATCATAGGCTGGTAAGCGCTGGCGTTATACGATCCGGATTGTTTCATATCGGCAAAAGCTAAACGAACCGCATCCATCTTCAGCCATGCAAGTTCTTCCTGCAACTGATGCACATACACTGTATCTTTTTCTAAGGCGACGTCGGCAGCATTCAACCGACTACACATCATGATCCCTGTCATCCCAACAAGAAATGCGAAAAATACTTTATTCAGTTTCATAGTACAATTTAATTTATTTACTTTAATGTGACATTTTCTATTTTCACCAGGTCTTCGATTTCCCTGCCGTTGTGCACGAAGCGCGCTAACGTATAGATATTACCGGCTTTGTCCTGTGCAATGGAATTGACGTAAGTGGGCAACTCGCCGTCGGCGTAGAAGATGGGTCCGTGGTCCTTATACTCCCGTCGGGGGATGTTAAAGGTCACTAAATGAAGATTTTCCAATCCTCTGGCTGCGCCCATCGCTATCCTGTCCACTCCTTTTACACGTTTTCCGTCCATATAGATCGGGCCGCCGGTGAGGTAACAGATGGTCTGATCCTTACCCAGCAAGAAACCAAGATAACCATAACTGAACTGATCGTACATGCCGCTTTTTTTTGACGGTTCCGATACGATACGTTCCACGAGTTCAATTCTTTTTTCCCGGGGATCAAAACGGAACAGATAACCGGAGTTGCCATGAACGCCATACGCAACATTTTCAGGTTCGTACCAGAAAATTTTCCGCCAGTTGTACGACATACTGCCGGCGCCGGTATAATCGTAGCTGCCCAGATAATCAATTCTCATATCGACATCCGGCAGTTTTTCGGGCGCAGCAAGACCGGGACGGTAAAAGAATATATCGCCTTCGGCAGTGGAATAATAGACATTCCCGTCGCGCGGATCGACAAACATGGAGCGGCAAATCACACGGTAATCCTTCCCGATGATGCCGCCTTCGCCCTGTTCATTGACTAAACCAAGGTCTTTCAACTGTTTTGTATTGAGATCATAGTCCAGCAAATATCCTTTGGGCCAGGTGATTCCGTACAGATGACCGCGTTTTTTGTCCATGGTCATCGTGAGGATGCCTTCGCCATGGGGAGCCAGCGCCAAACTTTCAATTTTCCCCGTTTTCATGTCATATGCGACAAAATGGCCGCCGGGGTAGAGCTGATAACCGGCGGGAGCATTTACAGGCAGGCACTCCGAACCGTCTATCATCTCGTAATAGCCTACATGGGTTGCAAAATACAACTTGCCGTCGTGTTCATAAAATTCAACATGACTTTTGCCCTGCGCTATATATTTCTTATCCTTTTCGCCCACTGCTTCCGACAGGTCGGCAATAAAGACGGTTTGATCGGTAGCGGGATCATACACATAGAACTGTCCCCCGACATCGTGTTTGTCGGACGAAAGTACATAGTATATTTTCCCGTCGCTTGCGGCAGATATGGCATTATAGGTATCGTGCGCATCGGGAAATCCCGAATAGTAATGTTTTGCCGTAAGCGAAGCCGGTTCTTTGTTTTCAGACGTTTTCGGCGAACTGCATTGTGTGGCGAAGACCACGAACGACATCACAGTGACGGATGCCGGATAAAGTAATTTTTGTTTTATCATTATGATTGATTTTTAAATTATTAAACAAGTTTATTTTTCCTTTACGCCAACCGATACGGCTAATTCTTTCATTCCCTGATAAATCAACGGTCCGATTTCTTCCGACCAAACGGACGGCAAACCGTACACTCTCTGCGAACTGTCGCCTTCATAGCCGCCCTCTCTAAGAATAGCGACCGAAGGAATATAGGCAGGAACGTCATTGGCGTATCCCATCACAAAAATATCCTGCCCGAAAATGCGC
>Ga0082212_10007048_pt1 | contig 14958 bp, 13 predicted proteins | sample TergutNt197P3_FD_71548 | JGI IMG/M metagenome (GOLD analysis project Ga0082212, IMG submission 71548) | Neocapritermes taracua P3 segment gut microbial communities from Petit-Saut dam, French Guiana - Nt197 P3 | ecosystem: Host-associated > Arthropoda: Insects > Digestive system > Gut ... | reverse complement strand
CGAAATCAAGGGAAAGAATACAATCAACTACATCGCGGCGAAGTGATAGGGTAGGGGACTGCACCAGATACCCCGCTGCTCTGCGGCGGGGTTCTTCATTAAAACAAGCGGTTTGGCTTATCCCTAAACTTTCGCGCGTTTGTGTTACAACAAATCTCGATAATGTAGTCAAAACGGTTTATGAAGAGCATAAAAATTTTAAGGATAAGGTAAGTGTGCAAAGTCCCGTTTTAAATAATGTTGAATTCTCTTATAAAGGACTTCCTAATAACGAACAAGTAATTATCATGGCACATGGTGTTCTTGATAATGGGAGAAATATGATTATATGGACACAGGAAGATGTAGATAAATATTATCATTCCGAATCTGCTTTAATTAGTTTTTTTAAGAGTAGTTCTTCCGATGGGAGATTTTTATTTTTAGGTTCAAGTCTTTTTGATGATTTCTTTACCAAAGAAATCAAAAAAGAAAAATATTACAATTTTGCTATTATGCCTGTTTTCGCTGAAGGTGAACAGAAGGTAGGCGAAATAGAAAAACAGAATATAATATTAGAGGAGTTAGGTATAATCCCTCTGTTTTATCCTGCTTATCCTTTATACTCAGAAGATTGTCGCGAAAAACATGATTGGGTTAGAAGAATTATGAAATGGCTTATAGGTGGAAAGCCTTTTCACAAATATGAAATTGAGGATTTAAAAGAGAAAATTAAAGTGCTGTCTGATGACTATATTAAGCTAGGTGTGTATAATAGCACAGAAATATTCCCAAATGAGCATTTTAATATTGACGAATTGGCTAATTTTTTGAGCTACCACGGTAAATTTAGGTGGTGGGAAATTAGTGAAGATATAAACGGAAGCAAAATTAGATATATCAAAAATTTTGTTAGATATGCGAGAATCAACAATTGGTATGTTCGTTGGTTTGCGACCACAAATTATGATGATTACGAAAATTTTAACAATTTTTTTGAATTAGCAGCGCTAGATCAAAACACATTGCTGATATTTGATGATGCCGAGTATTATCCTCATAGTGATGAATACTGGAAAACCTATTGCGAAAACGGAATTAAGCCTAAAAGTACAAAAGAAAGATTTTCAGATAAATTCTTATTTATTCATGATAAACTAATGGAACGTAATTGCAAGTTGAGAGTTATATTCACGTACACAGAACAAATTAGTGAAAATGTAATAAAAACAAAAGAAGATGCTTGGTGGCGTTCTACAACGGTCAAACTAGATGGTTTATTGATTGATAAATACTATACGGAATCAAATGTGCCGTTAAATCTTAAATTAAGTTCTGACGATGTCGCTGAAATGCTTGGATATTATATTTCAAAAAAATATTCCAGTTTCGATGAGGGTTTTAGGGCTAAATTTTTTAATTGGTGGAACGATAAACACTATGAGGAGGTGCTTTATTCCCCGGTAATTGGAGTAATTTGTGTCGATTTATTTGCAGAAGCAATAAATCGTGAAACTGTGTTATCTCATGAAATTGCAATTATGACGGCATTAAATCGTTTATCTTCACTTTCGGATATTCTTCCTCCTACAGAAGATATGTGTAGTATGGGCAATCCGCATCGTGATAGTATGGTCAAAATGTGGGAATCTGTATATAGGTTAGGACACAGCGAGAAATTTACGCATCTTTTTAAACCAAGTGCTAGAGGCAAAACCCATTCTAGTAGCGATGGAGGAACGCCACAAGAAATAAAAGATGACAAAGATTTTAGAAACGATTAGTGATTCGGAGGTTATGTGTTATGGATTATGTTACGGGCTTTGAAACAAATAAGGATTTTTTTGATAGCTTTCCGCAATTTGATATCAGGAAGAGTGTATTTAGAGAAAAAAACAAAAAAAGCAATATAAGTTATGTCGACGGGGGGGTAGGTGGCATACCTTTAGCATGGCGCGAAGACGATAAGACTGTTTTTATTGATTCCTCAGATACCCACTCACTGATAATGGGCGCTACTGGATCAAAAAAAAGTCGCTTGCTTGTAATGCCAACAGTAAACATTTTAGGTAAAGCCGGGGAATCTATGATTATAACTGATCCTAAAGCCGAAATATATAATAGAACTGCACATAATTTAAGCGAAAATGGTTATCGTGTTTTTGTGATTAATTTTCGTGACCCTTCACTCGGCGATTCATGGAATCCTCTAAAAATTCCTTATGAGTTTTACTGTAATTATGAAATAGACAAGGCATATGAAATTGTAAATGACGTTGCAACTAACCTCATAAGTGAAGCGGCATATAATAAAGACCCTTATTGGGATTATGCTGCCAGCGATTTGTTTTTTTGGTTGACTTTAATATTGTTTAAGTTTTGCAAAGATAATAATTTATCTGAATTAGTAAACATAGACAGCCTTCTTTATCTGAGACGAAAGTTTTTTGAAGATTCTGTCGAGGGTCGTTTATCAAAAGATAAATTGATTTGGAAATACATTGACGAAGATGATATTATCGCTGCCAGTGTAACGGGAGCTACTGAAAATGCACACAATACCCAAAGAAATATTTTATGCACCTTAGATACTAAATTGCGAATGTTTGCTATTAGTCCAACTTTAATGGATATGCTTTCGACTAATACTATTGATATGAGCGATATTGGAAATAAAAAGACTGCAATTTTTCTCATTATGCCTGACGAAAAAACAAGCTACCATAGATTAATATCACTCTTCGTAAAACAAAGTTATGAGTGCATTATTAACGAAGCACAATCTAAGCATGGCGGTGTTATGCCTATAAGAATCAATTATGTCTTAGACGAATTCTCTTCGTTACCAACAATAGAGGATTTTCCTGCAATGATTACCGCAGCACGAAGTCGAAATATTCGTTTTAACTTAGTTATACAAAGCAAACATCAGTTGTTGCAGCGATATAAATCCGAGACCGAAAGTATTGTTACGTGAGTACGTAGTCTCTGAAAATCACGAAAGTGCAATTGAATTAACTAAGAGAGTAGTGGAAAGCAAAAAAAATATAGCTTCTTCTGATGATTATCACAACTGGGCAGTAGACCTTGCTGAATTAAATTTATATGAAAAGGCGTGTGAAGTTTTAGAACGTGGTCTTATTGATTATCCTTCATCTGTTGAACTTTTAGCTGATTATCTTTATTATAGTTGTGAAATTAATTGCCCTCAAGTTCTCAAAAAATCTAGAGAAATATACGATATACTACAATCTATTTCTGAAGAAATATGGACTTGGCGTGCTTACTCATTCTCAATAGAATTCTTGTTAAACCAACGTGAACGTAAGTTTTTTTCTGATTCAGACGAATATGAAGGGGATATTGAACGGATTATAGACGCATACTATAAAAAGTTTCCTAATGATGAACGTCCGTATTTGATACACTCAAGAATTTATATGAGAATTGATGAAGAAAAAAAGATAAAAATTCTTGAAGCCGCTCACGAAAAATTAAAAACTTGTCCAATCTGTTCTTTGAGGTATGCAGATGTCTTGATAAACAATGCTACTGGAGTTGAGGATTACCACGAAATTCAAAAATATCTTGATAAAGCGCTCACGCAGAAATCAGACTTTGAAGTTGACCACGGATATATTTATTTTCTAAGAGGTCTATGTTTGATACATATCCTTAATGAAAATAAAGAATATGATAATGCCAATAAAGTTCAAGAGATATACAGTTGCTTTAAAGTGGCTGAAGATGATATAATGCGTTTATTGCCGAGAAACATACGTATAATGAGAAAAGAAATCAGGATTTTAGAAATACTATCAGGTATAAGATACTGAACGGAAAATAAGTCAATTTGTGATTCGGAAAACTAGAACATCTCGAAAAGGAGTCATTTTTTGCTAAATTCATTTTTACAAAACACTAACGGGAACTCCGAATTCAACCTCGAAGCTCCCGTTACTGCTCTGACTAAGAATCCGCACAAATCCATCATACCCGCTCAATCCCTCTCGCAGAACCGATTCACGACACACGAGCGCGTCTCTTATAAATTTCAAGTAAAGTCCCGATATGCGCAGGTAATGGTCCATACTCTAACCTTCACGATCAAGTGAGGGTTAGAGTTTTAATAGGAAAATGGCTGACCTGCGGGTCAGCCATAATTTAACAGAAAGGTACATTGCTAATTGTTTGCGAGCTTTTTCACTCTTTCGATGGATAGACCGAAGATTTCAGAAACCAGCTGTGGCGGGATTCCTTTCGCAAGGGCATTTTTCGCATTCTTAATCTTCTCAGCCTGTCTCTCTCGCGCTCCCTCCTGCTTTAGCAAAAGCTCCATATAGTTCACGCGCCGTACATTCTCAGAATCTCGGTTAAACTCCATCACGCCGCCAACAAGTCGCTCAACGGGCGGATTAGTTTGTGCATACTCCATGATTTCCTCCTTTTTCTCCAAAGAGATTAGCTTCAGTACTGACAGTATAGGATTTTCGGCAACTTCATCGTGTGACATTGAGCGGATTTTAGGCAACTCTACAAAATGTATTTTGGGTGTCAGCGGTAAAACAAGGTTATGATCGTCGTCTTCACGGAAACGAAACGTGTACTGATATTTATTGGGGTCAAGGTTCTTGAACATTTTGTGGTTAAGTAAGTGAATCCCCTCTATGTCTGGACGGTCATTGTAAAGCCCACCAGCCCCAAGAGAATCCACAACCGCAACGGAAATGTAATATTCAGAGCGTTCACCGTAATCCGTAGTGGGTTCGCGCTGCATTTCAATATTAACATATTTCCCCTCGCCGTTTGACATGATGACATCTAAGTTTATATCGAAACGCGGTGCTTTTCCTCCAGCGTGAGGAGAGGTGAATTCAGTCTTGGCGTAGCCGATTTCTTGTATGTCTGATAGTTCGTACCCGTCTTTCGCGAGTGCTACATAAGCAAGGAGTTTCAGTTCGTCCATGAATTCAGGTTGTGAAAAAATCTCCTTAAATACCTTATCGTTGCATAAAGGGTAAAAGTCAGCAGTGGGTTTGAAATCAGGGGGAGGCGTAGCCAGCGAGTTGAAGACCTCGGTGTGCTTAAGTTGCATAGTATTCTCCTCCAGTATTTTTACATTATACCACAAATATTATGGCATTGCAAGGGGTATCGTCTCCTTTCTGAAAATTATTTTGTTTTTTATGCCACGCCCGATTTTGCGAGGTAGTTAGGTGCGGCAGGGTGATTAAAACTCGCCCGCTACAGATAGTAAAGGGTTTTGATAGATGAGCCAAGGCTCTTCTTGTTCGACTTTCGGAGCGATAAATCATAATTAAGGTAATTTTATTGATAGAGGAGTAAAATTTTGTGTGATAAAAAACGGGGGTGAGATTTTTGGGGAAATATATGATTTAAGGTTTTCTGTATTCCAAACCGATCCTGCCTGCCCGCACGAATACTACTGTAATAACGATAGTTACAGTAGGAGTCATATCCGTTAAAGATATAAGAATGCGATGAAGAGAGGGTTTGATAGGATAGTTAAGCGACGCGAAGATACGGGCGATAAAACAGATAAAAACAAAAAACATTCTGCGCTAACAGATAAGAGTAATGACGAAAGTGCAAAAATGACGTAAACAATATTGACTTTTTTGACAAAACGTGCTAAGATGTTCAGAGTCAGGCTGATATTTTAGCCTAGCACATTCATAGTTTACGAATTACATTTTATCCCCCGATTATTGCTAAATTCGGTCGTACTCATGATGAGGACGGGCGATGAAGCAATAATCAAATATTTGAGGGGGAATAGAAATGGGAAGAAAGATCGAGTACTCTATAGTCTTAAAAAATTACGTAATCTACAGCGATATCGAGCATCCTATCAAGATACGGTTAGCGGAGGGGATAAGTGATATTAGCTCCTCGACGAATTTTAACGGTATTCGCGATAGAATCATGTCAGGCGAGGAAATGAAGAATTGGGCTTTAGTTAGTGTGGGTATTAGTTATGAATATGTCAGTTTGGTATTTTGGCGAAAAGATGGAAAAAGGGGCGAAGGGCATATAGGATTTGGGTCTTATGATAACAAGGATATCAGGTTGGAGTTTGAAGTTGAACGTCCTAACGGCTTGAAGGATTATCTTTATACGTCAACATCAAGGAAGCCTGTTATCAACGCGGCTTTGAGCGCTCCGATTCGTCAGGAAGACGACAATCACGCACCTCACTTCGCACATATTTTCGAGAGCCTGAATGGAGGTCAAACTACACGATGGTTTAGCCAGCATACTGCGGTATGGATCACAGACAAAATGGAAGAGTTGGTATACAACGTGGAAGAAGACCACTGCTGGCTTGCTCCCGTTACGTCTACAACTACCGAATCAAAAGGCGATGCTTTTGTTGATTACTGCCGAAGTATAAAGATTGATGACTTACCAATCACCGTAAGGGCGTTGGGCGGATTGAGAGTACTAGGTTACACCGTCGCCGACCTTTTCGACAAGAGAATATTGTACTATGGCGACAAAAAGTGGAACCTTGGAAAAATTTGTATTGATAAAGTTAGATATAGAGGGAGGTTTGAAGACTATATCCTCAAATATCTTGACGGGCTTAAGCAACATTTAGAAAGCGGAGAAGTCGGTTCTAATTCGTAAACTATCATAAACCGCCAAATTATATGGCGGTTTTTCCTTGTCTCGCAAATTCTCTTTAGCCGTTTTATTTTGACATAATAGCCACATTTATTCCTATTTCATAGGTTATATCGCTCAAAGACAATGATTTATCGCTCCGAAAGTTTATCAAAAAGGGCCTTGGCTCAATGAATTGATCCCTGTAAAGTGTCAGTAAAGGGCTAATGAGCGGAGGATTTATATGGATAACAACAATAAGGATAATGAACTACGCCTACTAAGCATAAAAGAAACCTGTAAACGGCTTAGTATCGGGCATTGGGCTGCCTATCAGCAAATACACCAACAAAAGCTAAAGACCGTTAAAATCGGAAAACGCAGATTAGTCAGCACTAATGCCATTGAAGAATTTATCGCAAATAAGGAGCAGTATGGGACGTAGGTCAAACGGCGAAGGTACGCTGTTCAAACGTAAAGACGGGCGTTGGTCGGGTCAAGCTTACGTTACACTCCCAAACGGTACGACAAAGCGTATCTGTATAACTGGTCGTAGCCATGAAGTCGTAAAGACAAAACTCAGGGAAGCAATAAATCAAGAAAACCGCAACGTCCCATATATAGAAAAGAACTGGACAATCAGTGAATACCTTGATTATTGGCTTAGCGATGTCCAGAAAAACCGCATTCGGGAAACTACGCTTTCGACATACGAAACAATGACAAGATGTCATATCAAGCCCGTATTGGGTGGACATAAACTATGCAGCTTAAGCGTTCAGGACGTTCGTAAAGCCTTCAACGAATTAAAAAATCGGGGAGTTTCGGGGCGAACTGCTCAAAAATGCTTAGTGATTCTGTCATCATGCTTAACCAACGCAATGAGGGAAGAGTTAATCTATCGAAATGTCGCCCAATTAGTAGAAAAACCAAAATATACCCCAAAGAAAACCGTAATCTGGACAACTGAACAGTCAGCTTTATTTCTCGAAAAAGCAAAGAATCACCCTCACTATATCGCCTTTCTGCTGTTTCTAACCTATGGAATGCGTCGTGGCGACGATTAAGTCAAGCTAAATGCAAAAAATTTATCAAAATCAGCGTTATGCACAAAAACATCGTCAAAATACTGTACAACATATACATATAAAAAGTATGGAAGTGGATTTACCGCTTCCATACTTTTTTCTGTAGTTCCTATGAATATTCATTAAGATACTCTTGCAGTTGTTGAGCTTGGAAACCCTCAGTTTCGGCACATTCCTTAAAGAAACCGCTTAATCTGTCATCGTCTATATGATTTGAATAATCCATAAAATCACGAACTTTTTCTTGACTGGTAACTAACGCCTTTTTCAAACAATTCTGTAAATTATTTTCCATTTTATTCCCTTTCATTTAATCTTCTCTTTCATTGATTTACCTGTGTTTTCAGTTTGAGAATTCGTTTTCATATCGGGCAAATCTGTCTTTGACTTATTGCGTTCACTTTTATCTGTATCTTTATTATTTTTGGATTCTTTTGACATAACAGTTCTCCTTATATTCTTTATCACCGTTATTATTTATTGATAAGACACAATTATACCCATAAACAGAATAATAACCGGTAAAAATCTGCATAATAATAAAAATGCTTGAAAGGTTTAATTATGCAGAATCAACCTAAAAATGTATTCCCCGCACAGCACCAAGAAACGCAGCCGGGTATAGAATCAGCGATGAATCCCATACCCGTCTATGATAATCCCAATTATCATCCCGCAAATAAGTTGGAGGGTAAAGCTGCACTGATTACAGGCGGCGATTCGGGAATCGGTCGGGCGGTCGCACTCGCTTTTGCCAAAGAGGGGGCGAATGTATCAATCGTGTATCTCAATGAAGACAGCGATGCCGATGAAACGATTGAGTTAATCAGAGCAATAGGCGGGAACGCTGTAAAATTCTGTGCTGACTTAAAAAATGAAAGCGAAGCCGCAAATGCGGTCAAATTTACTGCCGACAGCTTCGGTGGATTGGATATTCTGATTAACAATGCGGCTGTTCAGTATCCGCAGAACAGCATATCGGATATTAGCCGTGAGCAGCTTATCCACACCTTTGAAAGCAATATTTTCTCGTACTTTTTCACGACCAAAGCCGCACTCCCACATTTGAATGAGAGGAGTGTTATCATCAACACTGCATCGGTTGTTGCTTTTAAAGGCAATGAAAGACTGATTGATTATTCGTCAACAAAAGGTGCGATTGTTTCATTTACTCGGTCAATGGCGATGTCGCTTGTCAAACAGGGGATACGAGTCAATGCTGTCGCACCCGGACCTGTGTGGACACCGTTGATTGTTTCGAGTTTCTCCGAAAAAGAAGCAGCGGTATTTGGTTCTGACACTCCAATGGGCAGAGCCGCACAACCGTATGAGTTAGCTCCGTTGTATGTATTTTTGGCAAATGATGATTCATCTAATATAACAGGGCAGATATTTCATGTCAATAGCGGAGAAATCGTGTAATAATACAAAGTACAGCCAATTCTCAATAAATCGGCTGTACTTTTATCTTTATAACTTATCCACAAAATCTTTCATTTCCCGCTTTGAGTTAATCGAATGAGTTTGCTCAATTATTTCACGCTTACGTTTATCTGAAAATGCCGCGAAAGTCGTTAAGGCTTTCGGATTTTGCGATAGTGCGAATCCCAACCCTAAAGGTATATCGGGAAGATTAAATGTGTTATTCATAACATCACCCTAATTTATTCTGCCCTGCTGTAAATCAAATATGTTTTGAAAAGTCTTCCGTTTTTTGTATCAAAGCCGCAAATTGAAACATATAATAATAAATCTCGACATGAGAAATAATGATACAGAGGAGAAAATATCATGTGGTGTGGATGGAATAATTGGTTTAATAACCGTTGCTGCCGTTGCCGCAGAAGATGCAATAATTTCTTCTGGTGGTAAGTAATGCAGACTGTGGGAATTATACACTCCCACAGTTACATATGAATTATTTTTCAATTATTAGAAGAAAAATTTACAAATTTCCACCGAATCTCAATCTTGTAATCGGGGAACACAATAACCTTATCAACAAGAGCGTTCACGATGTCTTTTGGGGTTGCGGTTTCGCTCAACGCAGTTTTAGCAATCTCTGCAACTTTCTCATTTACCGATTTATCACGCTCAGACTGTTTGATAACCGCAAGTTGATTATTCAATCGTTCGAGTTGAATGGTGCAATCGGCTTTTAGCTGTATATGAGTATTGCGGTCTATTTCACCGAGAACAAACTGCTCATAATACTTCTGCCGTTGTTCAATACATTGACGAATTTGCTTTTCACACTCGGAAATTCTACGTTCAAATTCGCCTTTTTTATGAATCCCTTCTAAATCCAAATCGCCGAAGTTTAACACAACCTCCGCTTGTTTTCTGATAATTGTCATTACTGCATTATGAATTTCATCAGCGTTGTATTTCATTTTATGGCAATCCGCAGTAGGGTCAGCGTGAGTTTTTTCGCAGCGATACATAGGTGAACTACACGATTCGCAGTAAGTAAGTGCATAACCGCAACAACCACAAGCAATCTTTCCAAACAACAGATAATCCCGATGTTTGATGTTCTTTCGGCTTTGTGAGCGAATTTTCTGCACTTCGTCAAATACGTCTTTTGAGATAATCGCAGGGTGTTTGTCGTGGATTATAATCCACTCGCTTTTTGGACGAAGATACTGCTTGCCGTTGATGTCTTGATAAGATTTCCCTGCGACATAAGAACCGATATACTGCTCATCTTTGAGAATGTCTTTCAAAGCCTGTGTTTTCCATTTGCAAGTCGAAGTAATGTTTTCTTCTTTCGCAAGTTTGCGATACTCGCTTAATGTGGGAATTTTCGACTCGCTCAGATTACAGCAGATTTCCCTTAAAGATAATCCCTGTAATGTCAAGTCGTAAATCATGCGGACTACATCAGCAGTAATAGGATTGATTCCCCACACGCCTTCGCTAACAATATAACCATAAGGAACGGCACAGGATAACCGCTCACCGCTAACAATACGAGAACGCAGAGTATTAGCGTGTTTGCTTGGAATCGGCTTCTCGGAAGCATATATTTTTGGATTCTGCAATATTTCTTGAACGAGAGCAAAATCATCTTTGCTGACAATAGCAGGGTGACTGTCGGGGCGAATAATCCACTTTGAGCGGTCATGTTCAACCCGAAAACTCTCTCCGATTTGCGAGGCTTCAACCTTTCCCGCAACATAACTCCCTGTGTATTGCTCATTTTGAAGAATACGCCATATCTGTCTTGTCGTCCAGTTGAATTTAGGTATAATGTCTTTGCCTTTGTTAGTGTACTCGTATTCTCGCGGAGCAAGATGACGGTCGGCAAACAATTTATCTCGAATTTGTGCTGTTGTCTTTCCGTTAAGAGCCATACTAAAAATTTCACGCACGACTTCGGCGGATTTGGGGTCAATGTCCCATTTGCCGTCTATTTTTCGATAACCGTAAATCGCACCGCCTACAATATGCTCGCCGTTTTCCATAAGAACCCGCTTGGCACTTTTGATTTTCTTTGATAAATCCTTGCTGTAATGCTCGTGCATTAAGAATTTGAACGCAACATCAATCCCTCCTGTACCGTCTAATTGCTCGTTTGAATCGAACCGGTCGCCGATTGCGATAAACCGCACGCGGTACAATGGAAATACTTGCTCGATATAATATCCGCTCTCCATCGCGTTTCGTGAAAACCGCGAGAAGTCTTTGGTGATTATGCAGTTTACTCTGCCCGAACGCACAAGTTCAAGCATTTCCTGTACCGCAGGTCGTTCAAGATTCGTGCCTGTGTAGCCGTTATCCACGAATTCAAGTACAGAGGAATTAGGAATATCAATTTCATCAATGTGCTTATCAAGAAGTAACCGTTGGTGCGGTATGCTCAGGCTCTCCGAAACGGCATCATCTTGGGAAAGTCTGATATACTTTGCAATCACATACTCATTCATGCTCGACTACCTCCTCCATAAAGCGGAATTTGACAACAATCCGATTGTTTTCATGGACAACGATTTTTTCAACAACCCTGTCAATGACTTCTGCGGTTAAGTCCGAAACAGATTCTATCCTCTGAACACTCGCTTGTGCTTTAGATAGTGCTTTTTCCTGTTGAATACGAGCGTGAGCATTATCTCGTAACTGCTTTTCCTGTGCCGTTAAATCGGCAATCTTGGTTTCATAACCCGACTTCATTTCCTTGTACTCAAAATCGGTTATATCACCCACAATCAGACTTTCATACAATCCTTTAAGGAACATCTGATTTTTGTTGAGTTCTGCTTTAACACCGGCTAATTCGTCATTGTAATCATTGGTCGTTTCAGTAGTAACCGCCTGTGATAACACAATCTCATGATTTAGGAGCAGATTAAAAATCTTTTCTTTGAGTAGTTTTTCGGTTATTTTAACGCCGTCGCAGAAGTGATGAGAATACTGTTGTTTTTTATTGCACTTAAAGGTGTATGCTCTTTCGGTGGTGCGTTTCCTGTTTGTAATAAAGCCACATTTTCCGCAGAAAACCTTACCCGAAAAGATATTTTCCGACAATGGAGTTTTAAATTGCGGAGTATCGGATTTATTGGGTTTAAACCACAATTCTTGTACAAGGGCGAATTGTTCATGAGTTACGATTGCCTCGTGAGTGTTTTCGGTAATCGTCCACTCCGATTCCGGCAAGCGTTTAAGAACGCCGTTAATAGTTTTTCGCCTGCCTTGCACCATATCACCGCAGTACATTCTGTTCCGCAAAATATCACGAATAACGGTTTGGCACCATAGCTTGTGTCCGCTTAGTTCATTTTCGGTTGCAGTGCCAATCGAGTGCATATGATGACGAGGCGATAATATTTCATTACCATTGAGCCATTCTAAAATAGCATTTATGCGTTGCCCGTCTGCCGCCATATCAAAGATTTGCCTAACAATCCCCGCCGCATACTCGTCTACAATGAGTTTATGACAATCATCGGGGTGCTTCAAGTAGCCATACGGTGCTTGACCGCCGACAAAATAGCCGTTTTTGATGTTCATTTGAAATGTCGCCCGAACCTTGCGGCTCACGTCCAACGCATACGCTTCATTTATCATGTTTTTAAGACTGAGCATAATTCCGCCGCTTTCGCCATTGTTGGAGTCGTAGTTGTCGGTGACTGCCGCGAACCGTATGTTTTTAGACGGGAAATATTTCTCAACATAATATCCCGTATCAATTGCGTTTCTGCCGAGCCTTGAAAGGTCTTTGACCACGCAACAATTGATTTTCCCGCTCTCTATGTCTTCAATCATACGCTGAAAAGAAGGTCGCTCAAAGGTTTGACCGCTTTTTCCGTTGTCGATGTAGATTTCCCGCAGTTCCACGTCGGAGTGTTCTGCGATAAACGATTCTATAATCGCCTGCTGTGTTTCGATTGAATCGCCTTTTTGTTTCCTGTCGGTAACCGAAAGACGTATATATGCGGCAACATTGTAGAGATTTTTTGTTTCCAAATTGGATGCAACGTCACGTTGCTTTCTTGATTTACGAGCCATTATGCCGCCACCTCCTTGCCGAGAATCGCTATAGCGTTCTCGTATTCCGACTGGTAGTTAAATGTGATTTCAAGCTCGGTCTTGCTGAGAACACGAATACTATGGATTAAATGTATAACCGTCTTTCGGTCAACCGTTTCAAGCTCATCGAATTTTGCGAAATGCTCCGTCCACATCAAGCGTTCATGCTTACAGGCAAGTACCGATTCGATTTCTTTTTGCAGTTTTGCGTTTGCCGCAAGAATCACGTCCGCATCCTCGGTATACTTGCTTTTAAGTGATTTGTACTCGTCTTTGCTCAGATTACCACTAATCATGTTTTCATACAACCCCGACTTAAACGAACGGATTTTATCAAGCCTGCGTTCATTATCAGCGATTTGGGAAGTTAAACACTCTGATAATTCACGAGCAATGCGGGTAGAATCAAGACTTTCTATGAGCGTTTCAAGTGATGCGACATTTGCGATATGTGATTTTAAGCTGTTCAAGATACACTCAACAAGGTCGTTTTCTTTAAGATTCGCCGGTTTTGTGCAACCGTTCTTTTTGGTGGTCGGGCAGTAGTAATAGTGATACTGAGAGTTTTTGTACGATATAGTCCGTCTTGTCATGCGATTCCCACAGCACCCGCAAATCAGTATACCGGAGAAAGTGTATACCTTATCGCAAAGCGGAGAAGTTCGGGTATCGAGCCGCATAATCTTCTGTACAAGGTCGAAATTATGCCTTTTTATAATCGCCGCATGAGCATTTTCGATAATATGCCATTCACTTTCAGGACGTTTCTGTAAATCTTTCAACTTATAGTTAGGTGTCCCGCTTTTGCCTTGAGTAAGCGTACCGATGTAGGTTTCGTCCTGTAAAATCCTAATAATCGTAGTCGCTGACCATTTCCCTCCGTCTACATCGGAATAACCGCCTTTGGGGTGGGGCAAGCCCTTGAATTTCTTGTACTCCATAGGCGACAAAACTGCATTTTCATTGAGTGTATCGGCAATCCGAGCCGCCGCCATGCCGTCGAGCTTCATGCGGAATATGTCTTGTACAACACTTGCGGGGTAATCGTCTATAACCAGTTGATTGTGATTGCTCTCGTTTTTTTTGTAGCCGTAGACAGGACACGCACCTGTGAAGTCACCGTTTGCCCGTTTTACGTCAAGCGCAGAACGCGTCTTTATTGAAATATCGCGGCAGTATGCGTCGTTGATGATTGACTTCAACGACACGGTTAAATCATCACCGCTATCGTTCAGAGTGTCGATATTATCGTTTATTGCAACGAACCTCACTCCGTAAGCGGGGAATATCCGCCGTAAATGCCGCCCAGTTTCAATGTACTCACGTCCGAGCCGTGAAAGGTCTTTACAGACAACACAATTGATGTTCCCCGCGTAAATATCCTCCATCATTTCCTTGAATGCCGGGCGGTCGAACAGAATCCCTGAGAATCCATCGTCCACTTTTTCGCTGACTACTTCGATTTCGGGGTGGCTTTTCAACCACTCGTCTATCAATTTACGTTGGTTTGATACGCTGTTGCTCTCGCCTGCTCCGATTTTATCATCGGAGTTTGATAAGCGGATATATTTCACCGCTCTGTATTTAATTTCTTGTAAATTTTCCATGAGAAAATCTCCTTTAATTTTCGTTAAAACCACTAACTTTCCCGAAAATCAAAAGAGTGTGCGGGTCGCCGTTATTCCTTTTCCGTGTTTGATTATACGGCAACCCGCAGGGAAAGTCAACTTTGTCA
>Ga0082212_10007047_pt1 | contig 14961 bp, 10 predicted proteins | sample TergutNt197P3_FD_71548 | JGI IMG/M metagenome (GOLD analysis project Ga0082212, IMG submission 71548) | Neocapritermes taracua P3 segment gut microbial communities from Petit-Saut dam, French Guiana - Nt197 P3 | ecosystem: Host-associated > Arthropoda: Insects > Digestive system > Gut ... | reverse complement strand
GTTTTGATTTGAGTGGGGTGTTTGTGTTGTTACTTTGGTGGACAGGGTGCGGGCGCACACTGTGCGCCCCTACGGTTGGTATGTCATTAGGATAGTGTCAAGATGTTATAGCGTTGTTACTTCAGGGCGTATGGGCGGGTTTTTCGCCTTGCATTCAACAAAAGCGCACTTACATTCCCAGCGGAAACACAAATGCGCACGTGGACAGTAAGTTTAATTATGCCTCAAGCTTCGCCCAAGAACCCGCCTAAACCCGCGGGTTTCGGTCTTGCTTTCGTGCATATTAAACTAACTGTCCACCATCTTACCCAACAATGCCAGACCGCTCTACACCTTCTACAAACTGCCTTTGCACCAGCAAAAACAGCAAAATAAGCGGTAGGATAGACAGTAAATTGGCCACGCCAATAATCACCGCGTCATATTGCGGCGTGGTTAGCGTCACAATAGTATCCGGCAGCCGTGACTGGATATTGAGTATGGCTTGCTGCACCACCGAGGTGCCCCCGGCCGAAGGCGCGTTCAACTGGGAAATACGCACACGCATGTACGAATTGGACGGGTGAAACACGGATTGGAAAAAGCTGTCGTTCCAGTTCCAAATAAAGCTTAGGGTGCCCACTGTCAAAATGGCCGGCTTGGCCATGGGCATGGCAATGGTAAAAAACGTGCGCAATACCCCTGCCCCATCCACATAGGCCGCCTCTTCCAGTTCCTTTGGCAAACCGCGGAAAAACTGGCGGAAGATATAAACAAATATCCCCCCGGCCAGCCCCTGCCCAAGCCCAGCCATAACAAACATGGCCGTAGGCTCACCCAAGAGGTTTAACGGCTCGCCGGTAATTAGCGCAAAAATGCCAAATACATCAAACTCCCTAAACATAATCCACTGGGGCAGGAACAATACTTGATTTGGCACCACAATGGTCAGCAGCACCAGGGCAAAAAATATCCCAATACCCCTAAACCGCAAGCGCGAAAAAGCATAGCCCGCAAAGGACGCGCAAAGGACTTGCAGCAGCATAATACCTGTCATTACCGCCATGGTAAAGCCCAGGGATGGCAGGAAGTTCATGACATGCCACGCCACGCGGAAGTTGTCAAAGGTAACCATGGCCGGTATCCACAAAGAGCCTACGGAACCTATCACATGGGGGTGCACAATGGCCTCTGCAACCATGCGCAGCAGCGGGTACAAAATCATGTACATCAGGCAAATAATCAGGCCAAAACGGAAGACGGACAGCGCAAAATTTTGCGACCTTCGCACCACCCGCGCCTTGTTCATGCCCATAAAGCTTCGTTCGGTTTGGCTAGCGGAAAGCGGTTTGGCCGTTTTCCCCAAATTGCGCAGCTTATTCATAGTAGAACACCGCCTTTGACATGACTAATGTGACCACCACAATAACGATGAGGCAGGCCACCACATACATCGCCGCCATGGCGCTGGCCAGGCCAAAATCCCCGGCGGTGCCAAAACCAATATGACGGATATATTCTAGGAAAAGCGCCGGTGAGTCGCCCCCGGCCACCCGGGGAATCACCACGCCGCTCATGGCGTGCCGCCGGAATAAATCCGTGATGGTGTACACGGTGCTAAGCAGTATCATGGGGCTAATCATCGGCAGGGTCACTTTCCAAAAGGTTTCGTACTGGGTGCTGCCTTCTATTTTTGCCACTTCGTACATACTGGGCGAAATAGCCTGCAGGCCTGCCAGGAAAATAAGAATGGGCACACCGGACTGGGCCAGCACGCTAAAAATTTCGCTAAGGGCCTGCATGACGTAGGACATAAGTGCCGGCGGCATGCCGGTAGCGGCCAAGGTTTCTAGGAAGAAATACGCGGTAAACCCGCCAAAACCCATGCCGGATGATGTGGCCTGTGATACCACGTCGTCACCGGCCACCACGGCGGTGGCAATGTTGGCGCCCATGATAATGGGAATGAAAAACACCGTGCGCACAATGCCACGCCCCCGGTATTTTCCATTGATAAGAATGGCCGCGAATAACGAAAATATCACCACAATGGCCACCATAATCAGCGTTGGGAAGGCCAGCGTCACCATGTACATGTTAAAATGCGGGTCGATGGTAAAAGCCCGGACAAAGTTGTCCAGCCCCAAAAACGTAATGTTAATGCCGTCATAGCCCACCACCACCTCGGAAAAGGCGTAGCGCACGGTCTCCACCAGGGGCCTGGCGAAAAACAGCAAAAACCCTAAAAACCACGGGAGCAGAAAGAAGAACCCCCATATGCCCTGCTTCTGTCTTAGCGACACTCTTGACTTGCGCAATTTTTTCACAGTTACACCACCATGTCTAATTGGTTTCAAATGATAGCGGAGCAATCACTCTACCGCCAATTTCCCACGGGCTGTCGCTATAGTTAATATACACCACAACCCCGTTGCTATATTCCACTATTACGTGGCTTCCCAGTTCCAACACCGTATGGGCGGTAACTTCCGCACCGCGCACGGCTTGGTAAAAAGCGTTAAACCTTGCGTAATACTCCCCAATGCGCCCTTGCCAGTGGCGGCTGTATTCTGTTTGAAAGAACATGTTGTTGGGCACCGGGCCGCCGGTTACAAAGGTTGGGAAAAACGCCCGTTCCGGCTCGTAGGTCATAATGAGTTTAAGCCCGCTGCGGCTTTCTACGGCGCGCAGCAAATATTCTTCAAAGCCACGCCACTGCATGCTGTTTATATTGTACGCCGGCATGCTAAAGGGAATATGCTGGCCCAACACCATTTGCACAAAGGGGATGTTAAAGTCTACCATGCGCCGGCCGCCGCTGCTAAACGGCAGGTCTGTAATGACATTGGCATAGGCAAAACCATATACATTGGGGTTAACCAGCATAAGTCCCAGGTCGTTTGAAAGCGTTGCCATGGCCGCTTCCGCATAGGGCACCGCGTCTAAGCGGGTAATTTGGTTGCTGCGGCCATAGTCGCCAAAGAGCAAGCCGCCCAGGTCATTGACGGCGATATTGCGTAGGCCTAAGCCATTAAAACCCCGGACAATACGCCCGGCATAAGCCGCCCAATGTTGCGGCGAAAGCAGCGTAAACGACCCGGCCGTTATTCTGTTATGCACATGGTGCCATGCCACAAAGGCCACAGAGTTGTTGATGGCCCGGGATAGCATGCCCCGGGACGTGCGGCCCAACCGGCCGGGGGTATCCACAAAGGTAGTGGCGTTAACCGTAGGGAAAATTTCTACATTGTTGTTATCCGAAAAACGCTGCAAATCCCGCATGCCGCCGGCGCCGCCAATACTCCTAAGGGGCCTAATATTGTCCAAAGCGCCAGAATGCATACCGCCATTGGCCCAATAGGAATACTGGGCATGGATATTGCGCACACCGCTGTTTGCCAGGGACTGTAAAATATACTGGGCGTGTTGGGTACTGGTCATAGGAAAATGCTGGGTATATTGTACGCCCAAGAAAACCCGCTCCCGTGGGGCGGTGGCAATAAAGTCTACAAAGAAAGGGGCGTCCTGGGGCACCGGGTTGCTGTTAAGCAAGCCCAGGCTCAGCAAATGCGCTTGGTACGCCCGGGCCATGCCCACATAACTGGCGTCATCACCGGTCAAAAACACAAAACGCTGGCGAATATCAAAGTCGTACATTTCGTCCAAAAAGCGGTTGGTAGACGCGGCCAAGTTACGCCCGCGCACAGGCTGTGCCTCAAAATACAGCAAGTCAAAACTGGCGTATACCCGGTTAAACTCGTCTACGCGGCCACTTACATTGGCGTGGATGGTGGCCACCGGGGCGCCTTCTTCTATAATGGCCAGTATGGCCGTGTCATTACGTACAATGCCATACACAGGCAAGGTGGCCTGCTCAAAAAATTCGTGGTATCTAAACCCGTTGGTAATGGGGTCCCGGCCAAAGACAGGCAGCGCCACTTCCTGGGTGGTGAGCCCGTTGTTAAACATAATAATGCCGCCGCTGCCGTCAGGGATAAAAATATATCCCTCGTCATCCTCACTGCCAGACAAAAAGTACGGGTGCATGGTAATAGACGAAAACGGCTGGCTATCCAAGTATTCCATGCCGCTGCGGGGCACGGTGATAATCAAATCCGGGCCGCACAAGGTGTACTCTACAGACAGGTGCACCAACGGGGCCGGCTCAAACAGGTCGTACTCCCAATAGGCGTTGTCATAGTTAAGCTCTGTAAAGTCGTAGGTGCCCACTTCGTAAAAAGCGCGGAACGCCCGGCGCAGCCATGGGATGGCCACCAAGGTTGGGTCGCCGGTGGCGGCGACAAAAGTCTGGTGACGGCGCACATAACGGCCGCCGGTAAACCGGTAAAAATCTGTTGTAAACTCTGTCCGCTCTTGGTCTGTCATATGGTCCAGTACAAAATATTCCAGCCGCTCGCGGCTAATAAACATGGGGAACATGGTCAGGTGAATGGCGTCCGGGTCGCCTACGGTAAACCGCGCGCTTACACCGCCGGGTATGTTGGTATATTCCACTTGCTCCCGCTCCACACTTTGGGAAAAGCTGTCCATGCGCGCCCGGGTACCGGCAAAGGTGTTAAGGAAAATTTCCAGGTTAAAGTCACTTTGCTGCACGTTTTGGATAAATAGGTTGCCGCCTACTCCGTCTGTGACCAGCGTATCAAAGTACACACCGGCCGCCCGCTGGAACACGCGAATGTTGTTGGTGCGCTTATCTAAGAATAGCGCGGCGTATTCATTTTCGTACATCAGTTCAAAGCCGTCAAAGCTTGGCAAAGGGGCGGCGCTCACTTTGGTAAGCCCCACAGATGGGATAAGCATGATTAGTATCAGCAAAAACGCCGCAGCTTTTTTCATGAGATTTCCTGCCTTTCGATTTCAATAGCTTAGTTAAGACCGTGGGCTTTGCCCCTGTTGGTTGTTTCGCAACCAACGCTCCACAAACTTTTGAAATTGTCGAAACAAGAATTGTTTCGACAGGTTTGAGCAAAACTTCTTCTCTAAAATCGTGCGCATGCACGATTTTGGTTTTGACGATAAAGTTTTTGCGTCGCTTTTTTCAAAAAGCGACCGGGGCGTTGGTTGCTTTCGCAACCAACAGGGGCGGAGCCCCATAACATAAAACAAACCTACATCAAATGCGCTTCCGCTTCCTGTATCAGCGACGTGATAAAAAACACCACTTCGCTCACCAGCATGACAAACAGCGCCAACACAAAAATAATAATGAGCATGGCCAGCATGGTCAGCAGCACCATGACAATGCCCTTGGTAAAGCTAAACTCATGCACCACAATAAGCCCAAGGAACAGGTAAAAATACAGCAGCACCTGGCCAAAGATGAAGAAAAAGTTGACAAAGGCCACTTCGTTAAGGGTGATAAAGTTGGACAGCACAATGCCAATCATGGTGCAAATAATGGCCGGGAACAGCGCGTAGCAATACACCAGGAAAATTTCCTTAATTTTGCCCTTGCCGTCGGTAATACTGGTAATACTCCAGTTGGCCACACACACCAGCACAATAGGCGAAAAGGTAAAGGCCAGCGTCCACGGCACATTTACCACCGGCACTTCCCAAAACATTTCTGTCACAATAAAGCCGGTGCCCATGGCGCGCCATATACTTACCAGCCCAAAGGCCACCAATATAAACAGCGCATACCACATGCTGCCGCGGCCCAAAAACTTCATTTCGTCAAAGCCTTTGAAGGGGCTGGAAATGATAAACAGCGGGAAATCCAGCACGGTTTCCTTTACTTTTTGTATCATACCCCACGGCTCCTTTGCTTTTGGCGCCCTTGACGTTTCAAAATACGCCGGATTATTTTGTACACAATGTAGGCAACCACCAGCACCGTTAGCACGGTCATTACCGTATTAAAATGCCTGTACATGCCATCGGCCCGCACTTGGTGAAAGGCCATGGAGAAAAACTCCACATCCTGCCCAAGCTGGAAATATTCCATGGCTTCTTCATGATAACCCTGGCGATACAGGGCAATGCCCACGCCCAGGAAGGCGTAGTTAAAGAATGGGTTAAGCCGCAATACTTCCTGCCAATGGGCAGCGGCGCCCATATAATCGTGGCGAAAATGCCGCTCGGCGGCGGCCATCACCAAGTGGCCGTATTCCGTCCGTTCAAACACTTCTATAGAGCGGTTGCCCCGGTCCGCAAACACCAGACGGTCGCCGGCCAGGGTCATGCCGGTGACGTTGGCGGTGGTGCCTTCCCGGGTGCCTGTGCCGCCAAAGGCAAACAGGTTGTGTCCGTCTTGGTCGTAAGCAAACACCCGGTTGCGGTTGCTGTCAAAAATATAGTACACGCCAAAATCTGTCACTTGCACCTTGGTAATCATAGACGGCCCGGCGGGGATGCCTATGCCAATGGGGTTAAATACCATATCGCCAACAACGTGGTCTGCATGGGGGCGGCGCAGGATGTTTTCCCCGTGGAAGTTGAGCCGCTTCACCGGCACATCTGTACCCGGGTCGCTTAGGGTGGCAAATACAAAACCGGCGCTGTCCACCGTCAGGTTAGAAAAGTTAAGGGGCAGCCATAGCCGCGTACGGATACGCTGGGCCGGCGTTTGAAAACGGCGCACCAATTGTTGCCAGGCGGTGGGACGCACCTCCACCACGCCAAAGTAGCGGTTAAATGTGCCGTCCGGGTTTAGCTCCACAATGCCTTCAAAAATCCCTTCGGCAATAATGTAAATGCGTCCGTGGTTGTCCACCGCCACTTTAATGGGGCGGTACGTGGCATCCTCCGTTATGGGCATGCCTTCCGGCCGGCCCAGTATGCGCACAAGCTCCAAGTTCTCGTCAAAGTGAATCACCCGCTCTGCCGCAGGTTCTGCCACGTACACATGGCCGTCATTGGTGATAAACACACCATTTAGGGTTGTAAACGCCTGCCACTGGCCGTCTACGGTAACGCCTTCCAATATGGTCACCAGATTAAAATCGTCGTCTGTCACTACCAGCGTGGCGCCGTTGGTGATAAAAAACTGCCCGTTGTGGTATTCAATTTCCGTCACGTGCATGAGTGGGTCCATGTCTTCATCTATGTCATGGGCGTACACGCTGCGCACAAAACGGTAGGGCAGCGGCGCAGGCACCGGGTAAAAAACCCCTGCGCCAAAGTGGTTGTATACATAACTTTCCGGCAATATGCGGTTGCGGGGCACTTCGGCCAGCACGGCCATTGGCGTCAACAGCGCAAAGGCCAGCGCCATGCACAGCGCAATAAATTTCTTCGTCATACTCACCATACGCGCCATCACTCCTTCATACCCGACGTGGTCATGGTTTCCAGCACCTGGCTTTGCATAAAAATAAACAGGCCAATGGGGATGATAAACATAATCAGCGAGACCACCATCATGTCCCCGGCCCGGGCAATGCTGGCCGTGGCGGCAATTTGGTTAAGCGCCGCAGAAAGGGGCTTTAGCTGCTCTGTATAAATAACCTGGCCGCCGGTGGCCCCCCACATCACTTGGAAGCTAAGGATAAACAGCGTGATAAACGCCGGCTTGACCGCAGGCATGACCACCTTGAACAAACAGCGGACTTCATTAGCGCCATCAATATGCGCCGCCTCTATTAGTGACGACGGCACCACGGACATGAAGTTTTTCATCAAATACAACCCAAGGGTGGTGCCAAAGGTGGGTAGTATAATGGCAAAGTACGTGTCTATCAGGCCCAAGTAGGACATAATCAAATACGAAGGCACAGCCGTTACCGCCGGGCTTACCATCAGCGCCACCACTATCATTTTGGAAATGATGCCGTCGCCGGCAAAGTCGTACTTGGCCAGCGGAAACGCCGCCATGGACGCAAACAAAATTTGCCCAAACACACCCACCGCCACAATGAGCACCGTGTTAAACACATACCGCCAAAAGGGCACCAGCGTGGTGTTAAAAAACGCGCTCACACTAAAAAAGTGGTCAAAGGTCGGGTTGCGTACAAAAATAAGCGGCGGGAAACGCAGCAGTTCCGACAGCGGCATAAACGCCCTGTTCAGCATAAAAATTATGGGAAACAGGAACACAAAGGCCATGGTAGACAGCACCAGGAAAAGCCCCAGGTTGCCCATAAAGGAACGGCCGCTCTTGTTCTTTTTGAAAATGCCCTTTAGGCCAATTCGCTTCATCATGTGCCCAACCGCCTTAAAAACTTTTGGAATAGCGCGTTTGCGCCTAGCATTAAACCAAGTAACAATACCGCAATGGCCGACGCGTAGCCCATTTCCATACGCACATTACCATAGTCTATCAAGTGCAGCACCATGGTGTGGGTGGCGTACTGGGCGCTTGGGAAGCCCGTCAGCGCCGAGCTGACCGCGCCTACGCTAAGGGCGTTGGTAATGGAAATAACCGCGCCAAACATTAGCATAGGCCGCATGTTGGGTAGGGTGATAAACCACAGCTCTTGCCAGCGGTTTCTAATGCCGTCTACATAGCCGGCCTCGTACTGGGCCCGGTCTACGGTTTGCAGGCCGGCCACAAAGGACAGGAAGCCCACGCCCATGCTTAGCCAAATGGATACGCCAATGACAATAGGCATCATCCAAGTGCTGTCTTGCAGCCACAAAATAGCCTCGTGGGTAATGCCCCAGCGCATAAGGGTGGCGTTGAGCCAGCCGTGGGGGTCGCTGGAGAACAATATCAAGAACAACACAAAGGCGTTACCGGACATACTGGGCGCGTAAAAAATAACCGTGAACACCGCACGCACTTTCGCCGGCAGTTCATTCAGCAGCCACGCTACTAAAAAGGACAGGGCATACCCAATGGGGCCAATAAATATGGCCATGATAAACGTGTTTTGCATAGACAGTGTAAACAGTGGGTCTTCCACAAACATGCGGCGGAAGTTGTCAAACCCAACAAAACGCGGAAAATGCAGCACGTCGTAGTGGGTGAAACTTACCACCATACTAAAGGCCACCGGCAACACGGTAAAAATGACAAACAGTGACATGAACGGCAGCATCAACAGGTACAAGTTCCTGTTTTTTCCGTAGCTGTATCGGCCGTTCGAGCGTATTTTATCGTCCATATAATCCAAACTCCCGGCGTTTTAATGTCAGTTCTGTGTTAATTTCGTCCTGGGCCACAAACAGGGCGTGGGACGGGTTGCGGTTATCTATGACCGTGGCCACAAAGGCATTGTTAATGGCGCGGCCGGCAATGTATCCACCGGGCACTTGCGGTACGGCAAAGCTCCAGTCAATACTTTCCTCCAGCACCGGCCACACATGGCGGCCCCAGCTTAGGCTTTCAAAGGCGTTTAAGTTTGCCGTCTGGTAGCGCCAGTTATGTCCCCAAGTGGCTTCCGCGTCCAAAGCAAAACGGGTTTGCACTTCGTCAGAGGTAAACCATTTTAGGAACTCCCAGGCTTCGTTTTGGGTGCCTCGACGTTCCACGGTGCTACCTACAATAAAGTTACTGCTCACACTCATCAGCGCGTCCCGCCTAAACTCGCCGTCTTCCCGGTACATGCCCGGGATGGGGGCAATGGCCCAGTTGCCGCGTATTTCTGGCGCGGAGGCGTTTAGCATGTTAAACAGGCCAAGGTCCGCCACTACAATGGGAATGTTGCCCATCCTAAAGCGGGTCAACACATCCGCTTGGAAGATGAAGTTGTGCTTGGTGTACAGGTCTGTCCAAAACTCAAAGGCGTCAATGCCGGTTTGGTTGGCAATGCGTGTGTACGCGCCGTCTGGGCTGTAAATACTGCCGCCCATCTGGTGCAGCAAGGCGGCATGCACCGTGTTAATGCCCCGGGTGGTCATCCCTACCCCGCCTTCCGAGCCTAGGGCCGGTTGGGGTGCAGTGGTTAAAAACACGTCCATAAAACGGGACTGCAACACGGGAATGGTGCCCAAAAGTTCGTCCATGGTATTTGGCACTTCCAGGCCCAGTTCTTCCAAAATATCCGTACGGTAAAACATCACGTCAAAGGTCATTTGGTCCGGCAGGGCGTATACGCCGTCCATAAAGCGGAAGGTGTCAATGGCGGCCGGCGCAAAACGGGCGGCTACTTCTTCAAAATCCGCAAACTGGGTCAGGTCGATAGAGCCGCCCCGGTGGGCAAAGTTGATGGGCATCACCGCGCTGCCCTGCAGCACCACGTCAGGCCCCCGGCCTGTCAGCGACGCGGGAAACACAATGGACGCGTCCACCAGTTTTAGGTCAATGTGAATGTGGGGGTGCTGGCTTACAAATTTTTCGTTAATGGCCCGGCCCAGGTTGTTAAACATGTCAAAACCGGAGGACATCCACACTTCCACCGTCACTTGCTCAATGTCTTCGTAGGTGTCTATCACCACGCTAAAGTCGTTGAAAAATGAGCCGATAAAAGCCATAAAGTTGTGCCAAATGCGGCGGAAAAAGTTGGCCCGGGCACGGAAAAGCGTCGCATCTTCGCCGCCAAGGCCCAGCACATCTATAAGCAGCGGCTGTTCATGGGATAACACAATAAAAGTGGAAAGGGCCGCGATACTCACTTGGAAGTCGTTGAGCCAAAAGGCCACCATGTACGGCCGATCTGCCAGCCTATCCGCGTTGTGAATGAGGCGCTCTATAATGGAAGTGGTTTCGCCAACGGAGGCGCCCACGGCGTCGATGTCGTCTATAATGCCGCGTAAAATAGCGGTTTGTTCCCGCAAGCGTTCCCGTAGGTCGGGGATATGGGACAGGATAAGATAGTCCCGGTTGGTGTCCGGGGCCGCGCTGGTAATCATCACAATATCTTGGTAAATGCGGGTCATGTCTGTAAGCACTTGGGTGGCGTCGTTTACAATGCTTTCCATAATGCCCAGGGTGGCCTCCAGGCCAATGGTGTGCCACCCGGCCTCAAAGAAAAACCAAAAATCTTCGCCGGTGTCCGGGTTGCCCAGGTAACGGGAACGGAAGCCGTTGCTGTGGTCGAAACGGATGTAGGCCGCCTCTTGGAAGGGGATGACGCCGTTGATGCTAAAGGCGCGGGAAGTAAACCCGCGGGCGTCCCGCTGGGCGTAGCGCAGGGCCACGCGGTACAGGCCGGTTTCCGGCACGTACACGTTCCATTCTATTAGCTGGCCGGGCACGCGCCAAGCGGCACCGCCAATGGCGTTAAGCTTGATATAGGTGTGGTGGTACGGCTCTACCAGCGGAGAAGTCCTGTCATTGACAGGAAACAGCGTACGGCTGGTTTTGTAAGCCGCTTCTTGGGCTTGTATTGTTAGCATGCCGCTACGGGAACGTGGCGTGCCACTGTGAAATGCGCTGTATTCTGCGTAAGTCATCCTAGGCGCCGCCGGTGTCACGGTTGGCGGCGCTAAAATTACCATGTCGCCTTCCAGTTCCACAAATTCTATGGTGTTGGCGCCAGCCTCTAACCAAAATGGGATGTATATGGTTGGCCGGGCAGACAGGGTAAAGTCCACGGCCCGCGCTATTTCTATTTGGGAAGGGAAAAGCTGGTTGCCTTGTTGGTAGCGCCAGTCTTGGTTTTCGTCCTCAAAAAAGCGTCTAAAGATAATGACTTCCGCGCCGGGGGCGGTTTCGCCGTTGACGCGTATCTCTCTTAAAATATCGCCGCCGCCAAGCACCGCTTCGTAGCGCACGGTGATAAAGTGGTAACCGGCCTGGGCGGCCTGCACCTCAAAAGATGTACTTTCATAATCCTGCGCCAGCACCTGTTGACCCAGCACAACACATAAGACAAGGGCGATACCCAAACACCATTTCAAATTCTTCACTGCCACGCCCTCCTCTTTTTTATGTAGGATGCCGTCATTGCCGTGACTGCAAGCAGTCACATGGAGCGTAGCGACGCGGCAATCCAGTGGCTTAAAGTCTCTGGATTGCTTCGTCATTTCATTCCTCGCAATGACGGGCAAAAAATATACTAGTCTTCGTCTGTTGCTTCCGTTGCTGCATCTGCTTCCGCTTGTTGCACGGCGTTAAACTCTTCTGCCAATGCCCACATAGATGCAGGAATATCTGCTTGGCTAATCAAGCCTCTGTCAACCATGGTCCAAATATCTTCGCCCAGTACAGCTTCCAGCGCCGGGCGCACGTCTGTATTGGTTGCAATGGCAGCCATCACAGATGACCAGAATGTTGGCGGGATACCCATCCGGCCGGATACTTCAAGTACCGCTTGGTCAGAATACCACTGCCACAATTCTCTGTCAATGTCTTCAAACAGGTTGTTTACGTTTGGCGCAGACACTGGGTTGTCGTGGCCTTCTGCATGGGCAATCATGGCGCGCATGGCGTTGTCATGCATCAGGTAAGAGAAGGCAATGCTGGCCGCCAACTCGTGGGTGATGCCGGCCGGTGCGCCGCGTACCACAGTAAACATGTTGGTGTCGTTCATAAAGCTGGTGTAGCCGTTATTGGCCAAATCGCGCCAGTCGCCAGAGGCCGGCCACTGCACGTTGCTACCCCATGGATAAGGCACAAAGCCATACTCTACCAGGGCGCTGGTTCCGTAAAACTGCCATCTTTGCACTACAGACATGGCAGACTCATGCTCTTGGAAACGTGGCACCGCCGGTGGGAAGAACTCCGCACCTTGTGACCACACGTCATTTTCTGCGTCAAAACCAGGCAGTGCCATCAAGCCGCTTTGTCCCAAGCGTTGCATCAGCCTAACGGTGTCAAGGAAAGGTTCGTTCAAGTAAGCCGGAAGGCCTGTGGCCGGGTCTTTTACAAAAGAACCGTTGGCAAATACAAAACCTAGACCCAATTGGCTAAACGGTGATGCCAGTGGAATCACATCGGCCGGCAACAGCTCGTTAAGACGGGACAGGTAGCTATAAAATTCTTCGTGGTTCCAGCGGCCTTGTGTAAACATTTCGGATGGGGTGTAGTCCATACCCACTTGTTGGATAAGGGCGCGGTTGTACAAGAGGCCCATGTTGGCGGCAAATGGGAATTCGGATTCAAAACCGTAAATCACGCCTTCAAATTCGCCGGCGCCTGCCCACCAGTTTTCTGGGAAGGTGTTTACAATCCAGCCGTTGTCGGGGATCAAAACATCTGCGCTGGCCAACCGTGGGAACCAGTTGTTACCGTTGGTTGCGCGGAACAGATGAACGATTGGGTCACCGGCGGCTACAGACGCAATTACTTGGTCAGGCACTTCGGACCATTCGATACCATCAAGCACATTAAATTCCATAATAATGTTGAAAGATTGCTGCACCCAGTCTCTGCGAGCGGTCATTTCTTCGCGGATGGCTTCATCTTCAATCAATTCCGGGTCTGCGGCGTTAATGCGCACCACAGCGCCGCCAAGGTCTACCGGGGTAAAGAAGTTGTTAAACTCGTGCATTCTTTCTGCCCATTCATCCCATTCCTCTGGGAAACCGTTGGGGAATGGGTTCCATCCATTCCAACCGCCGTGGGCTACTGCCGGGGTGGGGTCACCATCTGTTGGCGGGGTAGCCGGCGGTGATGTTTCTGGAGCGCCGGCATTCACTGTGTCTGTGGGGGTGTCGTTGTTGTCGCGACATGCCGCAAGGGTTAGCGCAAGAGCCAACAACACTGCAAAAATTAAAGCTTTCTTCATGGTTTTTCCTCCTAGAATAATGCTTAGTACCAAGGTCTGCTTGCCTATGGTCGGCAACGGGGTCGCCACATTCCACAAGTCAACGCCTTAGACTTACCATTCCATTGTATAGTATTCTGCAAAAATGTCAACAATTTTCATTTCGATTCGATAAGAAAATTTATGACAAATTTTCCGAGTAGGTTTCCAAGGCGATTTGGGCAGCGCCAAGCTCCGCACTTTTGGACATTGGAATAATTTGCATATTGGGGAATTTACCATGGATAGCCGCCTCAAATGCATAGCGAATCGCCTGGTTGTGCAAGATGACGCTACCGCTTAATACAATTTTATGCACATGCAGTCCGGACTTTCTAATGAGGGCATGACAAAGCAAAACAAGATCGCTTGCCGCCTGCTGCTGGATTTTAATGGCGGCAGGATCGTTTTTTGTAGCCGCGTCCTTAACCAGCGTAGCAATTTCTGCAATTTTAGACTTGTGAAAATGACTGCCATAGACATAGCCTAAAATTTTGTCCGGCGTTTTCACATCAAAAAAGTCTGTGACCATTTTTGTTAGGACGGTTTTTTCGCCTCGTCCGTCATAATCCATTAACGCAGCTTGGATGGCGTCCATGCCAATGCGGTAACCGCTGCCGGCATCGTCAATCAGGTGCCCCCACCCACCGGCCCGGTGCGTAGCGCCCTCTTTATCAATGGCATACCCAACAGAACCGGTACCGGAAATAATGATAATACCCGGTTCGCCCTTGGTGGCGGCCAGAAGCACAAGCTCTGCGTCATTCATGATCGTTAGTTTGCCCATATAGCCAATATCGCGGAAGATTTTTTCCAATAGCTGTGCATTGTTGCCTGTGGATGCGCCTGCGCTGCCTATACAAAGGGATAAAACGCTTGCCAGGCCGGCTTGGGTGGCGTCGGTAAGCTCATTTAGCAAGTTTTTTATGTTGGTGTAAACACCCTCATATGTTTCCGAAGCAATGTTGGTGCTGCCGCCCTGCAAGTGACATACAGCTTCCATGTTCTCATCCATAGCCACCAAACGGGAGCGCGTACCGCCGCCGTCTATGCCTATGAAAAACCCACCGGCGGTTCGTTCCTTTATTTTCATGCAAACACCCCTTGAAAGTTTTTTTCATGGATATTATAGCACGAAGTTGGGGATGGGGAAAGATTTTATGTAAAGACAGGCATTATACCTGTCCGTCGCCTTAAAACATGGCATCTATAACAACGGTCGCATTATGACTTATCCCGGCCACTGCCTCCCAACCACCTTTGCATTTCCTCATACAACACAGGCAATATCTGCGGGAAGCGCATGGCGTCCGGGATGCCATCAAATCCGCGCACCTCCACCATTTCAAACGCCTGTGAAAGCTCCCCAAGGGCCTCCACCTCCGCAAAA
>Ga0082212_10007046_pt1 | contig 14961 bp, 18 predicted proteins | sample TergutNt197P3_FD_71548 | JGI IMG/M metagenome (GOLD analysis project Ga0082212, IMG submission 71548) | Neocapritermes taracua P3 segment gut microbial communities from Petit-Saut dam, French Guiana - Nt197 P3 | ecosystem: Host-associated > Arthropoda: Insects > Digestive system > Gut ... | reverse complement strand
AATTATAGGTAGAGTGTTTAATTTTTTTAATGAAAACGGGATATAGCGGTATTAGAATTTTACGCAAATTTGCGTTTTTATTAGTAATGTGTTACATTTGGCAAATTTTTTAATCTAAATCATAATTTTTTCTAACCCTTATTTTTTTTATCATGAACAAAGCCGAATTAGTCGATGCAATTGCAGGAGAATCCAAGCTTACAAAAGTTGATTCCAAGAAAGCGCTGGACGCTTTTATGAAAGCTACCAGTGAAGCGTTGAAAAATGGTGAAAGAGTTGCCTTAGTTGGATTTGGTTCTTTTTCAGTAGCGAAAAGGAATGCCAGAACCGGCCGCAATCCTCAAACCGGAAAGGAAATCAAAATTTCAGCCAAGAATGTAGTAAAATTTGCTCCTGGCGCTGAACTGAAATCAAAAGTTCAATAAGCTTTTATCCGATTGTTAAAGGGGGAGCAGTTTTGCTCCCTTTTTTTCACTTGTGTCTGATTTTTCATGTCTGACTGTGAATTTGTTACTTCTGTTTTGTCCGGATGGGTCACCGAAAAGCGACTGTGCAGGATAGAAGAAATACTCACCCAACGGACACGATATTTAACTGTTGCATTAGAAGATATTTATCAGTCGCAAAACGCCAGCGCAGTGTTGCGTACATGCGAATGTTTCGGAGTGCAGGACGTTCACATCATTGAAAATTACAATCCTTACCAGATCAATCCTATGGTGCTGAAAGGATCAGACAAATGGTTGACTATCCATAGATATAACCAATCAGACGACAATAGGGCCAAAGTTGTCCGCTGGTTGAAATCCGAAGGCTATCGTATCATTGCTACTTCGCTGTGCGAGAAAAGTATCCTGTTAAGCGATTTTGACGTTGAACGTGGAAGGTGCGCCATTATTTTTGGCAACGAACATCAGGGCGTTTCGGAATATATGATGGAGCAAGCCGATGAATGCTTGAAAATCCCGATGTCTGGATTTACGCAAAGTTTAAACGTATCGGTATCTGCGGGAATCATTATTTCCCGATTGATAGAGAAAATAAGGAACAGTACCGTTGGCTGGCAGTTAACAGACCCTGAAAAAGATATTTTACGCGCCGAATGGCTTCAATGTTCAGTAAAAAGTAAAGTTGATGAACTGTATTATTATAGACGATGATAGCTTTGTAAGAAAAATCACTGAGGATTTTGTAAATAAGACAGAATCGCTCACTTTGTTACATTCACTTTCCAATGCGGTGGACGCTATTAATGTGTTGGGTTCAAACGAAAATGTTGATTTGATATTTCTTGATATCGAAATGCCTGAAATGACGGGTATTGATTTTCTGAATGCTTTAAACACATTGCCTCAGATCATCATTATTTCATCCAAAGAAAAATATGCAATTGAGGCATTTGAATACGATGTTACCGATTATTTGCTCAAACCGTTTACTTACAGTCGGTTTTGCAAAGCTGTGAGCAAAGCTTCGGATCGTCAGGAAAAAAACAGGATGCATGCCAAAGCTGACGAAATTTTTATCAAACACAATTCTTCGCTGGTCAAGTTGAAGTATATCGACATACTTTGGGTAGAGGCTATGGAAAACTATGTGGTTATTAATACGTTTGATGAAAAGTATATGATCCATTTTACGATGCGCTCCATCGGGGAAAAACTGCCAGCAAAACAGTTCCTGCGCGTCCACAGATCGTTTATTGTGAATATCGGCAGCATTCAAAGTATCGGAGACAATACGATTCATATCAAAACATTTGATAAGCCAAAAAATGAAATTCCAATCGGGAAGGTATATAAAGACAAGCTGTTGAAAGCGCTTAATGTGATTGCGCGATAAGCAGGTTCTGGATTTTAAGTTTGAGTTTGAGAAAAATAGTTACATTATTTTTTTTTATCGGGTTATTTTTTTTGCCGCTTGAAACATTGGGAAAGAAAAAGCCGGGGGTTGATTTTTCGTCTGCTGAAGAATCTGTACAGCGACTGTTCAGTGATATCCGTGATACAAAAGACGACAGTCTATCCATCCGGTTGCACCGGCAAATTGAAGACATACTGGCAGAAACGCTTGCTATTCCCGAAGCGTATCAACACAAATTTGATTCATTGGGAATGATCGGTAAAATCTACGCTCCACGTAAGGATTTTCGTATTTTGAACTGGAACCACTCCAGCCGCGACGGTACTTACAGATACTTTGCACTGATTGTAATCCCCGGTAAAAAAGAAGAACCCAACAAGGTCGTTCGCCTGATAGAAACCACAGATTCGATTTTCCGTCCTGACCAGCAAACGCTTGACGCCAACCAATGGCCCGGATGCCTGTATTACAAAATTACGCCCCAAAAGCGCGGAAAAGACGGGAAAAATTATTATGCCCTTTTAGGATTAGACATGCACAACCTGAAGACCAAGAAAAAATATATCGAGATTTTGTCATTCGACGCAAACGGAAATCCACAATTCGGCGCTCCTGTCATTGAATTTAATAAATGGACGAAACATCGCGTCATTTTTGAATTTTCGGCACGACAAAGCATGTATCTCGAATACAACCGCTTCAGACGCAGAATAGAAATGGATCATCTGGCTCCGCCAATGCCCTATTTAGTGGGTCAGTATGAATACTATGAGTCGGATCAATTCCGTGACGCACTCAAATTCAAAAGAGGGAAATGGAAACATATCAGAGATGTCGAAAAACCCAAGGACAAGAAGTTAAGAAAGAGTTCGTTACCCAAGCCTCCCCGACGACTTCCCAAGAAGAACAATTAAAGAAAGAAACCTGATTTCCGTCTAACTCATGACTTTGGTTTTTTGTTTTTCAGCCGGCCGCTCTTTTTCAACTCCTGCTCAAGCATCCACAATATCTGCCCGTTGACGCTACGAAATTCATCATCTGCCCATTTCTCAATCGCCTCCATCATGTCGGCATTCATTCGGAGCAGAAAACTTTTTTGTTGGTTATCCTTCTTCATCAATCAATTACCGATACATGAATGACTTCGCCATGAAATATATCACCGGAATAAAAATCACCGCCAGCAATACAGGCGTAAACCAAATGCCGATACCTCTACCGGTATTCAGCGCCGTATGAAAAATAAGATATCCGAAAATCAAAACAAGAACAAGTTTCAGGCAACGAAACATCCTTACCATATTCCCGTATTGAAAAAAAGCATTATTTTCGGTTATTATCACCGGATAATTGAAAACATGAGGAAACCTGCACAAAATCGTCATTCCCGCATACACGGCTGTTGCGATGACAGGTAACATCAATATACTGCTTTTTCCGCCAAAATGATCAGCCTGTCCCGAACCGTTATAGTGTGTCGGAATCATATCAGGCAAGCCGGAATATGTCGCTATCAGAAAAATCCACATAGCCAGAACTGCAACAAGTCCGGAAATTTCGAGTATTAAGTCGAAAAGCGTAAACCGGATTGTTATTTTTGATCGCTTCCTTTTTGCCCACCAACTGTTACGAAAAATATACTGAATCATAAACAAATTTTATTGATGCAGCGTTCCGGTATTGACTACCGGTTGTGCGGCTTCGTCGGCGCAAAGCACCACCAGCAGGTTGCTCACCATAGCCGCCTTTTTGTCTTCGTCCAACTCTACGATTTGCTCCTGCGACAGTTTGGTCAACGCCATCTGAACCATGCTAACAGCGCCTTCCACGATTTTCTCGCGGGCAGAGATAATCGCTGCGGCTTGCTGGCGACGCAACATCACCGCTGCAATTTCGGGTGCGTAAGCAAGATAATTGATACGCGCTTCCACTACTTCAATGCCTGCCATTGTCAGGCGCTCGTTCAGTTCGCGCACGAGATGGGCGTTCACCAGTTCGCCGCCCGAACGAAGGGTGGTTTCCTCGTGCTGCGTTTCGTTATCGTCGTAGGTATAATGTCCGGCAACTTCGCGCAGCGCCGCATCACTCTGCACCTTGACAAAGTTTGAGAAAGCCTTCATCAATTCGCCCATAGTAACTTTTATTGCACCCGGCGTAGTACTTAATGAAGATGTATCAATTTCGAAGACAGCCTTGTATGTATCAACTATCCTCCAAACCAACACCATCCCAATCATAATCGGATTCCCCGATTTGTCGTTCACCTTGATGGGGGCAACATCCAGATTTCGTGCCCGTTGTGTTAGTTTCTTCTTGTTGTAGAAGGGATTCACCCAAAAGAAACCGTTGTTTTTCAGTGTTCCCTTGTATTTTCCGAAGAAAACCATGACACGTACATTGTTTGGCTCATTGGTCATAAAACCAAACAAAAATAACAACCACACTATACTGGCACAAACCCAGATGAGCGCGTTTAACATCGGATGCGCTAAACCTATCGACAAAAAAGAACCGGCAAGAATGGCCAGATAAATAAAAAGCATTAAAAAACCGGACATTTTAAATCCTTTAAAATCAACTTCTTTCGTTTTCATATTATTTAATTTATGATATTATTATGATATTAATTTGATGGCACAAATATATCATTTTTTTTTAAAACAAAAAAAAATGCAAAAAAAATTCAGCAATTCGGCGAGTAAAAATATTTTTCTCTTTGGTGAGTCAACTTTTTCTAGGGTAAGACAGTTTGAACAAAACTATTTCAAACCCACCCATTTCTTAATATCGTTCAGTTTTTGCAAGGCTTCTATCGGGGTTATGTTGTTGATGTCCGTTTTTTTGATTTCGTCGCGGATCATTTTCAGTACGGGATCGTCCAACTGAAAGATGGACAGTTGATACCCTTCGCGTTTCTGGCTCAATCCGGCTACCGGTTTGGCTGCAATTGTCTGCGGCGATGGCTGCGCCGTTCCCTTGCTTTCGTGGTTTGATTCCAATTCCTTCAATATCTCTCCGGCACGCGATACGACGCTTTTGGGCATACCGGCCATTTGCGCCACGTGTATCCCGAAACTGTGTTCGCTGCCGCCGCGTACTAATTTTCGCAGAAAAATCACCTTGTCGTCCAATTCTTTTACCGACACATTATAATTTTTGATGCGGGCAAAACCTTTCTCCATCTCGTTCAGTTCGTGGTAGTGAGTTGCAAACAATGTTTTGGCGCGCGCCGTGGGATGCTCGTGTATGTACTCAGCCATCGCCCAGGCAATGGATATACCGTCGTAGGTGCTTGTACCGCGTCCTATCTCGTCCAAGAGAATCAGGCTGCGTGGCGAAAGGTTATTCATGATGCTGGCCGCTTCGGTCATCTCTACCATGAAGGTCGATTCGCCCTGCGAAATATTGTCGGATGCGCCTACACGGGTAAAAATCTTGTCCACATAACCGATTTCGGCGCTTTTGGCGGGAACGAAGCAACCGATCTGCGCCATCAGCACAATGAGCGCCGTTTGCCGCAGCAACGCCGACTTTCCCGACATGTTCGGACCGGTAATCACAATCATTTGCTGTTCGGCGCTGTCTAAATATACGTCGTTGGCTACGTATGGTTTGTCGGGCGGCAGGAATACCTCAATGACCGGATGCCGTCCCTGTTCGATACGAATGCTGTCCGAACCGGTGATGACAGGTTTTACGTATTTGTTGTCGGCGGCAACGCGGGCGTAGGACTGGAGGCAGTCAATCCGCGCGATGAGCGATGCGTTGAGCTGTATGGCGGGAATGTACCCCGATGCAGCCGCTACCAGCGCGGCGAAGAGTTCCGTTTCAAGCGCAAGGATTCTTTCCTCAGCGCCCAGTATTTTCGATTCGTATTCTTTCAGTTCTTCTGTGATATAGCGTTCGGCGCCTACTAATGTCTGCTTGCGTATCCATTCGGGCGGCACCTTGTCCTTATGCGTATTGCGGACTTCAATGTAGTAGCCGAACACCTTGTTGAAATCCACTTTGAGCGATGTGATGCCCGTCCGTTCTGATTCGCGGTTCTGCAAATCCAGCAGAAAACGCCCGCCGGATTGCCGGATATTGCGCAATTCGTCCAATTCCGCCGACACTCCTTTTGCAATCACATTGCCTTTGCTGACGACGTTTGGCGGGTCGTTCGTCAGTTCGCGGTTGATACGTGTGCGGATGGATGCGCAGGTATTGAGTTGTTCGGCAATACCGCGCAATGAATCATTACCGGCCTGCCCGCACATCTCCTTCACGGAAGGGATAACGCCCAGTGCGTTTTTCAGTTGCAGCAACTCGCGCGGGGTAATGCGTCCTGCGGCCATCCGCGCAATGATGCGTTCCATGTCGCCCACCTGCCGGATATGGTCGCACAGTTCTTTCGTAATGTCCTGATTCCGGTAAAAATAATCGGCTACTTCTATACGGTCGTTAATGCGTCGCACATCTTTCAACGGAAGCGCTATCCAGCGTTTCAACAAACGGGCGCCCATCGGCGAAAGCGTGCGGTCGATTACTTCGCACAGCGTGTGACCGCTTTCGTTGGACGGAGACAGAAGTTCCAGATTGCGGATTGTAAATTTGTCTAACCATACGTAAGCATCCTCGTCAATACGCGATATTTTGTTGATATGCCCCAACTGTTCGTGACGGGTAATGTCCAAATACTGCATGATAGCGCCTGCCGAAGTAACGGCGGTATTTAGATTGTCGACTCCAAACCCTTTCAGATTGATGGTTTTGAAATGCGCCAGCAGTTTTTCGCGGGCAGTGTCGGGTACAAACGCCCAATCTTCAAGGATAGAAAGGTAAAAACGGGTTCCGAATATTTCCTTAAACCGGCTTTGCATACTGCGTTCCACCAATATCTCTTTGGGATTGAACCCGTTCAGCAACTTGTCGATATATTCGGCCGTTCCTTCGGTGATTAGAAATTCGCCGGTGGACACATCAAGGAAAGCCACTCCTGCCGCGCTTTTTTCTAAATGTACACATGCAAGAAAGTTGTTTTCCTTGTTTTCGAGCACCTGCTCATTAAGTACCACGCCGGGAGTAACCAATTCGGTGATGCCGCGTTTTACCACGGTTTTGGCTAATTTCGGGTCTTCTAACTGATCGCAGATGGCCACGCGCTGTCCGGCGCGTACCAAACGGGGCAGATAGGTATCCAGCGCGTGATACGGGAATCCGGCTAATTCCACGAATTGCGCAGCCCCATTGGCTCGTCGCGTGAGGGTAATACCTAATATCTCGGAGGTCTGAATGGCGTCCTCGCCGAAAGTTTCATAAAAATCGCCCACGCGAAACAACAAAATCGCATCGGGATGTTTCCCTTTGATGCTGTAATACTGTTTCATCAACGGCGTTTCAACATATCTTTTATCGGTCACGGTTATTGGTTCTTTGATTATTTCGGATATTCGATTCTTACATGATAGATGTTCATCAGGCGGTTCTTGATGATCTGTTTGGCAATATTGATTTCGCGGTAAGTGATGTTGGCGTCGTTATACTGGTCTTCCAGTATCTGGTAATTGACAATATTATCCACCATATCGCTGATGTTGTGGCGGCTCACCTCTTTCAGGCTGCGCGAAGCCGCTTCGATGGAATCGCACATCATCAGCACCACCATTTCCTTTGAGAAGGGAATAGGGCCGGGATAGGAAAATCTGGAACGGTCGACATGTTTGTCAGGATAGTTTTTCTGTTGCAAATGGTAGAAATACCGTACCGTAGTATTGCCGTGATGTGTACGGATAAAATCAATGATATGCTGCGGAATCCGGTTCTTGCGGGCAATCTCGGCTCCGTTCGACACATGTTCGACGATGATCTGGGCGCTGTTTGCAGGACTTAGTTCTTCGTGCGGATTCCGGATTCCGGCCTGATTTTCGATAAAATGAGTGGGGCGGGTGATTTTCCCGACATCGTGATACAGAGCGCCGGTACGGATAAGCAACGGATTACCTCCGATTTTGCGGATCACTTCTTCGGCAAGGTTGGCTACCTGTAACGAGTGCTGAAACGTTCCGGGCGCCACTTCCGACAATTTGCGCAACAACGGCTGATTGGTATCCGACAGTTCCATCAGGGTGATGTCGGAAATGAATCCGAAGGTTTTCTCGAAAATGAAAATCGACGGGTAGGCGACGAAGACCAAAGTCCCGCTGATGGCGAAACGTATGAAATTCATCCAGTCGATCTTCTGGATATGAATGCCCTGCATCAGCAGCATAGCCGTGTAAGCGACACAATACGCAAGGATTACCACAACAATCGACCGGAACAGCGACCCGCGGCGATAGATGGATTTGGCATTGACAATTCCCATCATACCGGCTGCAAAATTGAGAAATAAAAATTCAAACCCGTTGGGCGCTACAAAACCAATCAGCAGGATGGTGATCCAATAGATGAGGTTGGCTGTCCGCGCATCGTAGAACGTACAGATAATCAACGGCATCAGAACGTATGGCAACATATACAGGCTGAAATAATCCTTGCGGACGACAATGAACGAAATACTGATGAACATCACCATAAACAGCAGCAGAAAAGCGGTTCGCAGCAGATTGCGGAAAATCTCCGGACGGAAATACATCAGGAAAATGTATACCATCAGGAAACAGAAAATGACAATGATCACCTGCCCTGCCAATATCTGCCTGAAATTGCCCGAAGCGCCCACTATGTGCTTAAACTCGTGCTGCATCGATTCCAGAAGGTTAAACTTCTCATCGTTGATTTCATCTCCGCGGGCAATGATTTTCCGGTCGGCAGGGATTGCTCCTTTGGTGTACGATATTTTACTGATTTGTTCGTTTTTAACCTTGCTGGTAATGTCGGCGTTGAATGTCAGATTGGGTTGAATGAAATTATTCAGGTTCAGGCTTTTCAGAAATGTCATTTCCGCATGATCGTCCTCTTTTTCCAACCTTGACATGACAAGTTCGTAAGCCGTTTTCGGGGTGAGGACGTCGTTCAGGTCGCCATCGCCGGCAATGTTGTTTCGGATGATAACGATCTGATCCGAATTGTTTTGGGTTCCGGTATTTTCGTCGGCCTGCACGATACCCCGGCGATAAACCGATTCCAGCAACGCGACAACGCCTTGATACAGCGCATTTTTCCGTCCTTCGTGCAACGCGCTGTTCTTCCATTGCTCATTGAACAACTTCCCGAAGCGTCTGATCTGTTCTTCCTCTGTTTCCGAATGTTCATTGTAATACGGCACAAACGTTCTGAGAAGGCTATCCTTTTCGGAATCTAATTCCTGTTGCGTTTTAAGGATCGGTATGTCGAAAGGGGCATACAAATCGTCATGTCCCCATTTCATACCTTTCTGATACTCATACGGAAACTTTCCCTCGCGGGGAAACAGGAAACACACGATGACAATGCTGATGGTATAGAGCAGAATCACGTATGCGTTGGTACGAATAAAAAGTAGAATATTACGCATGTTATTTTTATGAAAACCATGCAAAATAAATGAAAAAATATTAAATTTTGATGCTTTCAATCAAAAAAAACTACGGTTGTTTGATTTGTAACTATTTTGTATCAATTACGTATTATATATTATAAAATATCATCAGTAAATTTTAAATCAAATGAAAACAAAAGTGTTAAGTATTAAAAATCAAATTGTGTTGTTAGCGTGTTTTTTCGCGCTAAGTTCGTGCGACAAAGTATCTACGACGATTGACGTAGGCGATATGTCGATTCAGTTGGAAGACATTACGGTGGGCGACGATGGCGGCGTCAAATCCTTTGCCATAGTCAGGCTTGCCGATGACGCGCTCACCCCGTTTAATGCCAGTCAGACGCTGACAATGGATATGCTGGCGGGACTTTCGTCGGAAGCGAAAGAGTACAAGTCGAAGATTTCTAAAGTAGAAATCGGCCCCGAATCGTCCATTACCATCACTACCACCGATGAAAACGGAACAGTAGTAGAGGATTTCGAGATTAAAGCCGCGGGCGTCAAAACTTTGTCGGTTCGCGAATACCATTTCGGTGAGCCCTATACCGGCAACATCGAGGAATTTGCCACGCAACTGCTGATGAAACTCTTTGCAAGCAGCAATGGCGTTCCAATAACCATTTCGGGCAAAACCGACGTTGAATCGGGCAAAAACCTGAAAGTGAAAATCGTGCTGAGCGAGGTTTCGTTAGTGGCAAAAGTGCTGAAATAGAAGCTTCCCTCCCAACCTCATCTCAAAAGAGTGAGAAAGCCCCTCTCTTTACAGGAGAGGGGTCGGGGGTGGGATGTAAAGAATGTACTATTGCTACAAAAAAATATTCGTCCCCTTTTTATCCCGATAGGGATCGGGAGATAGGTATAGAAGATCCAAAAATTATATTTTTTGACGCAACGTTTCGTCTTTTTTTCGTCTTTTATAAAAAAGGGTAAAATGAAAACGAATAAGATAAAGAAAATTTTCTATGCCGCGCTCCTGCTTTGTATAGCGGGATGCAAGGAGGATGACGGTGAACGTCTGCCCGTTTGGGACGATCCGGTAATTCCGGTCTATTTGGCCGGTATCGAGTCAGTCAATATTAACAATGCTGGCCAGTATCCTTCTACCACCATCGAACCGGTTAAAAAGGAAGCCTATATGATAGGCGTCCGCTGGGTTACCGATAACTCTGCCCCCGACGGAAATCAGTCCATTACAGGCCCCGTTGAGATCAGTAAAATCCATTACGGAAACATCGCCGACCAGTACACCAAGCGGATATACTGCAACACTGTTTTTAACAGCCGTAATCCTGTGGGCGCCAACGTATCGCAATACTTCAAGGAGGTGACCTATCTTCCGGCAGGTATCGATGAGGGGTTCGTACTTCTGGTGGCTCCCGATGCGGGCGATCATTCGTTCAAGGTGGTATACACCAACAACAAGGGTGACACACATGAGTATGATACGGAACTGATAAAACTCTATTAGCCATGAAAAAAGTTTCATTATTATTGTCATTCCTGTTGTGGGGCGCTGTTTTAGTCAACGCACAGGATACCCGGCCCTTTCGTGAACCGAATGTGTGGGTTGATTTTCAGATTGCCGAATCTTTCGGCCTGAACAACTGGAACAGGGTAAAATTTGCATCCGACCGGCTGCCACACACATCCTTCTCTACCGATCTGCGTCTCACACTTAACATATCTGTCATCAGGAAAAAGGCAGGTATATTCCATGACATAGGATTGGGCCTTATGGCTGCACCGCGAGATGGCTTTTCCGATCCGGCTGCTCAGGCTGCCCTTGCTACGGGTATTCCCTTTTATACCAAAGAAATGACCGTAGAAGATGGATATGAGACGGTCAACGCTCATTTTAAAATGACTTTCGGATTTTTCGGAAAAATATCCGTCGGAGACAGGTTTTCGATATCACCCCGTATAGGTATTGGCTTCATGACCATAGCCGCCCCCACGTGCGAAGCCGTGCTCAAGCAACAAGACACCAACATGCAATACATGGCGCGTTATCAATGGTTTGGTCAGAACAGGGATGACAACAGGATTGCCTCGCTTGGTTACCTCGCCTACCGGTTACAATTCGCCTACCGTTGCTCGCCGAAACTCAGTCTGCTGTTTGGCGTCGAATATACATGGCACTTTACCCGCGCCGACTTTTCCGAGACCTACACCAACTATTTCAACTATAACATAACGAAAACTATTGAACACAAAGGTAATCAACTCAATATGGCGGGTGTGTCGTTAGGGATTGCATTCTGATTCAACAATTCAACAATTCAAAGATTCAAAGGTTCAGTGGAATCTTTGAATCAGAAATTTTGGAATCTTTTTTATCGCAGCCACTTTTCGGCTTTGTACCACTCTACGCAGGCTTCGACGCCTTTGTCGAGGTCGTATTCGGCTTCAAAGCCGAGATCGCGTTGTAGCGGTTCTGTTTCGCACTTCCAGTTGGTAGCCCGCATGATTTTGTATTTGTCCCTGTTGAGCGTGGGCGACACGCCAAACCATCCGCAAACGGTATCCAAAGTATACGAAATCGCTTTGACTAAAAACAACGGAACAGGAAGGTACAAAGCACGGCGGTTCAGATGCTTTTTCACGATGGCTGCATATTCGCGGTTATCGTACACCCTGCCGTCGGAAACGAACCACGCCTTTTGCAGAAATGGCGATTCGAGGGCAAGGAAAACGACCTTCACCAGATCGGTAACATAAATAAATGTCAGGTATTGTTTTTTCGTCCCCATAGCCGGTTCGAGATGGTTGTTCATGGTTTTCAGGAATACAAAATAATCCTTTTCGCGTGGCCCGTATACTCCGGTAGGCCGTAAAAACAGATATGGAAATTTTTTTTGCGCCGCGATGAACTGCTCGGCTTTGAGTTTACTTTTCCCATACAATGTATCGGGTTTCGGCGTATCCGACGATTTGACAGGCTCCAGCGTTTTCGGATCGCCGGGGCCGAAAGCGGCCATGCTGCTCACAAACAAAAATTTTTGCGGCGCCGTATCGCTTTCTATCAACGCTTCGACAAAGTTACAGGTGTAACCATAATTCACTGTGTCAAAATCTGTTTTCCGTTTGCATTTGGTAACGCCGGCATTGTGAATGATGTAATCGAATCGCCCAAGCGCTGTCAGTTCGGATTTCAGCCGTTCCTTGTCGCCGAAGCTCAATTCAACCGTTTGAACGTCGGCAGGTAAATATTTCCTGCTGCTGGTAGATCGAATACCCGCATACACATCGTATCCGCGGCCAATCGCTTCAGCCGTTATAAAACCGCCAATAAAACCGCTGGCTCCCGTTACAAGAATTTTCATATTTTTTATTTATTTTTTATGAGTACAAAGGTACATGAAATTTTATGAAACATGCCACAGAAAATACTATTAACAACAAGGTAACTGCAAATGCCCATACGTTTACGGCACGCGATTCGGCTGTAAGCATATAATCGTCTGCTAAAAACCTGAGCATGTTGATTTTCCATACCAAATTCCCGTCATTATGAAGATCAGCATTGGTTGCCATGAGTTTTCCGGGCAACGTTAATTCATATTGTATGCTGTATTTCAGAAGTTCGTCGGTTTCTTTTGATTTCTCCTCAAGCATATCATTCATTTTACCGCCAAATCCGGCATATTGTTCCGAAAAACGATTGGTGGTAAAAAACTTGTCGAGCCACACGCAAATTTCATCTATTGTCGAACCCGGAAATATGCCTTCCATCATCTGTTTTTTATTAATAGAATACAAACTGTCTTTAATGGCAGGAAGTTCTGAACGAAATTCCGTAGCGGCATAATGTATAATGACGTCAAAACTTTCTTCGTACAAAGTTCGGGAATACCATTCCATAAAACTGTTTCCAATATCGTCCAATTTCTCTTGTAATTCCCAACCGTTCATTCCCCGGTAAGCCGACATGTCGCCCTGAAAGTAAAATTTCTGTTCATCTTTATTCAGATATTTTTCTACCGGCACGCATCCTTTGTTGGTCACTTCGGGATATACCGCCGTAAAGGCATAACAGGTGTAGAACCATCTGAAACGCTTTTTCAGTGATTCTTTCGGGGAGAGAGAGTATCGCTGGCGAATAGTGTCGGCAGACAGTTCTTCAACCGATTGAAATTTTTTACTGATTTTGACGTCATTTTTGTTTTTTTGGGACAAATAATCTTTTACCACCGTATCGGTTTGTGATATTTCCCAACCGGTGAAATTTTGCGATACTATCGAGTCCATGATTTCATAGATTTCTCCCCGACACGATCCATTACGTTCAACACGGGTAATCATCCTGTAATTTTTATTGAAGCAGGATGCGAGAACAATGCTGATAATGATGCAACTGATGATTTGATACGCTTTCATGATATTTTTTTAATTTAATGATTTAATATATTTTGTTGTCAATTCTTTTCGTACACGTTGCGTTTCCCTGTTTTTGAGGATATTTTCAATGATTTCCGCTTTTTTCCTGTTATTGAGTTCGCCTGAATTGTGCGAATATATGCTTTCGGCTGCGACTACCGGTTTTGTTCCGCATAAATTGTCCGCAGGCAGTACGGGATATTTCAACGTTTCGTAAGCCAGCAGGCAGATAAGCGCCGACGCCGCTATTCCCGACATGCTTCCCAAAATGCGCATCATCCGGATTCGTCCGGTGCGGACAGAACTTTGTTCCACAGTTCGCATAATACTGTCGGTCAGCCCCTCTGCATCGTCTAATACAGGCTCCATTCTTTTGATTTTTTCCAATATACGATTGTACTTCATGTCTACATTTTCCATTTCATCCCATTTTATTAATTCTTCACTCTTCATTATTCATTCTTTTCTTGATATATTGTCTTGCCAGATAAAGATTACTTTTGATTTTCGCACCCGACATACCGGTAATTTCCTTTACTTCGTCGAGTTCCAGTTCTTCAATATCTCTTAGCATAAAAACGAGTCGCTGTTTGGGAGTAAGTTCGTTTGTCAGGGCGGTAATCCATTCTTTCAAATTCTGGTTTATGACCGATTTCTCAACGTCGTTCCCGTCTGCCAAATCTAATTCCAAAAGGTCTATACTTGTTGTATGTGAACGTTTCATCGCTCGAAGTCGGTCATAACACAGGTTACAGGTTATTTTGTACAACCATGTCGAAAAACGGACGTCATTTTTATATTTGTTCAAATGAAGCCAAACCCTGATGAAAGTTTCCTGAACGACGTCTTTTGCCTCGTCATTGCAGCAAAGCAACCGGAATGCAAGGCGAAAAACAAACGGCTGACAGGTTTCAACCAATCGCCGGAATGCTGCCGTATCGCCTTGTTTGCTTAGTTCTACAAGATTATTTACCTTTTCGATATTCATACGTCAAAAATGATTATAATAATGATACGTTGTAAAATCGTTCGGGTCGAATTATTTTCAAAAAAAATTTCCCCCCCACAAAAACCCCTCACTATCACTAATGAAGGGGTTAAAAATTTCGGCGGCGACCTACTATCCCGCGAAAGCAGTACCATCGGCGCTGACAGGGTTAACTTCTCGCAATTTTTGATTTTTGATTGATAATTTTTGATTGAAGCGACCGCAAAACAGC
>Ga0082212_10007045_pt1 | contig 14961 bp, 15 predicted proteins | sample TergutNt197P3_FD_71548 | JGI IMG/M metagenome (GOLD analysis project Ga0082212, IMG submission 71548) | Neocapritermes taracua P3 segment gut microbial communities from Petit-Saut dam, French Guiana - Nt197 P3 | ecosystem: Host-associated > Arthropoda: Insects > Digestive system > Gut ... | reverse complement strand
ATGATTGCGGGACCTGCGTGGATGCCTGTCCTGTTGGCGCAATAAGTCCTGAATAGGCGGATAGAAGCTCTGCTGTTAGTCGTTTGACTGAGGCTGTCTGAAATTTTGGACAGCCTTTTTTGCCTTGTTGAAGATGTGCGTCCATGACGCTTCTCATCATCTGCGTCAAGCGGGTTTTGTGCAAAGCATTTGACAGAAACGGCTACTTAAACTGTGCCAACACAAATACGTTATTGTCATCTTCTTTGAGCGTAGCCACCAACTCTTTGAGTTTACCGCTGAGTCTGTTTTCGCGGTACGCCTGTTTGAGTTTTATTAAATCCAATTCAATGACATACCCGTTTTCGTATGAAGTCCGAAAAGTTGATGGACTGATAATGAACTCTTCTCCTTTGTAATCGGATAGTAAAAATTTTGGATGGAACACTTCCCCTGTTTCCTTATACCGCATATAGTATTTCACAGGGAAAACGCCCGGATAAGTATCGCCCCTACGGACTTCATACACCTCCGTGAATTGATAGTTGTCCGTATCAATACAATTGTTCATATAGGTTACTGGATTGGTTGAACCCGCCGGAGGAATTTTATGCAGTACCGGAGTAAGGGATTTGTCTTTGCCATACAAAAAGACAGTGTCATTTTCAGGATTGCACAAAAGAACGCCCTCTTTGCTCTTCATCAAGCGGTTTTTATACCTCGCAGGCAATCTCATTCCATCTATGTGAATACCCAAAAACAATGGAGCGATAGGAAGTTCCAAATAGTCTAAAATAACTCCATCGACTTTGGACATAAGGTAGTATGGAGCGATATTAATTTCCGTCAAATAGTCTTCTTCCAAAGCCTTACGAAATTCCACACCTGCATCATAGAAAAAGATGTATTGGTCGTCAAAGAAAACAACGTCGTTATTGATTCTTGTTCCCTCTGGTAGGTTAATAGTTCTCTTATACCATCCCGAAGACGAATAAACCTGAATATACGTGCTATTGATAACAAATACTTCGTCAGATTCTTCATCATAAAGAACACGGTGTGCGGAACGATACTCTCCGGGACCATTTCCCAGCCGGTTAAAACGCAATTTTGGAGTTCCATCTTGATGGAAAAACAAAATATTCCCTCTGCCTCCCTCTGCAATAACAATTGTATTTTCGGTAAGGGAAACGATATTACCATCATACAAATATTCATTATTACCAGAATAGATATGCAGGTAAGTAACATCAGCGATTTCGTTCAAAAAAATCTCTTTTGTGGGATAGTTTTTTTGAGCATCAACGCAGGGTACACCTCCTTTCTCTTGTTGGCACGAAGAAAGAACCACTGCAATAGTCGCAAAATAGGGAAAAAGAGTGTGTGGGAATGCCCTCATACGATACTATTATGTTGAAAATCAAATTAAATAACCTCGTGAACTTCGCTCCAACCGATGACACCAAAGAGTTTGGCAGCATTTGATTCCAACACGCTGTTACAGTTGCTTTGCTTAAAGAGGGAGCAGATTTTGTCGGCGTATTGACTGTGGATACGCAGGTGTTTAAGCATAAGCAGGCAACTGATAAAAACACCTGTGAGATTGATAAGCAAAAGAAGAGAGACGCCGATGTTGGTAAAGAGGCGTGAGGCAAGGTAAACTACAGACAGCAGGAAAACGGTGGCAGCGGCAAACAATCCCTTCTTCACAAGGTCAAGTACCTCTGCATTCCGGTGCTTTTGATAATCAGGCTCAATGGATGTTGGGGAGGGTTCTGCCAGCAACACCACACCGCTCCACGCCTCCATAAACTTGGCAACAGGCAGGGTGTGGGTAAGCCCCCTTGACAAAAAAGAGACCCCCTCTGAGGTTACTTTGTGCACCAATACAAAACTTCCGCCAAATTGGGCAATGAAGGGAGTCTGGATCTCGGTAATATCGGTCTCTTTGTTGGAGACGCGGGTAGCGGCGTTGTCAATGCCGTAGCCTTGTAACATTTTAGACAAGCCGAACAGGTTGTATTTGTGCGGATGTTCGTCAAAGTGCTGATTGGAAAACGTTTTTGTGTGTTTTACGTTCAGCAATTCCAAGAAGGCAACAAATATGTTTTGTCCTTGTTTCATGTCCATATCATACCTTTCACCACTGCAAATGTAAACAAACATCTTTGTACAAGCAGGGATTTTTTCAAAGGAAGTTTATTTATCTACCTATATGTGTAAATATTACCCATTTATGTGGTTAGAAAATTTCATAGACGGGAGAGTCGAGTCGAATGATTTGCTCTCGGAGACGCACATTACAAGCAAGATAACCGGTGATATTTATTACATTTGCAAAAATATAATAAAGTGAGTAGTAGAACCCACAATACAGATTTGATACAAGACTTTGTGAGTTATTTGCGTTTGGAGCGCGGATTGAGCGCCCATACGGTGATGGCATACAGGTCGGATGTGGAGAAATTCGGAGCCTTTATCCATCGGAGAGGCGTTACTTCTCTTGATAAGGTTGAGGGGACAGAGATTGCTGCGTTTATGGGTGCGATACACGAGGATGGGCTTTCTGAGCGTTCGCAGGCGCGTATGTTGAGTTCGATGCGGGCTTTTTACAAGTTTATGCGGATGGATGGGAGGGTTGAAAATGACCCTGCGGAGTTGTTGGATTCTCCAAAGATTGGGCACTATTTGCCTGTGGTATTGAGTATTCAGGAGGTAGAGGCAATGTTGGAGTCGGTCGATTTGAGTCATCCGCAGGGGCACAGGAACCGTGCCATGTTGGAGGTGATGTATGGGTGCGGATTGCGGGTGAGTGAATTGACCCACTTGCGCTTGAGCGACCTTTTTTTTCAAGAGGGATTTATTCGCGTTCGGGGCAAGGGGAGTAAGCAGCGCTTGGTGCCGGTGGGGCGGCAAGCGATTCGCACCACTGAGCATTGGATAGCGCAGCGCCGGTTGATGAGTGTGGCAAAGACGGGAGCGGATGTGGTGTTTTTAAACAGAAGGGGAGCGCCGATAAGCCGTGAGATGGTCTTTTTGGTGGTGCGGGAGCAGGCGCAAATGGCGGGGATTACCAAAACCATTTCACCCCATACTTTGCGCCATTCGTTTGCTACCCACCTCCTTGAAAACGGTGCGGATTTGCGCATCATTCAACAACTGTTGGGACATGAGAGCATATTAACCACTGAGATATATACCCATTTGGATGCTGCCAAGTGGCAGGCGGCGATATTGGAGTTCCATCCGAGAAATAGGGTTGGTTTTTGACTGTAAAAAAATGTCTATCTTTACACGCTCCCATCAACAGGGGAAGGTTTATGGATTTATAGTTCTGAGTTCATGGAACAGAGAGAAAAAGAGATATATAAAGTAACGTGGGTTGGTTTTTTTGCCAACTTGATACTGACCGTTGGAAAGGTGATTTCGGGTGTTTTGGGGCGAAGCGCCGCTATGGTTGCAGATGGACTTCACTCCGCTACCGACATCTTTACCGACTTGGTGGTGCTGGTCTTTGTGAAGATGTCGGCAAAGCCGCGCGACAAGTGCCACGACTATGGACATGGAAAATACGAGACGTTAGCCACCGTAATTATTGGTTTGGCGCTTTTGGGCGTGGGGTTTACCGTGGTTTGGAAGAGCGGGAACGCCATCTATCGTTTCTTTGCTTCCGGCGAAGTGATTGCACAGCCGGGCATGATTGCGCTTTGGGCGGCGGTGGTTTCGATTGCCGTAAAGGAGTGGCTCTACCGCTATACGGCGCACGTTGGAAAGCGCATCAACAGTCCTGCGACTGTGGCAAATGCGTGGCATCACCGCTCCGATGCTTTTTCCTCCATCGGCACCCTGATTGGCGTTGGAGGCGCTCGCTTTCTGGGGGCAAAGTGGCGGGTGTTGGATCCCATTGCGGCGCTGATTGTGGGGGTGGTGATTATTGTGGTCTCCTGCAAATTGGTGAAGAACGGCTTAAATGAGTTGCTCGAAAAATCGCTCTCGGATGAAGAGGAGCGCGAGATTCTTCAAGTAATCAAAGAGAACACCACCATAACCGACCCGCACCACCTAAAGACGCGGCGCATCGGTGCCAACATTGCCATAGAGTTTCACATTCGGTTAGCCCCCTCCACGACCGTTTTGGGCGCCCACGACGTATGCGAAGATGTGGAGCGCCGCCTCAAAGAGAAGTACGGACCGAAAACACAGGTGATTGTGCATGTGGAGCCACTCAAGGGTGAAATATAATTTTCCGTAAAAGGATTCATAAATGTAAACAGTTTCTAAAATAGATGATGGAAAACGAAAATAAAATGTGGTCAGGCTTTTTGACCAACCTGCTGGGGGTGATTCTTGGCATTGTGCTCACTTTTGGAGGCAACGCCCTTTGGCAGCAACGCGAAGAGAAGAAGAGGACAAAAGAGATGCTTATTTTGGTACGAAATGAGTTAGAAACCAATAAAAAATGGTTTAAAGGTCAGGAAGATGCCATGAAAGCAGATTGTTATGTGTATAGAAAGGTGTTGGAGATAAAAGATTGGAAAGCCATTCCCGAAGACACACTGCATCGATATATTTACCGAATTGCCTATTTGCAATTTGAACAACTCACCTTCTCTGCATGGGAAATTTTCAAAAATTCGGAGATGATTCAAAAAATGACCGACAAGGAGTTGGTGATTCGCTTAACCGATTGTTATTTTTGGATAAAAAAAATGGAGGAACACATCTCCAAAGAGTACTGGGATCGCAAGGTGAAAGCGGTTGCATTCGAATTGGAACCCTATAAATATTTTGATGATGTGATGAGCAACAAGGAGTCGGTTGCCTTTTATACGGTCATGTCGAGCGAAACTTTTTTCTTTTTGCCCATCTTTGCCTCTATTGAGGCGATCATAGATTATACCATCATGGTTTTGGATAAACGAGGCGACTATCGGTACAATATGGAGGAAAAAGATGCTGAATTTGAATTGTTTATAGAAACAAAAATAGATAGTGTACTCAGGAGCCAACAACCATAAGACGATTGTATCGAGAGACGCTTTGCTCCACTGTATGGTGTTTGGAGAAGCAGAGGGCGATGCCTTGCTCTTTTTGCATGGCAACAGCGAGGAGTTGGATATTTTTGATTCGCAAATAGATTATTTTTCAAAGAGTTATAGGGTGGTGGCAATAGACACCAGAGGGCATGGGCAATCTACCCGCGGCACGGAGCCTTTTACCTTTGATACCTTTGCCCGCGATCTTTTTGCGGTAATGGATGCGCTGGGTATTGAAAAGGCGCACCTTGTTGGCTTTAGCGATGGAGCAATTGCCGCATTACACGCCGCAATCATGCACTCCGAGCGCATCCTCTCTATGGTTTTATTGGGGGCAAACTACAATCCGAGGGGATTGACATGGATCCCTTTCATCTCTATTCGATTGGTTTATGCTTGGCTATGGGTGGCTTCACTCTTTGTGAAATCGAGACGTTTACAGAGAGAAATTTGGGGATTGATGGTGTATCAACCCAACTTGACCATAGAAGAGATTGGACGGATTCGCGTACCTGCTTTGGTAATTACCGGTGAAAACGATATGGTAAGTCAGCGTCAAAATGACGGGATTTGCAGGGCGATTGCGGGTTCCAAACGTTTGGTGGTTCCCGGAGGCGATCATTTTTGGATGTTCAAACAACCGGATGTACTTAACAACACCATTATGGATTTTTTAAACAAATGACAATATGAACGCCATGAAATAAGTTATGTTCTATTTTCAACTCTTTTGCTCTTTTTTTAAAATCGGCGCCTTTACCTTGGGCGGAGGATACGCCATGCTTCCCCTTTTTCAAAGGGAAGTGGTGGAAAAAAAGAGATGGCTGCAAGAGAAAGAGTTTCTCGAAATGTTAGCCATTGCTCAATCATCGCCCGGTCCGATTGCCCTAAATACCGCTATTTTTGTGGGATACAAAACCAAAGGAGTCATGGGAAGCGTTGTGGCGGGGTTGGGCATTATTCTGCCCTCATTTGGTGCCATTTTGTTGATAGTCTATCTTTTTACCGATTATAAAGATCAACCCGGAGTGGAGAGGGCATTTAAAGGCATCCGTCCGGCAGTGGTAGCTTTGATTGTGGCTCCTCTTTGGAAGATGGGAAAGAGCGCGGGGTTGTCGTGGAAAACACTTTGGCTCCCCATTGCAGTTGTGTTGCTGATTGCATTAGTGGGTGTCTCTCCCGTCTATGTAATTTTAGGGACAATTTTGACTGCCTTATGTACAGCCTTGTTGGAAGAGAGAATCTTAAAAAGAAGAGAAAAAGGAGACAGTAATAGAGGAGGGCGTGAGCGATGATCTACCTGCAGTTATTTCTTACGTTCTTAAAGATTGGCGCTTTGGGCTTTGGCGGAGGGTATGCCATGCTCTCGTTAGTTCAGTTTGAGGTGGTAGAGCGCCATCAGTGGATCACTTCCGCAGCCTTTACCGACATCGTTGCCATCTCCCAAACCACACCGGGGCCGATTGCTTTCAATAGCGCCACCTACATTGGATATACCGCCACGGGAAGCGTTTGGGGCTCGGTGCTGGCATCCGTGGCGGTGTGTATTCCCGCATTTATTGTGATGCTCACCCTTTGCCGCTTCTTCTTTATTTTCAGAGATAATCCCTATATGCGGCAAGTGTTGAAGTGTATAAAACCGGTAGCCATCGGATTGATTGGGGCGGCCGCCGTTTTGCTCATGAATCGACAAAATTTTACCGATTATATCAGTTTTCTAATTTTTAGTATCGTATTAGTTATGCAATTCTTCTTTAAAAAAATGAATCCGATTGTGTTGATACTCCTTGCGGGAATAACAGGATTTTTCCTGTATGATTGCTCCCCAAATGAGAAATTCACGCTTCGCCGGATAGAGACCGTACCGTTTACACAGGTACACTTTGACGATCAATTCTGGCAACCCAGAATGGAAATCAACCGCACCGTATCGATTCCGTCTGCTTTTCATCAATGCGAAATCAATGGACGGTTCGATAATTTTGCCTTAGCCGGAGGCCTGATGGAGGGGGCGCATCAGGGTGATTACTCTTTTGACGATACCGATCCCTACAAAATAATAGAAGGGGCATCCTATTCGTTGGCAGTAAAGTATGACTCCCAATTAGATGCCTATTTAGACAGCGTGATCACGTTGATTGCCGCTGCTCAGGAAGAGGATGGATACCTTACCACGTGCGTATCAAATAACTGCACTCGCTTGTCGGGATGGTGGGGTTCGTCTCGATGGGAAAAGATAAATAGTCATGAACTCTACAACAGCGGTCATCTTTATGAAGCAGCAGTCGCTCATTTTCAGGCGACAGGAAAACGTACCCTCTTGGATGTGGCCATACGGAACGCCGATTTGGTCTGCCGCATTTTTGGACTTGACGAAGGGCAAATCCACTATCCATCGGGGCACCCTATTATCGAAATGGCGTTAGTAAAGCTGTATCAGGTAACCGGCAATCAGCAATACCTGGAGAAGGCTCGCTATTTTGTGGATGAAGCGGGACGTTTGTCCGATGGACGAAGACCAAATCCATACAGTCAAGATCATAAACCGATTATGAACCAAACAGAGATTGTGGGACATGCGGTACGTGCAGGCTATTTGTATTCGGGTGTGGCAAATGTGGCGTCGTTGCAGAAGGATGCCGCTCTTTTTGGTGCGGTGCAGAGGATTTGGGAGAATATGGCAGGTAAAAAGCTTTATATCACCGGAGGAATAGGATCTCGGGATCAAGGCGAAGGATTTGGCCCCGAATATGAACTCAACCATTTTAACAACTATTGCGAAACGTGCGCTTCGATTGCAAATGTCTATTGGAACTATCGGATGTTTTTGGCCACAGGTGAATCAAAATATATTGATGTATTGGAGAGAGCGCTCTATAATGGAGTGATTTCCGGAGTCTCTTTGAGCGGTGACCTGTTCTTTTACGACAATCCTCTTGCTTCGATTGGCGTGCACCAGCGGGAACCTTGGTTTGGCTGCGCTTGTTGTCCGGGAAACGTAACTCGGTTTATTGCCTCCATTCCGGGGTATGCTTACTCGGTGGAGCAAGATAACGTATATGTAAACCTCTTTGCGGAGGGAGACGCCCAAATACAAACCTCTCAAGGCGAAATCACCTTGAAGCAGCGGACAAAATATCCATGGGAGGGTAACATTGTCCTCACTGTGGAGACAGAGCAATCAAAGCACTTTAACCTGAGGGTCCGTATTCCGGGTTGGGCGCAGAATCGTCCCGTTCCTACCGATCTGTATAGTTATGTGGATAGTGAAAAGCCCAACATCAAATTCATGGTAAACGGAAAAGAAATCACTCCCAAACAGGTGGCAGGCTACGGCGTCATCTCTCGCGAATGGAAGCCCGGAGATCAGGTGAGCATTCACTTTGATATGCCTGTACGGCGCGTTAGGGCGCACGAAAGCTCAACCTACTCCCATGGATTGCTGGCGATGGAGCGTGGCCCCATTGTCTATTGTTTAGAGGCGATTGATCAGGGAAGTGACTACCTGTTTAATAGGGTGATTCCCATCAACATTCCCATTAGTAGTGTCTTTGAAAGCGATTTGTTGGGTGGTGTTGTGGTATTGGAGGGTGATTGTGAGGTGGTGGAGAGAGCGTCGGAAAGTGGCGAAATGATCTCTCTTCCGGCACGATTTAAAGCGGTTCCCTACTCCACATGGAACAACCGCGGAAAGGGGCAGATGAGCGTTTGGATGGCTGAATCGCCCCAATATGCATGGGTCAAACCTGAGCCAACCATTGCTTCTCGCGCCACCGTAAAGAGAGGTGCCGGAGTGAATGATCAAATAGAGCCAAAATCGTCGGCAGATGCCAATACCCCCTATCACTTTTGGTGGCTCAGGGCAGGCTCAGAGGAGGAGATTGAGTACGAATTTGACCGCGAAGAGAAGGTCTCCAATGTTGAAGTCTATTGGTTGGCGTTTGGGCACTATGACGTGGTATATAGACCTCCTCTCTCCTGGAAGTTGCTCTACAAATCGGGAAACCAATGGAGAGAGGTAGAAGCCACTTCTGAATATGGCGTTGAGATCGACAAGTATAATGTGCTCACCTTTAAGCCTGTTACCACAAAGGGATTAAAGTTGATTGCCCATCTGCATCCAAAGGACCAAGGAAGCAGTATCATGATTGATGGCGAGCCATGGTTGGTGCGGCAGACGCAGGAGCGAGGTTATTCGGCCGGGGTTATTGAGTGGAGGGTGAATCGTTAGAATTTATGACATTAGACGTGTTACCACGAAACTTTCACTGTGCTTTCCGGGCGTTCTACTGAGATTGCAAAAACGTAATTTCCGTAACGGTCTAATTTAAAAGAAATATTCCTCCCATCTACGCTGACTTTGGGACTACGTACTCCTTTTATGGCATTAACCGTCAACCGGGTCGTGTGTTTATCACCAATTGCATTGACTAATTTCAATTCCATGCTTCTCATATCTTTATTTACGATAACAGGGCTGGTAGCCGACCAATTATCTCGGTCTAACTCCACGCCTACGCGGATTTTATCATTGATAATGCGAAAACGAATACGTACTCCGTCTTCCTGAGAAACCGCAAACTGTTTTGAATCTTCAGTCATGTTTCCACCAAACACCGTCCATCCAAAAATAGGATCCTCCACCAACATGGTAACGGCTGTTCGGGTGATCGCACACCAACCTAAATCGCCTTCCATATCATATTTCCACGCACCGCGTGCGTCTTGGGCGCCTCCCCAATTGGCCATGCTCCCAAATTTATAGGATATGTAAGATTGTCCAATAGCGCCGTCATTCTCCTTACCAGGGAACCAATAACCGTAGTTCGATTCCGGAGTACCTGTGTTCGCCAAACCGTATGGTCCTAAATGACCGGCATAACCAAGGCGTGTCCATTCGTACGGATCATCGGCATAGCGAAAGCCATAATCCAAAATAGGCGTTGAACCCATCCGCGCCATATAACTCATGCTGGCGTCGCCGCCCAGTTTGTACCACTGTTTTTCTAGGTAACCACGGGTAGAAAGCGCAGCATAGAGCTGACGTTCCATAAAGTCGCGCGCTGCAGCCTTCGTAACAACCGGATGGGAATACCATGTTTTTTCGTTAGGGTCATACCATAACTTTTCGTCCGGCTTCATATCATTTTGTAAACCATATTTTGCTAAATAATAAGAGGATTCAAAGGCTGTACGGTCTGTGACCATTTCCGATCGATAAGGATATGGGTCGTCATAAATAAAATATTTTGCTTTCTTCTCCCACTCGGCACGCAAATCTGCCGCCTTTTCGGGGAAGCCCTTTGCCTCCAATTCATCAATAATATCTATTTTAACCAACTCGTTGTAACAGCCCCACTTATAAGGTTCATAATAATTCCCAAGCAATTCGGCAGGATAAATGTAGAATGCTTTTGCCGTTTGGTAGGCTATTTCCAGATACTGATCGGCTGTCATAAACTTACATTTTTCTGGATATAGTTTAGCAATCTGATACATGTGCCACCACATCATAATCACATGACCGTAATCAAACGTACGCCACACGCGCATCTTATCCAAACTCGTTGTCGAAACAGTCCTGCGTAATTCTTCATCTCGGTTCTGAATCCATGTTGGTATGCCATACACGCCATAAGGATAAGGTGTCTCTTTATCGGTTCGCTGCAACCCTCCCCATACAAAATGTTTCAAATGGTATTCCAACGAAGCAATCTCTTCATCATTCGGAAATGCTACATTCATTGATGCAAGAAAAGGAGCTCTTCCCAGAATTGGGTCGTCACTGGCCAAAACGTAAGATTGTGAACCCTCTTCATAAGTATCCTGATTATCAGGGCTACGAACCTCTTTACTTTTCATATCATAGAGGCCGTACAAACCGTTGTACCATTTGGTTGGGTCACGAAATTGTAGGCGATTGACCAAAAACGAGCTTCTTTTCTTGTTGATGGTCTCAAGTGGTTCGCAAGAAAAAAACTCAAGGTAGGTTTTGCGCCCTCCATCGAAATAAACAGTCAGTTTATTCTCTCCCAATTTCCTGAACTCCACTTCGTAAAGATGGGTGTTGTTTCCCTTTTTGCCAAGGTATTTTACTGTTGTTTGCGCTGGAAATTCGGCTTCGATGGCGTCAATCGAACAGAGCGTTTGTAAGGAAAATTTTGCCTTTTGATTGATGGGGAGCGTCATACCGGGCACCACATCAATATCAATCAAGCGATTATTCACCAATATCTCTTTCATCTGTTGATAGGTATCGGCAATATGTAAGGTCAATCCATACGACAGTTTGTCATTTACCGATCCGGCCGGTTGCAGCCATGTACGTGTATGTTCCTGACGCCATGTTCCGCGTGTCTCGTCTCTCCCCGTTTTCCCAGAATAGATGTAGAATCGTGAAGGATCGAAATATTCCAATTTTGTACCGGGTTTTACCGTCAATAAGAAATTAGGCGCTTCGCCATTTAAACGTGTATAGTAGGTAAAAGAAGCATCGCCAGAAATAAAGGCATGCCTAAAAAAACCCTCTTGAAAGATAGCCATTCGATCCGCGCCTATTCTTCCGCGCGTGGGAAAAGCAAAGGACAAATCGGCTATTTCCATCGGGAATTTTGAGTTATTGACAATATCGATATCCCAGTGCAATATCTCGCCATCCAAACGAAAGCGCTGAGTCAATTCAATAGCATTTGCCAAGCCTGCATCACGGTACAAAATGGTTTGGGTGCTTTCGTCCACTTTCATTTCCCGCCTGTTCGGATTAAGTCTAACCATAACAGCATCTTTTGGTTTATAGGCCAGCGAGATATCGCCTAACTCTCCGTTAAGCAGATTAGCATGATAAACATCCTTTACGCTTTCAATGATGTTAATTCCTCTGGCATTATAGCCGATTTTCCAATGCATATTGGACAGATAAAAAGTGTCCAAGGGTTGAGGTGCCGTCAGCCTGCCTTGTTGAGCTACAACATCCGAGCACGCTAAGATAACAGATAACAAACATAGGGTAAAATAACGCTTCATATTTTTATGATTTAAAATTTAACAAATAAAATGCGTGTAAAGGTACGAAAATTTTTTGGGTTTTTGGAAGTGCCCTAAACCGCTACCATTTATGAATACTATGATGAAGTTCTGAATTTCTTTATCAACCGTTCAACCAATGCATCCGCAGAATCATTCAATGCTAAAATCAAAGCCTTCAGGGCTTCGCTCAGAGGCGTCTCGGATATGAAATTCTTCCTGTTCAGGTTATCCAAAATCTATGCCTGAACACAGGGTTTTGCGGGTGAGCCATTTGGGCAAGTACGGTACATATACCCTTTCCTATGAAACTTTCCAAAGATTTTACAATATCCACATCGGGGTGGTTGGAAAAAGATTCATAAGTTTTCAGGCTACCAACGGACGATGGAAAGTTTGGAGATTTTATGGTTTCCCGTTTTTGGACAGGGTTTTCCCAAAATTTGTGGTAAACCTCTTTTGAGGGTAAATGGGGGTAATTTAGGGGTGTAACCCAATTACCGCTCGTCTGCACGCTTGTACCCAATGAGGATACGATCTTTTTCAAGTTGAGGTCGAGGGGAACTCTTTAAAAGTTTATCAATAGCGGTGTAGAGGGTACTTATAGCCTCCGTGTTGTTGCCTGTTGCTTGCTCAAGCATTAGTACACGTTCCCTGAGTTGGGCGATTTCTACAGACTCAGAAGCATGGGAAAGGATATATTCCCTGATAGCCACAAAGGCCCGCATGATGATAATGTTTACCCCTATTGCCACATCGCTATTGAGAAGTCCGGAGAGCATCGCTATTCCCTGCTCTGTAAAAACGTATGGTACAGATGATTTTGGTCGTTTTATGTGTGATGTCATCACAATTTGTGATGAGATACTTGCCCATTCGCTTTCGGTAAGTTGAAACATGAAGTCAGGAGGAAAGCGTTTCATATTCCGTTTGACAGATTGATTTAGCACCCTTGTTTCAACCTCATACATCTCAGCCAAATCAAAGTCGAGCATGACTTTTCGCCCTCTAATCTCATAGATTCTATTCTCTATTGTCGATACCTGCAATTCCATAACCCTAAACTTTCTCTATTGACAGTTTGATCTCAGCACCACACTGAGGGCAATTGATGGTTCCGGTGGCAGGAGTATCAAACAGATCGGTAACGGGAACACCTAAGGCGGTGGCAATTTGACCCAAGCGCTCTAATGTTGGATTCCCGCTAACAGAGGCGTATAAAGCCTGATAAGTTATACCTAAGCGTTTTTCAGCTAATACCTGCATTGTTATGCCTTTTTTCTTACATATTTCTTGCACTCTTAACATGACTATCAAAGTTTATTTTGAGGCAAAGATAATACATTTTCCATGTAAACATATATTTTTTTTACTTTTTTCAAAAAATAGTTTGAAAATATTTGCAAAATTCAAAATAAACCTGTATCTTTTCGCTATAATAATAAAAGTAAACATTGAAGCCATGAAGGCCACACTAAACCAATACCACTTTGGACGGTACTACAACCGCTGGGGAATCTTCCAATACACCCACGTAACCCAGACCGGCAACAGCAGCGCCCACATCAAAGACGTCCACACCTATGAGGAGGCCTTAATTGAAGTTTACCGCCTGAATGGATGGGGAACACCCAAAAGCATCAAAAGACAATTTTAACCATTAAAACAATACTACAATGAACACAACAGACCTTAGAAACATTATGACTATGGCGTGGCGATTCTTCCGCACCACCGGCAAGTCATTCTCCAATTGCCTCAAAAAGGCATGGCTAAACTTCAAACTAAAAGCCGCCATGAAGATCGGCATTGTACGGTTCTACTTTCAAAAGATTGACGGAACAATTAGAGAGGCATGGGGTACACTTCGCCCCGACCTGATCCCTCAACAGAAGGGAGACAATCGCAGGAAAAACGATACCGTACAAACCTACTTTGATACAGAGCGGCAAGAGTTCAGATGCTTTAAACAACTTAATCTAATCAGTATAACCAACTAAACAACAACATTATGGAACAACAAAAACCAACAGTTGAGCAAGTCTTAACCCATTTTTTCGCTTTTAAGAACCCAAAGGGATGTAGTGATCACCACCTCGATGAGGCTCATAGCGATACGACTACTTTATGCCATTTTCTAAACTACCTTTTGGATGCGCAGCCGTCTTTACTCGACTGGCTCCGTTTTATTCACGAGGGGGCTGTTTTCACCATTGACTACAACCGGAGCATTGGGCTTAACGTCAAAGACAAGATTGATTTACTTGTGAATATATCGGAGTTTTTCGCTATGATGCTCAACTACCGGAACACCCTTGATGAATTGACGGATGAGAAAGCCCGCTTGTTGGAGTTTCTTGAAGAAGCGGTTGAGGCAGCCGATGAGGAATGTCTCCAAAGGATGGAGAGATCTAAAACCATCTAACCCGCCAACCCCCAATTTGCCGATAAGGAATGAAAAATATACACGAATGGGAACCACACACAATTTTATGAGAGACGTTGAAAAAGGCAAATAGCGCCATTGGTTGAACCCAACCCATCGGGTGGACGTACCTGATGCAACCATTTTCAAAAACCACGTTGGCCTGTTAGAAAACTTTCCTATCTTTGCCTCAGAATTGGTATCGCAATGAGTTAGCGAAGCCACGCAGATTTGAGTAGAAAAAAATCAACTGCGGGCAATTTTCACACCATTTTCACCTCGACAAATCGTAAATGGGTAAGAATCAAGAAGTAATGCCACCTGTTATGTTCCCGTCCCGAGCACCCTGATGACAAAAATGCGATTGATAATCAAATGATTACAGTCGCATTTTTTTGTTTACATGCATTTATACATGCAAATTATTTGCGCTCAGCAGCAAAACCCTGTTTTCAGGCATAGATTTTGGATAACCTGAACAGGAAGAATTTCATATCT
>Ga0082212_10007044_pt1 | contig 14962 bp, 17 predicted proteins | sample TergutNt197P3_FD_71548 | JGI IMG/M metagenome (GOLD analysis project Ga0082212, IMG submission 71548) | Neocapritermes taracua P3 segment gut microbial communities from Petit-Saut dam, French Guiana - Nt197 P3 | ecosystem: Host-associated > Arthropoda: Insects > Digestive system > Gut ... | reverse complement strand
AAGTGAAGTTTGGCCAAAAGGAGATAAATAATGAGCAGTGAGAAAAATGGCGAACTGAACAAAGATGAACTGGAGATCCGCCGTTTAGGCCCGTCGGATCTGGAAGCAGTGCTGGAAATTGAAAACTGCAGTTTTAGCTTGCCTTGGAGCCGGGAAGCCTATGAAAATGAGCTTACCCGCGACCATTTGGCCCATTTTATCGGCTGCTTTTGCCAGGGACGGCTGCTGGCTTTTGCCGGCTATTGGTTGCTTTTGGATGAGGGCCATATTGCAAATGTAGCGGTACACCCCGATTTTCGCCGCCGGGGCTTGGGTGAATTGATTATGGTTCACCTGATAACTTTGTGCAAAAGCCAAGGCGGGCGCAAAATGACATTGGAGGTACGCAGGAGTAATGCTTCGGCCCGGAATATCTATAAGCGGCTGGGCTTTGAGGAGGCGGGTTTTCGCCCCGCTTATTATTCGGATAATAATGAAGATGCCATGATTATGTGGGCGGACATTGTCAATTGACAATTGACAATTGACAATGGACAATTGTTTGTTTGAAATGGAAAAACTGGAGGGCCGGACCCTGATGGCTGCCTTGATTTTTAGCAATGATGGCATCGTTTATAACATGTTGGTAGTAATATTGGTAATTTCATGGAAGGTAATTTATGGGTTCGAATATAAGTATTAACATATTGGGGATAGAGACCAGCTGTGATGAGACTGCGGCTGCGGTGGTTTGTAATGGATGTTTGGTGCGTTCTAATATTATTGCTTCGCAAATTGCCGTTCATCAGCCCTATGGCGGGGTCGTGCCGGAGATTGCTTCGCGTCAGCATTTAGAGGCTATTATACCTGTGGTGGAGCAGGCTCTGGCTGCGGCAGGCTGCTCTTTTGAGGAGATTGATGCCATTGCCGTGACAGAGGGGCCCGGGTTGGTGGGGGCGCTTTTGGTAGGTGTTTCCTATGCCAAGGCTTTAGCTCTGGCTATAAATAAACCCCTGCTGGGAGTGCATCATTGGCAGGGTCATTTGGCTGCGGTTTTTTTGGAGCATAGCCCGGAATATCCTTTTTTGGCCTTGCTGGTTTCCGGCAGCCACAGCGGTTTAGTAGAGGTTAAAAGCGATTCTTCCTCCCGTTTGCTGGGGCAAAGCCTGGACGATGCGGCAGGTGAGGCTTTTGATAAAATCGCCCGGGCCTTGGGCCTGGGTTATCCCGGAGGTCCGGCCCTGGAGCAGGCAGCCGAAGGGGGAAACAAGGATTATTATGCCTTTCCCCGGGCTTGGCTCTCGGAAGGGTCCTGGGATTTTAGTTTTAGCGGCTTAAAATCGGCAGTGCTGAATTATCTCAACCGCCGCAAAATGCTGGGTAATCCCTGCCAAAAAGAGGAAATCTGCCATCTGGCTGCCTCGGCTCAGGAGGCCATTGTGGAAGTGCTGGCAGTGAAGGCGGCAGCGGCTGCTAAAACCTTGGGCTATAATACCATTGTAGTGGCAGGGGGGGTAGCAGCCAATCAGCGCCTGCGCCGCTTGCTGCTGGAACGGGGTCCGGATTTGGCCATACTCTGGCCCTCGCAAATTTATTGCACGGATAATGCGGCAATGATAGCAGCGGCAGCTTATAGCCGCTTTTGCCGGGGGGAGAGGGATGATCTGGGCTTGAATGCCAACCCCAGATTGGGTTTTTATAAAGCTTGACAAAAATGATCCTTTGGCATATAATGTTTAATGCATCGAGGCGTGGCTCAGTTTGGTAGAGTACTGCGTTCGGGACGCAGGGGTCGCAGGTTCAAATCCTGTCGCCTCGACCATAACCTATAGATACGAACTTTTCACCCTTCATGGCGGCATCCACTTCCTGGAGGGTGATTATTCTATTATCACCGCTATAGTTGAAAGTTAGTTTTACATTGTCGTCATAGACAAAAACTGCATTAATAAAGGTTGATACCAGCCTTTTCTGTGCTTCTATGTCCTCAATGTCCAACTCACGGAAGCGTTTCAGGAAATATAGAATATGATCCTTGGTTAATAGTAGCCCGGTTTGAAGTTTGCTTCGCTCAATAGAGGCTAGAATCTGTCTCTTCTGCTCATCTAATTCAGACATACGCTTCTTGGTGTCTTCGTTAAAAATGCCGGCTTCTATGGCCCTAATTAGGTTACTCATGGCCGTTTCGGTTTCCTTGAGACCGGAAGCAAGAGCTTTAGTATAAGAGGTGTCAGTATTTGCTTCTGTGTAGTAATTGTAAGTATTCTCTGCAATAAAATCAAGCAGAATATCGTCAAAAAGCAATCTCTTGGTTTCATGGAGAACAATATCCTCTATCCAAGATTTGCGAATGATTTTTTTATCGCATTTCTTCTTGCGCTGATTATTGCAGGAATAATAGTTATGTTTGCGGCCGCTATGGCTTGTCCCGCTATAACCAGCCATATAAGCCCCGCATTTACCGCAAAAGAGCTTGTCAGTAAGTATGTAATCAATTTTTGCCCATGTGCGGGATGGTGCCCTTTTGTTCATTTTCATCATCTCCTGTACCCTTTTGAAAGTAGTCTCATCAATAATAGCTGGTACGCCGCCTTCTATACGTATTTCATCATTATAATTATAAATCCCAATATATTTTTCGTTTTTAAGAATAGAATCCAAACTATTGATAGTAAAAGGCTTATTTTTAAGTGTTCGGAAGCCTTGAGCATTAAGGATTTTGGCAACTTCTGCCCGGGTGGCGCCATTGGCGTATAGCTCGAAAATCTGACGAATAACTGGTGCATATTCCGGATCAATTATAAATTTTTTATCCGGCCCGGTAAGATAACCCAATGGCCGGTTGCCGCCAGTACTTTGGCACTTGGACGCGCTGACCCGCTGCCCGCGGCGAATGTTTTGAGATAGCTGCAAAGAGTAATACTCTGCCATGCCTTCTAAAATACTCTCCAGGATTACCCCTTCCGGTGTATCTGGAATATGTTCTGCAGTATAAGCAACCTTGACGTTATTTTTCTTGAGTTTATATTTATTTATGGCTATTTCTTCCTTGTTCCGTCCCATGCGATCGACCTTCCAAAGTATCAATACTTCTGCATGGATCCGTTCAACTTCCCTAAGCATCAGTTGAAACTGCTCACGGTCATCATTAGTGCCGGTCATTGCCCGATCAGCATATTCCTTAATAATGGTATAACCGTTAGCAGTAGCCCATCTATTTGCCTCGGTTCTCTGGCCTTCGATAGATTGCTCTCCCTGGCGGTGGCTGGAATAGCGATAATAGGCAATAGCCGGTCGAAAAGTTTCGTTTTGGGTTGATTGAGTCATAAAAAATCACCTCGTTTCAAGCTTCAATTTCCATTAAAGAAGGGAAGATTAGCTTGTCCCATAATTACTGTTCTCGCTTCCTTGGGACACCATGTGGGCGGTTTTTTTATTAAGCAGATTTAGAAAACCTTTCTAAGGCCTGGGTATTTTCTTCCAGCCTCAGATTAGTTGACTGGATCATTTCAGTATAACTTGCTATTCTAGTTAGTTGCTTGATTATTTCCGCAAAACCAATAAAAATTGTTCCGCTTATGAAACCTGCTACCCATGTAACAAGAAGCCCAGATTCGCTGATCGCAAGGCCACCTATAAAAGCACCTATGTAGGTTAGAATTCCGATCCAGGCAAGAGCGTTTGCCACTCCATTTTTTGGTTTTTGCATTGTTAATCCCCCTTATGAAAGTAGTTTTGGCAAATATTTGTCTCGTAAAATATGTAAGTATATGAGATTCTGAGGTGACATTTGATTTCTATAGGTTTCAATCTTTTTTAAATAGCGATTAATTGAGTCAGTCTGCCCCTTTTTTGTTTTTAGTTCCATTGCTTTTCTTTGTTCGTCTGTAGCAAAAGCTTTTAAAGTTATTAAAAGTCTTAATAGTGTTATTTAATGTTTCTATTGCAGCCTTTATTTCCTGCCGGGTCATTTCTTTATGTAGGTTAAGATTAGCTGCCTTTTTTGCACTGTCATATAGCCTCTCCTCAAACTCGCTTATTACAGAAGCGTGGCGCGCGGAAAAACTAAATGATAGATCTTCCTCATGCTCAGTTCTATGAAATTTAGGATTAGAATAATCGGGGTTTTTGATTTGAGTTTTTCGTGATTTTTTTCTTGATACACCTTTTGTAAATCCTGTTACTATACCTAAAAAAACTAGAAGGACAATAAGTGGACGCAATGGCTCAAAAAGGACACATATGAGCCCGAGGGTTATTAATATGCTAAATACTTTTTTCATGATAAAATATCCTTCTGTTTTCGCTTAAAATTTAGCTCTAAGCTCAGCAATTAACTAAGCACTGTAGCAGGCAATTTTCATCATTTAAATAACTAAAAATAATCAACCAGCTCTAGACTCAACGAATCCTCTAAATTGCTCATAAACGTTTTTCTCTATTGGGCTAAATTGAATATAACTATTCTTTCCATATGATTCGATTTTTTTAGCTCTATCCCTTGCTATATCAATTGGAATACTACAAGTGCTGGCTATCTCTTCAGCTGTACGCAAACCTAATCCCAACAGGACAGGGAAAGGTGCAAGAAGACGTTGCGCAAATATATTTGCTGCTTTTTCTATTCTTGGATCAGTAAGACTGAAAGTACGTGCCAGCATTCCATCTTTTAAAGGGTGCCCAAGGACAATATGGCCTACCTCATGTGCTATGGTAATTAATTTTGTTTCCGTATCAAGTTTATCGTCATATACAATAATGGGTTTGCCATTGCAAAATAGTGTTGCCCCAAGTTTACCACCCAATATAGCGCCTGCATCTTTATTGCGCATGATATTGATCTCATACTTGTTTGCAATTAAGAAAATGTCAACAGGTAATGATTTGACATTGCATTCAATTAATATCCTCTCTGTGGGGTTTTTTGAGTTTTCGTATTTCCCGTATACAGTATCCATGTAATCACCTCATGGGCTAGGTTGCCCATAAAATGATTATATATTATAGGTCTTCCATGCTAGTTACTGGTTTAGCTGTTTTAAGCAGGTGCAACTGCTCCTTAGAAAGTAAAATTGGCACTTCTTCTTCACCTTCCCAGGTATGGGCAATTTGGGGAAGGAATATTTTATCTTCCAGGTCAGCTAGACGGTTTTCGGAGTTCATAAGAACAAAAAGACTACCAAGAAATTGTTGTTGCTCCTCTGGTGATAAACTCCGGTAATCTATTATTATCCTTTTTTCTATATTAGTTAAATCATTTATGGTAATTTGATAATTAGCAAGGTTATCACCTATTGGCTTTCCTTTATTTGATTCCTGATGAGGTATTTTATGTCCTATATTTTTTATATAGCCCTGTTTTGGGGATTTATTATGCACATCATCATAAAAAAAATCAACTGGTACTCCAAGTTTTCTTGCATATTCATCAACTATTGTTATTTTTGGAGCTCTTTGATTTTTTTCATACCTACTTACAACCTGTTTAGATGTACCTAATTGTTTTGCAAATTCTTCTTGTGTCATATTCATTTCCTGGCGCAGTTTTTTTAGCTGCTGACCAAATATCATAATAAGCCACATCCTTTCCTTATAAGCATCACTCCAAGGATTAGTATAATACATCTTGTCACCAAAATCAAGACCTTTTTGTGCGTTTTTTTTACAAATTACCCCATAAATATACCATAATATTCCAAATAATAATGTCACCAAATGATTGACAAGCAGTTTAAATGGTGATATAATGTAATAAATCACCAAATGGGCAACAAAAAAAACACCAACAAAAGGAGCGAAATTAGATGGCTGAAAAGGTTAAGGCACTGCGAGGTATCATATATACAAAATTTGATAGCGAGGCCAATTGCGCAAAGGCTATGGGATGGCATAGGCAAAAGTTGAGTAAAATCACAAATGGCACTAAGATACCTGACTTATTCGAGTTGGAACAGCTTTCGAAAGCCTTAGATGTACCGCTATCACAGTTAGCTAAAATTTTTTTAACACAAAAGTCACCAATTGAGCAACCTGGTATATAACTGAAAAGCTCAGGTGAGGAAGGGAGGATCCCTATGATTCCACAAACTAACTCATGGAATGGAATAAAAATCAATACGGCAGCTATTCCCAGTATTGAAATGCGAATATTGTCTAATACGCTTATCAAGGCTGTGGAGCAGTTTTTCGAAACCCCAGAAAATCAGGCGGATTTTAAGAGATGGAAAAAAGAGAGAGCTAAGCCGGTGTAAGGCGGCCTGTGTAAGCCGGCAAGGTTGCGTTCGGGCTGAACACCCGGGAGGTCGGTTCAATTCCGGCGGCTTGCAAAATCTTCCCTTCTTAATTTTTACATATGTCCTATCCCGTCCGGCACAGTTGGTTCTCCCCACCTACTGGAGAGCCGGGCGGAGATAGGACAAACTTAGGAGGCTAATATGCATAAAAACGAAAAATATTTGACCCCCGCCGGCATAGCTACATTTTGCCTTATAATGCTCATAAGCATAGCTCTTGCGATTTTAGCTCTAACTTGTTTGGGGCTTCTTGGCAGCATTGCCTTGTATAGTACATATGCTGCTGATAACATAGATTTTTCCATCCCTTCCATTCCTGACAAGACAGTGGCAGGGCAGTTTTTTCTTCATACACCGCCATTCCCAGAGTTACGTCTGGGAATGGCGGATCCCTCCTTAGAATTTATCACCACTACCCCGGGTTTTTTTACTTTTTACCGGGGTAGTGGCACCCCCTCCTTTGATCAGGTAGTAAAAGCCACTCCGGATTTAGGAGAATATACCGAAGACCTACTCATATCACATAGAGACAAGCCTTATAACGAACCAAGTGAAGAAATAATTGAAGGTCTTGCCACCTGGTATTGCGCATGTGATGTCTGTAATGAGGGATGGGCTGGCACGACAGCCAACGGTGAATCATTGGAAGCTCTGGCGGTAGAATATAACATTTGCGGATGTAATTGGTTGCCGCTGAAATCCAAGATATTGATCAGGTTTGGCAGTGATGATTCCGCTTGGATCCCTTACTTGGTGGCTGATCGCGGCAGTTGGCAGTTTGATACTATTGGGCGGATCGATATATATGAACCAAGGGGCCATGACCAAGTTATGGCTAATGGCAGGCAATCAGTTGAAGTAGTTGTGGTGGAATGCCATGACTACTAAACCTATCCTTGACCCCTGTTGCGGTGGTAAAATGTTTTATTTCCAAAAGCAAAACCCGGCTGTTCTGTATTGCGATAACAGGGAACTTATAGCACTTAAAAACAGCAGAGGGCGCACATTGGAAATAAAACCAGATATTATACTTGATTTTAGAGATTTACCATTTGACGATGAAACTTTCTGGCACGTTGTTTTTGATCCGCCGCACTTAACCGATGCTGGAGAAACATCCTGGATGGTACGGTGTTATGGAAAACTACCAAAGGACTGGCAATCATATATAAAAGCCGGCTTTGATGAATGCTGGCGGGTATTAAAAACTAATGGGACTCTGGTCTTTAAATGGAGTGCTCACAATATCCAGCCAAGTGAGGTCATTAAAGTGATCGGCCGACAGCCGCTTTACGGACAGAGAGTGGCCAAGGGGACGCACTGGATGTGCTTTGTTAAATTGCAAGAAAGTGAGGAGGTGACTAATACTTAGAAAAGCGTAGTATAAAAAATTAAGAAAGTGAGGTTAAACAGTGAAAGGAACATTTTTGGTTACATACGACTATCTTGAAGAGTTGAATGCTTGTTCTGCTGGTTTAGAAGCATTCAAAGAGGAATATCCGAATGGGGCAGAATATCAGCAAATCCTTGATGCGTGTTGTGACAAAGGGCATACAGATTGGGCAATATGGCTTTTGAATCAGATTGGCCCAACAAATGATGTCCGTGAGTGCATTAAGGCAGTTAGCAACACATCCCTGGAAATTGTATTTGCCGGGAAACTAGTATTCAAAGCGGCGGCTAGTGTAAAAAGGCTAGTGGCCGGACGGGGCATTAAAGCCGGACGGGGCATTAAAGCCGGAGAGGGCATTGAAGCCGGAGAGGGCATTGAAGCCGGAGAGGGCATTGAAGCCGGATGGGGCATTGAAGCCGGATGGGGCATTGAAGCCGGACGGGGCATTAAAGCCGGAGAGGGCATTGAAGCCGGAGAGGGCATTGAAGCCGGTGCTGAGTTTGGTATTTTTGCTGGCCTGAAAGTCAAGTTATCTTTTTGGAGCAGAGAAGCAAGAGTAATAGCTAAAACAAAGCCTGAGAATCTTATCAGCGGGCATTGGGAGGAAAAATAAAGCCGCCTGTTCCGAGGCGACGGAAACAGACGGCAACCAGTAATATGTATACCCTTATTATAGAGGGTAGGAAAGGATTTGTCAATGATAAAATATCCAGTTAAAATTGATTCCCTTATCATGGAATATGAGCAGCTCAACGGAAAGATAGCAGATCCTAAATTCAAGGAGATACTAAAAGGATTGGCAACACTTGAAAATATAGCCTATGAGCAAGGTCTGAATGATGGGTGTTTGCGTGCTCTCTCTTTCGAGGAAAAAGAGTCGGCGGGGCATAGTTATCAAGATATTACTATCGCTTCTGAAATACACGAAATAGTAAGTGACTATTTCGTTGTGGAAGGGTTTAGCAAGGCTATGGGCAATATGGGAGTAGTTCCCGAGGACGCAAGCTGGGGTGAAAAAATATATAGTATAGCTCTTTGGTCTTTTAAACATGGCATAGAAGTGGGTATTGACCTGGACGCTAAACTCAAAAAGGAGGAGTATGCTAATGCCTGAACCTATAACTATAAGCCAGTTGCAAATCGAAAATGTTAAACGTGTCAAGGCTTTGAAATTAACCCCTGATAGCGCCGGTTTAACTGTTGTTGGTGGAAAAAATAACCAAGGGAAAACTTCTGTGCTGGATGCAATTGCCTGGACACTGGGAGGTAATAAATATAAGCCTTCAAATCCCAAGAATGACCAATCAGTAATTCCCCCGTTTTTGCATCTTGAGTTAAGCAATGGACTGCGGATCGAGCGTACCGGCGCCAATAGTACTCTTAAAGTAATTGATCCCAAGGGTAACAAGGCCGGACAAACCCTTTTGGATGAATTTATCAATTACTTGGCCTTGGATCTGCCAAAGTTTATGGCAGCCACCAATAAAGAAAAGGCTTTGATCCTGCTGCAGATCCTGGGGATCGGTGATAAATTACATCAGCTGGAACAGCAGGAGAGCCAGCTGTATAATCAGCGCCATGCCATAGGACAAATTGCCGATCAGAAAAAGAAATTTGCCGCTGAAATGCCGGATTATCCTGATGTTCCAGAATTTCTTGTTTCTGCTATGGAATTGATTCAACAACAGCAAGAAATTTTAGCGATAAATGGGGAGAACCAACACAAGCGGGATAATCTATCCAGTTTGCAGGCCAAGGCAAGGAAGATACAACAGGACATAAACCAGCTGCTTGAGCAACAAAAAGCTATATTAGTCGATCTGGAAATAGCTCAAAAATCAGCACTGGATTTGCAAGATCAAAGCACTACGGAATTGGAGCAAAACATCAATCAAATAGAGGATATTAATGTCAAAGTGAGGGCCAATCTGGATAAGGCTAAAGCAGAGGATGATGCCCATGAGTACAAGGGCCAATATGATACTTTGACAACCCAAATAGAAGATGTCCGGAAAGCAAGGCTAGGGTTACTGCAAGGAGCTAAATTGCCATTGCCGGGGCTTTCCATAGAGGATAGCGAGCTGGTCTATAACGGCCATAAATGGGATTGCATGAGCAGTTCTGAACAATTGAAGGTAGCAGTTGCTATAGTACGCCAAACCAAACCGGAATGCGGGTTTGTCCTATTGGATAAGTTGGAACAAATGGATCTGGACACCTTGCGGGAATTTGGAAGCTGGCTTGAATCTGAGGGATTGCAGGCTATTGCCACCCGGGTTTCTACGGGCGAAGAATGTCACCTGATAATTGAAGATGGTTATGCAGTGAATCAAGCGGTAGCAATACCGCCAAAATTTAAGGAAGGGGAGTTTTAAATGCAGATAACTACAGGTTGTATTGAAACGGCTCAAAAAGTTGTAGTGTATGGACCAGAAGGTATTGGCAAAAGCACTCTGGCCAGTCAGTTTCCTAAGCCTCTATTCATTGACACAGAAGGAAGCAGCAAGCGGCTTAATGTATCCCGTACTCATTATCCGTCCAGCTGGTCTATGTTGATTAGTTTAGTTGAGGAGTTTAAGCGTGATGCTATGGGATTTCAAACCCTTGTCCTTGATACTGCTGATTGGGCGGAAATGCTGGCTATAAATCATGTCCTCAACACCATTTTGGTCAATGGTGTGGGAATGGCAGGGATAGAAGACTATGGGTATGGCAAGGGTTATGTTTATGTTGCAGAGGCATTCGGACGCCTACTCAATCTGTTGACTGACGTAGTTAGAAAGGGAATAAATGTAGTAGTTACAGCGCATGCTCAAATGAGGAAATTTGAGCAACCGCATGAAATGGGCGCCTATGATCGCTGGGAACTTAAGTGTAGCAGGAGAGTCGCAGCCCTGCTCAAAGAATGGGCTGATATGGTGCTGTTTGCAAACTTTGAAACCTTTGTAATAAATGTTGACAATCAAGGCGCTCAAAAAGGCAAAAATAAAGCTACTGGCAGCAAACGGGTAATATATACTGTGCATCATGCTTGTTGGGATGCTAAAAACCGACATGACCTTCCGGATAAAATTGATTTGGAGTATAGCAAAATTGCCCACTTGATTCCCGCAACAATTAATGCTTCACCCTCAGTGGTCCCTCCGGCGCCAGCAGTCAAAGAAGTAAAAAAAGAAGTTCCGGCGCCAGTAACCGTTCCGGAAGAAGCTCCGGATGTACCTTTGGATTCGCCTTTGAATCCGGAGGATGTTTTGCCGGATGCCTTGCTTGATCTAATGAAACCGCAAAAAGTAACAGTGGATGAGATTAAACAGGCTGTTTCATTCAAGGGCTATTATCCTCTGGAAACTCCTATCAGCAGGTATGATCCGGCATTTGTCAGTGGCGTCTTGATCGGCGCCTGGCCCCAGGTTGAAAAAATAATTATTGAAAGGCGGGGGAGTGCATGTCAGCAAATAGCAATATAGATAGGGAATTAGGCTGGGATGAAGAGATCCAGAAAGACTCCAGTAGCCTTACTTTGTTACCTGAAGGCGATTATGATTTTACAGTGATAGGAATGGAGCGCGCCAGGCATCAAGGAAGTGATAAACTTCCACCTTGCAATAAGGCGGTTTTGACACTTGCTATCACTTCTCCTACAGGAGAATCCGCCCAGCTCACCCACAACCTATTCTTGCATACCAAAACCGAGGGCCTTCTTTGTGAATTTTTCAAAGGAATAGGCCAGCGTAAACATGGCGAATCCTTCAAAATGAACTGGGGGAAGGTTGTGGGCTCCAGGGGTCGTTGTAAGGTTATCCAAAAAACTTACAAGGATAAAGGTGAGGAAAGAGTAGTCAATAATGTTAGAAAAATATATGAGCCGGAAGGAACAGGACCACCCTGGCCCGCTAATCCTTCCCCTTCTAATGCCGGCTTTACTCCGGGTGCGTTCTAATGGCTATGGAGCTACGCTCTTATCAGAATGAAGCCAAGGTGGCCATTCAAAATGAATGGAACAAAGGTAACAATAAAACCCTTATGGTGCTGCCTACCGGCACCGGAAAAACTATTGTGTTTTGTGCTATCTCTAAGGATTGTGTAACTGCCGGGGAGCGGGTACTGATTTTGGCTCATCGGGGAGAATTATTGGATCAAGCAGCGGACAAGATGGCTAAGGCAACCGGGCTAAAGTGTGCTTTGGAAAAAGCTGAAGCTTCTTGTCTTGGCAGCTGGTTCAGGATAACAGTGGGCAGTGTGCAGAGCCTGATGCGTCCCTCCCGGTTAAGTCAATTTCCGGCAAACTACTTTAGTACTATTATTGTAGATGAAGCCCATCATGCAATCAGTGATAGCTACCAAAGGGTTTTAAGCCATTTTAACGAGGCGAAAGTTTTAGGGGTCACTGCCACCCCCGACCGGGGTGACATGCGCAACCTGGGCCAGTATTTTGACAGTCTGGCTTATGAGTATACCCTTCCCAAGGCGATAAAAGAAGGCTTTTTATCCCCAATCAAAGCCCAGACTATCCCGCTGCGGCTTGACCTGACGGGAGTGGGGATCCAAGCCGGTGACTTTAAAACCTCAGACCTGGGGGATGCCTTAAGTCCTTATTTGGGTCAGATCGCCGAGGAAATGCGCAATTATTGCGCCGGCCGTAAAACAGTTATATTTCTGCCGCTGATCAAAACCAGCCAGAAAATGGCCGAATTATTACGGCAAAAAGGATTTCGCGCTGCCGAGATCAATGGGACAAGCCGAAATCGGGCGCAAATTCTTCAGGATTTTGATTCCGGGATATATGATGTACTGTGTAATTCCATGTTGCTTACCGAGGGCTGGGATTGCCCGTCTGTGGATTGTATTATCGTTTTGCGGCCTACCAAGATCCGGAGCCTTTACTGCCAAATGGTAGGCGGGGGAACCCGCTTGCATCCCAGCAAAGAAAATCTTCTCATATTAGATTTTCTCTGGCATACGGAACGTCATGAGCTTTGCCGCCCGGCGCATCTGATCAGCCAAAGCCAGGAAGTGGCCGAAGCTATGACTAAAAACATCGAAGAAGCCGGTTGCCCTGTTGATATTGAGCAAGCCGAGCAAAAGGCCTCGGAAGATGTAATTGCCGCCCGGGAAAAAGCCTTGGCAAAAAGATTAGCCGAAATGCGTAACCGTAAGAAAAAACTGGTCGACCCCCTGCAATACGAAATGTCTATCCAAGCAGAAGATCTAGCAAACTATATTCCGTCTTTTGGCTGGGAACTGGGACCGCCATCCTCCAGCCAAATAGCTGCCCTGGAAAAAGCCGGCATTCTGCCGGATGAAATCGAATGTGCCGGAAAAGCCAGCAAGATCCTGGATAGGATTGCCAAGCGCCGGATGGAGGGTCTTGCGACCCCTAAACAAATCAGGCAGCTGGAAAACAGAGGATTTCTTAACGTTGGAACCTGGTCTTTTGATGTTGCAAATAAAATGATCAGCCGGATCGCAGCCAATAGTTGGAAAGTACCGTTATCGGTGGATCCCCCTACCTATATTCCGGAAATGAGGGCAAATGATGAAGCAGAAAGTGGATTTATTGGACATATTGAGTTACATTGATCCTTCCCTGTTGGATTACCAGGACTGGGTAAATGTGGGCATGATTCTTAAGGATGCCGGCTACGGGCTGCAGATTTGGGATGATTGGAGCAGCAAAGACAAAGGCCGCTACCATATCGGAGAATGTGCAAAAAAATGGAATACTTTTCATGGATCCAAAACCCCCGTTGGTGCCGGCACCATTATCCAATTAGCCAAAGATCAAGGCTGGGAACCGCCCCGTCCGGAGCGTGAGTATCAGGAACTGGAATGGGATGGTTTTATTGGCGGCAATAAAAGCGATTTGCAAATTATCGACCGCAACTGGATCGAAGGGCAAGACATCCATGAGCCGGCAAACTGGCAACCCCATCTGGAATTGATCCGCTATCTTTCTACCCTATTTGAAGGAACAGATAATGTAGGCTATGTTACCGAAAGCTGGAAAAAGGACGATAAATTCTTACCGACAAAGGGATCATGCGACCGCACGGCCGGCCAATTGATTGAAGCACTGCAAAACTGCAATGGTGATATCGGATCTGTTGTCGGAGATTACAAGCCGGAAGTAGGGGCCTGGATCCGGTTTAATCCACTGGATGGCAGAGGCGTCAAGAATGATAATGTTACTGAATTCCGTTATGCTTTAGTTGAGTCCGACACTTTGGATATAGATCAGCAAAATGCTATCATCCGAGGATTAGAGTTACCGGTAGCTTGTTTAGTACATAGCGGTAAAAAAAGCCTTCATGCCATTGTGCGGATAGAGGCTGATACCTATGATGACTATCGCAAACGAGTGGATTATTTATACGATGTGTGCCGCAAAAATGGCCTGCAAATTGATACCCAAAACCGCAATCCTTCGCGGTTATCCCGGATGCCGGGCGTAATGCGCAATGGGCGCAAGCAGTTTATTGTGGATACTAATATCGGCAAGGCCAGTTGGGCTGAATGGCATGATTGGATAATCAGCACCAATGATGATCTCCCTGAGCCGGAAGGATTGGCTGAAGTTTGGGATAGTATGCCGGACTTATCGCCGCCATTAATACATAATGTACTGCGACAAGGTCATAAAATGCTGCTTGCCGGGCCAAGTAAAGCCGGCAAATCTTATGCCTTGATAGAGCTGTGTTGCGCTGTGGCAGAGGGTAAAAAATGGTTTAATTGGGATTGTGCCCAGGGGCGGGTAATGTATGTGAACCTGGAGCTTGACCGGGCCAGTTGTTTACACCGCTTCCGGGATGTCTATGCTGCTTTGGGTTGGGAATCCACCAATATCAGCAATATTGATATCTGGAATTTGAGGGGCAATTCAGTGCCAATGGATAAGTTGGCTCCGAAGCTGATCCGCCGGGCACTGAAGAAAAATTATATTGCTATTGTGATCGATCCTATCTACAAAGTAATAACCGGGGATGAAAACAGCGCCGATCAAATGGCCCATTTTTGCAATCAGTTTGACAAGGTCTGCCATGAATTAGGGGCGGCAGTTATTTACTGTCACCATCATAGTAAAGGCAGTCAAGGTAATAAGCGGAGTATGGACCGGGCGTCCGGATCCGGAGTATTTTCCCGGGATCCGGATGCTTTACTTGATCTAATAGAGCTCGAACTTTCCGAAGATTTACTAAAGCAGGAAGAAAACAAGGCAGTCTGTAAGGTATGCGCTCAGTGGCTGGACAAGAACTTCTCAGGTGATTGGCGAGAAGAAGTAGGCCAAGATGATCAGCTA
>Ga0082212_10007043_pt1 | contig 14963 bp, 10 predicted proteins | sample TergutNt197P3_FD_71548 | JGI IMG/M metagenome (GOLD analysis project Ga0082212, IMG submission 71548) | Neocapritermes taracua P3 segment gut microbial communities from Petit-Saut dam, French Guiana - Nt197 P3 | ecosystem: Host-associated > Arthropoda: Insects > Digestive system > Gut ... | reverse complement strand
GTTTTTTCGATTCCCCGGCTTCCCTTTTGTCCCTTTGGTCTCTTTTGCCCCCCCCGTCATCGTTACCCGACCCCCGCAAGGGGGGGGTGGGGGGGGGGGGCGCAAGGTTGCGGGACGTGACATTATCACATCCCGTAGGGGATGTATCTCTCGGTAGAAAAACGCCCCCCCTATTTCCCGCATCCCATAGGGATGCGTCTCTCGGTGCCGAAAGAGGCATCCCTACAGGATGCCATGATTTTTTTGCGCTCTTTTCTACCGAGAGGAGCATCCTTACGGGATGCTCGACGAGACCGGCATATATGGAGTGCCGTGGCTTGCCACCGCACTCCATATATGGCAACTCAGACAGGGTAATGGCACGCCACTGGGTTGCTTCGGGTCATTGCGTGACCCTCGCAATGACGGCGTGGCATAGTAATTTAAGCCAGGAGCGCAAGGCTTCTGCCTTGCAATACCGCAATGGACATTATTATTGTGCATTGGGGAAATCATTAGACCTGCTCTAAAACCGCAAACCGCGCGAAATACGCAAAAAATCACCCTCCGGTGTGGTAAAAAAGTTCATCCATTTTCGCGTCTTTCGTGTCTTTCGCGGTTCACTTCTGGTTGTGACGTTAAACCGGATTATGCATTTCAGTTGGCAAAGCGGCGGCATTTGACCCCGGCCTCTTTGAGGAGGGCCTCGGTCTGAGCGGTGAATGCGTAGTCGCCGCCATAGACAACCTCTCGGATCCCGGCATTGATGATGAGCTTAGCGCAGGTCAGGCACGGGCTGATGGTCACATAAATCGTCGCCCCCGCCAGTCGCGTGCCGTGGCAGGCCGCCTGGCAGATGGCGTTCTGCTCCGCGTGGACACAGATGCACTCGTCGAGGCTCGCGCCGGACGGGGCCGTCCCTGCGCAGCGCGCGCAACCGCCCTCGAAGCAGTTCCTCACCCCGCGCGGCGTGCCATTGTAACCCGTGGCGATAATCTGGTTCGCGAACACCACCACCGCCGCCACCTTGCGGCGGCTACAGTTCGCGCGCGTCGCCGTCACCCGCGCGATTTCCATGAAGTACACGTCCCAGCTTGGGCGCGGGTCAACCACCTTCGTTTTCTTGCCAGCCATACCGTAACCTTTCTGATTAAAAAAGCGCAACCAGTGTACGGTTTTGGACAGGTCAATTTCAATCTTTTTTTACCCACATTGCACACCCGCGTTTCACACACTGTAATCAAAGCCACCCCTGCCGACGTTTCTGCCGCAAGAATCTTATCTGCAATCTTTCATCGCTTCCGCTTGGAATCCGCAACGCGATTGTGCTATGATTTCTTTTTCGGGGAAACCATGAAGACCATTTATTTCGACAATAACGCGACGACGCGCGTCGCGCCGGAGGTGCTGGAGGCGATGCTGCCGTTCCTGGGCGAGCGGTACGGCAACGCGTCCAGTATGCACGCGTTCGGCGGGCGGGTCGCGAAGGACATTCAGGCGGCGCGTGAGCGCGTCGCGGCGTTCATCGGCGCGGACCCGTCGGAAATCGTGTTCACCAGCTGCGGCACGGAGAGCGACAACATGGCCATCCACGGCGCGGCGGAGGTGTTGGGGCCGCAGGCGCGGGTCGTCGCCTCGCGCGTCGAGCACCCGGCCGTGCTGGGGCCTTGCCGCCGCCTCCGCGACATGGGTTTCAGCGAGACCGAGGTCCCCGTGGACAGCGCGGGTCAGCTTGACCTTGATGCGTTGCGCGAGGCCCTCAAGGACGGCGCGCCGTCGATCGTCAGCATCATGTGGGCGAACAACGAGACGGGGGTCGTGTTCCCGATGGCGGAGATCGCGCAAATCGTCAAGGCCGCCGGGGCGGTGCTGCACACGGACGCGGTGCAGGTCGCGGGCAAGCTCCCGATCGACGTGCGCAGCGCCCCCGTGGATATGCTCTCGCTCTCGGGGCACAAGCTCCATGCGCCCAAGGGCATCGGCGTGTGCTACATCCGGCGCGGCACGCGCGTCAAGACGTTCATGCTCGGCGGGCATCAGGAGCACGGGCGGCGCGGCGGCACGGAGAACGTGCCGTACATCATCGGGCTCGGGAGGGCGGTCGAGCTCGCGGCGGCGGGCATGGAGGAGGAGAACCGCCAGATCGCCCGCCTGCGCGACAAGCTGGAGCGCGGCCTGCTCGCGACCTGCCCCGACGCGCGGGTGAACGGCGACGTGCGCAACCGCCTCCCGAACACCAGCAACATGAGCTTCGAGTACATCGAGGGCGAGTCCATCCTGATGCACCTGAGCGACCGCGGCATCTGCGCCTCGACGGGTTCGGCGTGCGCGGCCGGTTCGCTCGAACCCTCGCACGTCATCCGCGCGATGGGCGTTCCGTTCACGGCGGTGCACGGTTCCGTGCGCTTCTCCCTCAGCCGCTACAACACCGAGGCGGAGGTCGATACCGTCTTGGCGGAGCTTCCGAAAATCATCGCCAAGCTCCGCGCCCTCTCGCCCTTCTGCCAGAACGGGTGAGTGTTGTTAAAACGAGGAATTAGGAATCGCCGGGAGCGCAAGGCTTCCGCCTTGCAATTAGGAATTAGGCGGGGAGGCCGTCGAAGAGCGCGGTGGAGAGGTAACGCTCACCGGCATCAGGGAGGATGACGACAATCGTCTTGCCAGCGAACGTCTCCTCGTGCGCGAGCCTCACGGCCGCGAGCGCGGCCGCGCCGGAGGAGATGCCTACGAGCAGGCCCTCCTCACGGGTCAGGCGGCGGGCGAAGTCGAGGGCTTCCGCGCTGGCCACGGTCCGCACGTCGTCGAGGGCGGCCATGTCGAGCGTCTTGGGGATGAAGCCCGCGCCGATGCCTTGGATCGCGTGCGGGCCGGGGGTGAGAGGGGCTCCGTTGCGCGTCTGGGTGATGACCGGGCTTTCGGCCGGCTCGACCGCGATGACGCGGATGGCGGCGTTCCGCGATTTGAGGAATCGCCCCGTGCCGGAGATCGTGCCGCCGGTCCCGACACCCGCGACCAGTGCGTCCACCGCGCCGCCCGTCGCGGCCCAGATTTCGGGCCCGGTGGTCTGCTCGTGGGCCGCGGGGTTGGCGGGGTTCTCGAACTGCTGGGGCATGAACGTGCGGGCAGGGTCGGCCGCGGCGATCTCCCGTGCCTTGGCGATCGCGCCGCTCATGCCGTCCGCGCCCGGCGTGAGCACGAGCTCCGCGCCGAACGCGGCCAGCACGCGGCGGCGTTCGACGCTCATGGTCTCGGGCATGGTCAGGGTGAGGCGGTAGCCGCGCGCGGCGGCCACGGCGGCAAGGCCGATGCCGGTGTTGCCGCTCGTGGGCTCGACGATCGCGCCGCCGGACTTCAGCAGGTCGCGCTCCTCCGCGTCGCGGATCATGGCCACGGCGATGCGGTCCTTGACGGAGTAGGTCGGGTTGCGCGCCTCCAGCTTGGCGTAAACCACGGCCTTGGCGCCATCCGTCACGCGGTTGAGCCTGACCAGCGGGGTGTTGCCGATCGCGAGCGGCAGACTATCAAATGCGGTGTTCATACGCATCAGGTTACAGGATGGCGGCGGCGAATGGCAAGCCTATTCTCGAATTGTTTTTTGCGCCAGGTTCATCCCTTTTGCTTGTCGGTAGGGGGCGTGCATGGTAATATAATCATTTTCTGATAAAGGTGGAGTTGAAAGCGAGGGACACGCATGATGGGAACAGATATGACACCTTTCATTATGCGGCATAAAAAACAGAAATAAGATTTTTGCGATTCCTTGTCTTTTTTTGTGGCTTTGCGGCACATAAAACGGATATACTAAATCTTAATTGCAAAGAGAGAATTATGGAAAAAATCAAATTAGCGGAGTTGTTTTGTGGCGCTGGAGGCATTGGGCTTGGTGCTGTCTTTGCTAATTCGAGGATTGAAACACTATGAATCTACTGCGTAACCAATATGTGGCAAACGTACTTAATCGAAACGTTGATGGGAGCAACAAGGCGGGTTCATATATTCGCGCACTTGATTACCTCGGCGACATTTTGAGAGAGAAATCCCAAAAATATTCTTCAGTCACAGATGTCTTTTCGATTGATGATATTGAAACAAGCAAAGCACTTTATACATATGTCTGCGAGCAACAAGCGTTAGGCAAAAAAGGAATTTTCGCTAATGTTTCAAAGCCAAGTTACTGGGAACACAGGTTTTACTCATCTGCACTAAAAGATTACACTCGGTTTTTGCTAGAAACTCAAAAGGAACGCAAATGACTCTTCCGAAAAGGTTTAACCCTAACTAAGTATTTCTTGAAAAACATAGGCAGAAAATGGGGGTCGCATAATGGTTAGTGAAATACATATTGCTGAAGGATTGAACTGGGGACAGCGTACAGGGCAAGACCCTAATCAATCATATATTCCATTGCCGACGGCAATTGCGAAGAGTGATTTTTTTCCACCTGCAGGTGTTCCCTTTTCTGCTTTGACAGATGATGGATTCCCTTTCATTGGCGTGATGACACCGCCGAAGAAAAAGGTGGGCAAAGATGGGTACGCCATTGAATCATTTAACAATAAGAGTGAACTGGGAAAATATTTTCGACGTAGGCTAGGATTGCAATCAGGCGAGCTGGTCAAGCTAGAAGATTTGGACAGATATGGCAATCACTATGTGACCTTTACAAAAATTGACGAAGATGAATATTATATGCAATTTTCGCCTAGCAAGAGTAAGACTAGTGAAAATCTTGAAGGAGTTTCCAATCATTTTTTCAGCATTCGCAAGCAGTATACTTGCGTCCCTTTTAGAATAAAAAACCAATAATGAGGATTATATGCTGTTCCTGCCTAACCAACGTCAAGTGAGCATGTTTACGAATGAACCCTTCCATCTGCATCATTGACATTATGATAACGACATCACTCCTTTAGCTATTTTACGGTTGAATCGGCAAGGAGAGAATTTGAAAAAGTGAACCCGGCCATGACCATCGCGATTTTTCTTGAACAGGCAGTGCTTTCCTTTTGCGTGAAGGAGCGGCAGGTGCGGCGGCTGCGGGAGATGTTTCCTGCGGTGGCGTTCGTGTGGTGCCGCTCGCTGGGGGCGTTTCGGAAAACATTGCCGAGGGCGACGGTTGCGCTGACGAACACGTTCCGCCCGGAGTGGTTCGCGGATGCGCCGAAGCTGCGCTACATCCTCTGCCCTGCCGCTGGTCGCGACGTGCTGAACCCTGTGCCGCTGGAGCCGCCGCCGGAGGTCTATATCCATTACGGGACGTTCCACGGCCGGCTGATGGCGGAGACGGTCGCGGGGCTGATGCTGGCGTTCAACCGAGGTATCCTCCGCGCCTACAAGGAGCAGATGGCGGGCGACCTGTGGCCGTCCGCCGCGCTGTGCGAGACGGGAGAGGTGCGGGCGTTGCGCGGCTCCCATGCGGTGGTCGTGGGGTTCGGGAATCTCGGGCAGTGGATCTCCAAGACGCTCGTCGCGCTGGGCGTGCGCGTGACGGCTCTGCGCCGCACGCCGCCGCCCGTGCGCCCCGAGTGGTTCGGGCCGGGCGACTGCGTGATGTCCGCGACGTTGCTGGGCAACGTGCTGCCGTCGGCGGATCACCTGATTCTGGTGTTGCCGTCGGACGCGACGACGGACGGGCTCATCGGCGCACGGCAGCTGGCGCGTCTGCCGCGCCATGCGGTGGTCTATAACGTGGGGCGCGGCAACTGCATCGATGAGGCGGCACTGGCTGACGCGCTCGCGTCGCGCACCATCCGTGGGGCGTGCCTGGACGTGTTCGCGCAGGAGCCGCTGACGCGCCGCTCGCCGCTGTCGGCAGACCTGCCGGGACTGGTGCGTATGCCGCATGCCTCCGCCTACGGCGAGACGTACATGGATCTCTATGCGGATGAAATCATCCCCATCATCAGGAGCATCACGCGATGAACGCGACCTACACCGTGCGCTCGGTCGAGGAGACATGGGCGGTGGCCGCGCAACTCGCGCCTGTACTGACGCCGGGGCGCGTGATCGCGCTGACGGGCGACCTCGGCGCAGGCAAGACGACGTTCATGCAAGGGCTGGGGATTGCGCTCGGCATCCGCCGCCCCGTCACCAGCCCGACGTTCACGCTGTCCGTCGAATACCCGACGCCGCGCTTCAAGCTCGTTCACATGGACCTGTACCGCCTAAGCGGTCCCGACGACCTGCTGGCGATCGGATTCGCGGAGCATATCGAGTCCGGCGCGGTCGTCGCCGTCGAATGGCCCGAACGCGCGGCCGCCCTCATCCCGCAAGATGCCATCCACATCAGCTTCACGCTCACCGATGCGGAGGATGAGCGAATGATTGAGATAAGTAGTAAATAGCAGGATTGTAAATTCCACATCTTCTGTATGCGCCCCAAAGGGGGAATTTCAAATCACGGCTTCTTCTTCGGTCTGGACTTAATCGAGTTGAGGATGGCCGTGAAGTCGTCGGGGAGGGGGGCGTGGAAGCTGAGGGGCTCGCCGGTGATGGGGTGGATGAAGCTGATCTGCGTGGCGTGGAGCATCTGGCGCGGTGGCGGGATGGGCAGGGCGGCGTCGGCGGCGGGGCGGCCGTAGGCGAGGTCGCCCAGGATGGGGCAGCCGAGGGAACGCATGTGGACGCGTATCTGGTGCGTGCGGCCGGTCTCGATCTGGCACTTGATGAGGGTGGCGAGGGGGTAGCGCTTTTCGACGCGGTAGTTGGTGATGGCGACCTTGCCGTTGCTGGGGACGATGGCCATCTTGCGCCGGTTGTAGGGCTTGCGGGCCATGAGGTTTTCGACGCGGCCGTCGAGCGCCTTGGGGCAGCCGTGCACAAGGGCGAGATAGACCTTCGTGATGGTCTTGTCATGGAAGAGATCCACGAAGGCGGTCATGGCGGTCTCGTTCTTGGCGATGATGATGAGGCCGGACGTGTCTTTATCGAGGCGGTGGACGATGCCGGGGCGCTCGACGCCGCCGATGCCTTTCAGGTCGCGGCAGTAGTGGAGCAGGGCGTTGACGAGCGTGCCGGTGGGGTGGCCGCAGGAGGGGTGCACGACCAGCCCGGCGGGTTTGTTCAGCACGAGGCAGTGCGCGTCCTCGTGAACGATGCTGAGGGGGATGTCCTCTGGCTCGGGGTCGGCCGGCACAGGGGGCGGCACGGAAATCTCGATGATCTGTCCGACTCTGGGCGTCGCGCTGGCCTTGACGGGGGCGCCCTCGCAGGTGATGCGTTTCTGCCAGATGAGCGACTGGATGCGCGAGCGCGAGAACTCGGGGAACTGTTGCGCGAGCCAGACATCGGTGCGCCCGGCGATGTCCGCCGGGACCATGATGTTCAGGAAACGCTCCCCGGTCTCTTCCTCGGAGAACATCTCGTCGTCAAAAATATCCATCGGTGTCGTCGTCATTTTACTTGCACCGGGAACGGCCCTGCGTTTATCATAATCTCTTTTAAAAGGGTCAGGCTTGTAAATGAGTTGCGACAATCCATCGGTTTGCTGTGCACCCCGGACGCTCCGCGTGCGGGTCATTTTGTGGCGTGGCGTGTTGCGGCGTTTCTTCCTGTACGCGTTCAACCGTCGTTATGTGAAGCGTAGCGCCGCATCGCGCACGGGAGAGTGCAAGCGCTGCGGGGTCTGCTGCCATCTCGTGGCGAACAAGTGCGGGTGGCTCAGGCTGCACGCGGACGCGACCTCGTCGTGCCGCGTGTACGGGCTGCGCTGCACGCCGAACTGCTGGGCGTTCCCGATTGACGCGCGGGACATCGCAGACCGCGATCTCGTCGCGCCCCCCGGTGTCCCGTGCGGTTACAGCTTCCCTAGTGCGCGACCGCAACCTTCGCCCCCTTGACCTGACCGATGTCCGCGAGCAGCGCGTCAAACCACGGCGCGTCGATGTCGAACGGCTTGCCGCCCTTGATGCGCGGGAACTCGCACGCGCGCAGCTCGCCGCCCGCGTCCTCGTCCTGCCCGACCACGCCGCCGACGCCCGCCAGCGCGCACGCGACCGCCTTCTCCGCACACGCGCAAATCAGCTCCTTGTCCTGCGCGTTCGGCGCGGCGGCGCGGCTGTAGTAGCCGCTCTTCTGCACCATGGTCTTCTCCGCGCCGAGCATCTCGCCGAACTGCTTGGCGAACCAGCCGCCCACGTTCACCTTGTCGAGGCGCGGGTGCCCGAACGCGTCGCGCGGGACCTCCTCGCCCTTCGCCTCGAGCTCACGGATGATCGCATCGACACACGCGCCCTCGGACACGAAAATGTTCACGCAGTCGTGCGCGTCCATCACGCCGCGCAGACGCGCCGCCTCGGCCTGCGGGTCGAACGCCATCTCCGGCACGTACACCGCGTGAACCTCCTCGCGCCCGCGCGTCAGGCCGAACGCCGGAAGATAATCGAACGTGTCCAGCAGCCTGCGGTACGCCACGGCCGTCGCGGCGGTGAGCCACCCGCAGTTGCGCCCCATCACCTCATGGATGATGAGCATGCGCGGGTTCGCGGTGTTCTCCTTCACGACGTTCGCGAAGAACCGCGCGCCCTCGTCGGCCGCCGTCCACGCGCCGAGGCTCTGGCGGATGGGATAGACATCGTTGTCGATGGTCTTGGGCAGCCCCACGACGGTGAGGCCGTAACCGTTCGCCGCGAGGTACGCCGCGAGGTCGGCGGCCGCCGTGTTCGTGTCGTCGCCGCCGATGGTGTGCAGCACGTCCACGCCGTCCCTCACGAGCTGGTCGGCCGCGACCTTCTGCGGGTCCTCGCCCTCCTTGACCAGCCCGCGCTTCACGCAGTCCTTCACGTTCGTCAGCTTCACGCGGCTGTTGCCGATGGGGCTGCCGCCGTGCTGCGTCAGGAACAGCGCGTTCGCGCGCACCTCGGGCGTGACCCTGATGCTGTTGCCCTTCAGCAGCCCCATGTACCCGTTGACGTAACCGATGATCTCGACCTCCGGCGCGACGCGCGAATATTCCGCGATGAGATACCCGACCGCCGAGCTCAGGCACGGCGCAAGACCCCCCGCCGTAAGGATGCCGACTTTCTTCACTTGCTTGCTCATGGTAATTCCTTTCACGTAAAAGAGCGCAAAAGTATGGCGAAAATCGGGCGGGAAAGCAAGCGTAAAGTTCAGCAACTCGACAGTTCCCCGTGGGGGCAATGTTGTTTCTAAACACGATAGCTCCGCGCTCCCAATTTTCAACATGCCTCATTCAATTTTCAACTTGAAAAACCGCGCCTGAAATGGCATATTAAATCGCTTTAACAAACGGGCGGTTATCTCAGTTGGTTAGAGAGCCTGGTTTACACCCAGGATGTCGGGGGTTCGAGTCCCTCACCGCCCACCAAGTCTGGAACGTCCTATGCCGAACGAAGCGCGCACGCCGTTGTTACACCTGAAGCTGATTTCATGCAATGTGTTCCAGCGCGAGGCCTGCTGGTGCCTGGCGCGCACGCGGCATCTGGCGGACCCCGATTTTCTGGAGCTGGGCTTGCACGTGAACCCCTCGCGTCTGCGCGAACGCTTGCAGGCGCGCATTGACGCGGAGGACGCGGGGGACATCCGCCACGACGCGCTCCTGCTGCTCTACGGCGTGTGCGGCAACGCGTGCGTGGGGCTGGCCGCGCGCCGCACGCCGCTCGTCATCCCGCGCGCCCACGACTGCGCGACCGTGCTGCTCGGCGGCGCGGCGCGTTACCACGAGGTGTTCGGCGGCAACCCGAGCCGACCGTTCTCCTCCGTCGGTTATCTGGAGCGATGCGCGGAGGCGTACAGGACGGAGGGCGGCGCCGGCGACCTGGGCGGCACCTACGAGGACTTCGTCGAGAAGTATGGCGAGGACAACGCGAAGTACCTGTGGCAGACCCTCCACCCCGTGCGCGAGGGTGAGCCCGCGCTCTTCATCGACATCCCCGAGACTTCGCGCGAAGACGCGCTGGCGCGTGCGCAAGCCCGCCTCACGGCGGACGGTCGCGCGTTCGAGATCGCGCAGGGCGACATCGGGATGATACGGCGCATGATTGACGGCGAGTGGCACCCGCGCGAATTCCTCATCGTGCGCCCCGGAGAGACGGTCACCGGCGTCTATGACATGGGCGAGGTGATCCGCGCCGCTCAATGTTCAACGCCCAACGGGTGACGCGGAACGCCCACTGCGTGCGGCGTAACGCGCGGCGCGGGGCGCGCCGCGCCGCCCGCGCCCCCCCCCCCGGAAAAAAAAGTGAAAAAAAATGAAATTGGCTATTGACATCCGGGGTGCGGCTGTGGTATTGTATGCACCCTCTTGCGCCGACCAGGGCCACGCGGCACGGCGGGCGCGGGGGATGGATCTGTGAGAAGGGAAGCCTAGGCGCACCCCGGGGCGCAGGCCGGACGGCCGGCCCGGAGGGGGTGCGGGGAGACGAGAGAGGACATTATGCTTGTGAGCGGGGTCCGGACGATCAAAGATCAACAATGCGCGGCCGGGCACGCCCGGCCGCGGACGGAATTTTCTCTGAGAGTTTGATTCTGGCTCAGAACGAACGCTGGCAGCGTGGATTAGGCATGCAAGTCGAGCGGGCGGCCGAGAGCAATCAAGGCCGCCAGCGGCGGAAGGGCGAGGAGCGCGTGGGCAACCTGCCCGCGGGGCGGGGATAACGCCGGGAAACCGGCGCTAATACCGGATGAGGCGCGGCGCCGCATGGCGCCGCCGCCAAAGGGGGGGACCGCGAGGCCCCCCCCCCGCGGAGGGGCCCGCGCACCATCAGCTAGACGGCGGGGTGACGGCCCACCGTGGCTTACGGTTAGCCGGTCTGAGAGGACGACCGGCCGCACTGGGACTGAGACACTGCCCAGACTCCTACGGGAGGCTGCAGTCGAGGATCATTCGCAATGGGGGGAACCCTGACGATGCGACGCTGCGTGGAGGATGGAGGCCCTCGGGTCGTAAACTCCTGTCGTGGGGGGCGAGACGCCGGCGCGGACAATGCGCCCGGCGCTGACGGTACCCCAAGAGGAAGCCACGGCTAACTCTGTGCCAGCAGCCGCGGTAATACAGAGGTGGCGAGCGTTGTTCGGATTTACTGGGCGTAAAGGGCGCGTAGGCGGCCGCGTGTGTCGGGTGTGAAAGCCCCGGGCCCAACCCGGGAAGTGCGCCCGAAACCGCGCGGCTCGAGTCCGGGAGGGGTGGCCGGAACGCAGGGTGTAGCGGTGAAATGCGTTGATATCCTGCAGAACACCGGAGGCGAAGGCGGGCCACTGGGACGGAACTGACGCTGAGGCGCGAAAGCGTGGGGAGCAAACAGGATTAGATACCCTGGTAGTCCACGCCCTAAACGGTGCGCACTTGGCGCGGGGGGCTTTCACCCCCCCCGTGCCGGAGCTAACGCGTTAAGTGCGCCGCCTGGGGAGTACGGCCGCAAGGTTAAAACTCAAAGAAATTGACGGGGGCCCGCACAAGCAGAGGAGCATGTGGCTTAATTCGATGCAACGCGAAGAACCTTACCCGGGCTTGACATGGGGCTGCACGGCTTGCGAAAGCAGGCCTCCTTCGAGGGTGCCCCACAGGTGCTGCATGGCTGTCGTCAGTTCGTGCCGTGAGGTGTTTGGTTAAGTCCAGCAACGAACGCAACCCCTGCGCCGTGTTGCCATCGCGTAATGGCGGGGACTCGCGGCGGACTGCCCGTTCACACGGGAGGAAGGTGGGGACGACGTCAAGTCAGTATGGCCCTTACGCCCGGGGCCGCACACGTGCTACAATGGCGGGCACAGAGGGAAGCGAGGCCGCGAGGCGGAGCCAACCCCCAAAACCCGCCCCAGTTCGGATCGGGGCCTGCAACCCGGCCCCGTGAAGCCGGATTTGCTAGTAACGGCGCATCAGCCACGGCGCCGTGAATACGTTCCCGGGCCTTGTACACACCGCCCGTCACATCATGGGAGCCTTCTGCACCCGAAGGCGGCCTGCCAACCCGCGAGGGGGGCGCCCGCCTAAGGTGTGGGCGGTGACTGGGATGAAGTCGTAACAAGGTAACCGTTGGGGAACCAGCGGTTGGATCACCTCCTTTCTGAGGAGACAGGCGCGGCGGCGACGCCGCGCCGAGGTGAAGGCCGGCGCCCCGCGCGCGGCATGGTGCCCCCCCCGCCCCCCCCCGCCCCCCCCCCGGGCCGCCGCGCCCGCGGGCGCGGCCCCGAAGGGGGCGTGGCTCAGTCGGTAGAGCGCCGGCTTTGCAAGCCGGACGTCGCCGGTTCGAACCCGGCCGCCTCCACCAGCGCGGGGCGTGTAGCTCAGTCGGTTAGAGCGCGTCCCTGATAAGGACGAGGTCCCCGGTTCGATTCCAGGCACGCCCACCACCCCGCGAAGACGCCTAGGCCCCCCCCGCAGAGAGCATTTTCAGTTTGATCTTTGACAACAGCATGTCTGGGAAGAGAGAAGGGAAGCAACGTAGCGCGAGACAGGCGCGGCGGCGCCCGCAGGGGCGGCCGCCGGCCAAGCGCATACGGGCGCACGACGGATGCCTTGGCGTCACGAGGCGACGAAGGACGCGGCAAGCTGCGATAATCCCCGGGGAGCGGCAAACACGCATTGATCCGGGGGTGTCCGAATGGGGCAACCCCCCGCCCGTCAGGGGCGGGACCGCCGGCCGAATGAAATAGGCCGGCGGGGCGAGACCGGGGGAAGTGAAACATCTCAGTACCCCGAGGAGAGGAAATCAAAACAGAGATCCCGTGAGTAGCGGCGAGCGAAAGCGGGCCAGCCCAAACCGGGGGACACGTCCCCCGGGGTTGCGGGACCGCCACGCGGGACCGCGCGCGGCCAGGCGAACGGCCTGGAAAGGCCGGCGGCACAGGGTGAGAGCCCCGTAGCCGGAGGCCGCGCGCGGACCAGGCGGGATCCCAAGTAGGGCGGGGCACGTGGAACCCAGCCCGAATCCGTGGGGCCCACCCCACAAGGCTAAATACTCCGTGACGACCGATAGTGGACAAGTACCGCGAGGGAAAGGCGAAAAGAACCCCGGGAGGGGAGTGAAACAGACCTGAAATCGTGCGCCCACAAAGCTATGGGAGCCCGCTTCGGCGGGTGACCGTTTGCCTTTTGCATAATGAGCCCGCGAGTCACCCCGCGCGGCGAGGCTAACCGGAAGGGGAGCCGGAGCGAAAGCGAGTCCTAACAGGGCGCCGCAGTCGCGCGGGGCGGACCCGAAGCCCGTGCGAGCTACCCCGGGCCAGGCCGAAGCCCCCGTAACGGGGGGTGGAGGGCCGAACGAGTAACCGTTGAAAAGGTTTTCGATGAGCCCGGGGTTGGAGCGAAAGACTTATCAAGCCGGGTGATAGCTGGTTCTCCCCGAAATGCCTTTAGGGGCAGCCTCCGCCAACGCAGGGCGCGGGGGTAGAGCACTGACTGGCCTAGGGCCCCCACAGGGGTGCCGAATCCTGTCAAACTCCGAATACCGCGCCCGACGGGCGGGGAGTGAGGCCGCGGGGGCTAAGCTCCGCGGCCGAGAGGGGAACAGCCCAGACCGCCGTCTAAGGCCCCCAAGCCGCCGCTAAGTCGCTAAGGATGTGGGGCCTCGTGGACAGCCAGGATGTTGGCTTAGAGGCAGCCACCATTTGAACAGTGCGTAACAGCTGACTGGCCGAGAGGTCCCGCGCCGAAAATGATCGGGAGTCAAGCGGCGCGCCGAAGACGCGGGGACAGATCATATCTGGGCCGGTAGGGGAGCGTGGGCGGCAGGGGCGAAGCCGCGGCGGGAGCCGCGGTGGACCGCCGCCCAGCGATTATGCGGGCATGAGTAACGAAAAGGCGGGTGAGAATCCCGCCCGCCGGAATCCCGAGGTTTCCCGGGGCAGGTTCGTCCGCCCGGGGTCAGCCGGGACCTAAGCCGAGGCCGAAGGGCGTAGGCGATTGGGCATCGGGTGAACACTCCCGAGCCCCCCGGCGGGGCTTGACCGACGGGGTCAGCGGAAGGGCAAGGCGGAGGGCTGACGGAAAAGCCGCTTCCGCACGGAGGGGGCCGCGCGCAGGCAAAACCGCGCGCACACGGCCCTTGCCGCGCGGCGAGGGCGCCTTCGGGCGCCCGAGCGCCCCACCCCATGCCGACGAGAAAAGCCCCTAGGGACCCGCCGGGGGCCCGTACCGCAAACCGACACAGGTGGGAGGGTACAAGTATACCAAGGCGCGCGAGAGAAACCTCGTTAAGGAACTCGGCAAAATAGCCCCGTAACTTCGGGAGAAGGGGTCCCCCGAGAGGGGGCGCAGTGAAAGGGCCCATGCGACTGTTTAACAAAAACACAGCACTCCGCAAACGCGCGAGCGGACGTATGGAGTGTGACACGTGACCAATGCGGAAAGGTCAAGGCGAGGGGTTAGCCGCGAGGCGAGGCTCCGGACCGAAGCCCCCGTGAATGTCGGCCGTAACTATAACGGTCCTAAGGTAGCGAAATTCCTTGTCGGGTAAGTTCCGACCTGCACGAATCGTGTAACGCTGTGGGCGCTGTCTCAACGAGGATCTCGGTGAAGTTGTAACGCCGGTGAAAATGCCGGATTCCCGCGGAAGGACGGAAAGACCCTGTGAACCTTTACTGTATCCTGGCACTGCGTCCTGGTCGCCCGCGCGTAGCATAGCCGGGAGCCTTGGAGGCGCCCCCCTCGGGGGGCGCGGAGGCGTCAGTGAAATACCGGCCTCGGGCGGCCGGGGCCCTAACCCCGCGCCGTGGAGCCGGCCGGGGGACAATGCCAGGGGGTCAGTTTGACTGGGGCGGTTTCCTCCCAAAACGTAACGGAGGAGTTCGACGGTGGGCTCAGCGCGGACGGCAACCGCGCGCGGAGCGCAAGGGCAGAAGCCCGCCTGACTGCGAGGCCGACAGGCCGAGCAGGGACGAAAGTCGGACCTAGTGATCCGGCGCTGGCTCGTGGCAGCGGCGCCGCTCAACGGATAAAAGGTACTCCGGGGATAACAGGCTGATCGCCGCCGAGAGTTCACATCGACGCGGCGGTTTGGCACCTCGATGTCGGCTCATCGCATCCTGGG
>Ga0082212_10007042_pt1 | contig 14963 bp, 14 predicted proteins | sample TergutNt197P3_FD_71548 | JGI IMG/M metagenome (GOLD analysis project Ga0082212, IMG submission 71548) | Neocapritermes taracua P3 segment gut microbial communities from Petit-Saut dam, French Guiana - Nt197 P3 | ecosystem: Host-associated > Arthropoda: Insects > Digestive system > Gut ... | reverse complement strand
GGCTCAATGTACCGATTCTGCCTGCCTATGATTCCTAACACGGTGATGTGGTGGGTCATCGGCTTATCGGCAGGCTTTTTTATTGAAATGTTCATGGACATCAACCAAACAGGGTTGTACAAAGCGGCATTGCGCCTGCCCAACATAATAGTCATCGTATCAACGATTTTCTCACAAGCGTGGAATATGTCCGCAATAACCGAAAATAACTCCCGCACCGTAGCAAACTTTTACACCAACGTATTCAGCATATTTCAGTCGGCGATTTACATAATGGCGGCAGGGTTACTGTTACTTATACGCCCCGCCCTTGAAATAATGACTTCTGCGGACTTCGATAATGCCTACATGATTTCCGCAATCCTGACGATTGCGGTGGTGTTCTCCTGCTTTTCGACGTTTGCGGGCAGTGTATACGTCGCCTCCAAGAAATCCGTGCGCGCGCTGTTGACGTCGTTGGTGGGCGCAGTGATGAGCGTGGCTCTGAACCTCGTCTTTATACCGCTCTGGGGGTTGCATGGCGCGGCATTCTCGATTCTGCTGAGTTACTTGACGATGTTCGTTGTCCGCGCTGTTGACACGCGCAAAATCGTGCGTATGGACTTGAAACTCGCCAAAATGCTCACCAATGCCGCTGTGCTGATTGCAATGTGCATTATCGTGCTGACCATCCGCGACAACGCCGTTTACTACGGCGTGTTGGGCGCGTTATTTGCCGTCGCGGTTATCATAAACTTACGTGCAGGGCTGAACGCCGTTCGCCTCATATTCAAGAAAAAGCCGCCACATTCCGCGCCACCCGCCTGAGAGCGTGTACCAATAGCCGTTCGCGGTTAAATTCACTCTAAATTTACCACGCTCAGGTTATTGGTACACGCTCTGAACGGCAGGTCGAACGCCTGCAACGCCGACTGCGCCGCGGTTTCCTCCGCGAACACGCCGAACACCGCACTGCCGCTGCCGGTCATGGACGCGAACGACGCGCCGCAATCACACATACGCTGACACAGCGCGTCAATGCGCTCGTCGGCGTATAACTTTTGGAATATATTAGCATACTTGCCCCGCGATACGGGATTCTCGTCATACAGCGCGTACGCGCGTGACGTATCACAGTGAAAACTCGGCTGAACAATGGCGTAGAACTGCGGCGGTAAATCAGCCAACGGCGTAATAATGTCGCCGACACCCTCACACAAAGCGCGCCCGCCCACGAGTGCGAACGGCACGTCCGCGCCGAGAGTAACGCCGATTTCGCACAGCTCACTAACCTCGTACCTGTTGTCGCAGAGCCTATTCAACCCGGTGAGGACTGCCGCGCCATTTGTGCTGGAACCACCTAATCCCGCCATAAGCGGGATTTGTTTGGTAATATGAATGTTCACGCCCTGAGCAAACCCTGACTCTCGCAAAAACGATTGTGCGGCGCGGAAGGCTATATTGCGGTTATCGGTGGGGATTGCGGCGTTGTCACAAGTAACCACAATGTCGGGCGCGTCGGTGAGTGCCACTCGCACTGTATCACACAGGTCGATTTCCTGCATAACCGTGCTGATGTTGTGATAACCGTCCTCTCGCTGTCCGCAGATGTCTAACATCAAATTTAGTTTTGCGTTCGCCTTGAGCGTAATCGCGCTCATTGGTCATGCGTGGCAGTCGGCGGCGCATCAGTTGCGGGAGGCGTGTCGGTAGACGGCGTAGGAATATCGCCCCCATGATTGGGGTTAGTCACTAAATCGCCTTTGATTACAAGCGGCACAATCGGGACATCGGGGTAGGGCTCAACAAGCGTACGTGTATTACCGCCAATGCTGAATTCATACCACTTCATGTCCAAAATTTCCTCAGTGGTGAGAACCGCGCCGCGCGGAATCTGAACTTTTGCGTGCCTGTCCATCATTTCCCCTTCAAATATCGGGGCATCACCGTTGATGACGTTGCCTAAAAGTTCATTAACCAAGTCAGCCGTGTCAGCGAGAACGATGCTTCCGTTCGTGTTAAGCGGTGACAGGAATAATTCACCTGAATCAAGCTCCCCCTTAACAGACGAAGGAAAAAACAAACCGTCGCTGTGTTGGAACTTGTTGATTTGCTCAATAAGGAACAGCCGCGCATTAAACCCAAACCCGGTAACATGATTTTGAGGCGCAATGTCGGAGATTGAATCGGTATACCCCACAACTTTTATATCGTTGCGCTCGGCATATTTGATGGCATAATCGGTGTCAATATAAGACAGTATCGTGTCAACTCCCTCGTCGCGCAACTCGCTGACGCCGCGTTCAACCATAGCCTTGTTCCGTCCATCCACCGAACGCACATGAATCGAAACGCCGCTCTTGTACGCCAACCGCGTACCGCGAATGAACGCGTTGACGACTGCGGGTGCGTTATACATGGTCTCATCAACAACCACGCCGACTTTATCAACGCCCTCGCCTGTGTTATACCCTGCCGCCAATCCTGCAACGTGTGCGGGTTGGAACAGAAGAGGGCGAAACGTAGTGATGTTTTGCGCCAACGTATTGCCGCCAAAGCTGATGAACACAATATCTTTATACTCGCCCGCAATGTCCTCCAACTCACTCGCGAAACGGTGAGTGGTGGAGACAATCACCTGAACGTCCTGCATAGAAAGCATTTGTACGGCTTCCCTAAAGTTAGACACAAAGACATTCTCGATATACAGCGTTTCCGCGCCCTGCTGAACTTCAATGGCAGAACGCGCCTCCTCCCACATTTTGTTGTGGGTTGAGTTTGCAATAGTCCCTGAATAGATGAATCCCACGCGCAAAAATTCAAGCGGTTCTTCTTCGGTTTGTGTTTCTTCATCAGTCGTAATGGTGGTATCAGTTTCATCGTCATCGCTGCACCCGGTCAGCGGAATTGTTGCAACAACAGCGCACATAACAGCCAACAACACCGTTATAAACCTAAATAAGTATTTATTTTTCTCGAGCATTTTCATGAACTGTTCCTCCCCTTTTAATCATATCAATTATATAGTATAACATAAATAAAAGCATATGTCAATAATTAGAACAAATTTTTCGTTGCTAAAATTTAGTGTCGATTCCTGTATAAATTTCGCCGATTTTCACAACAAAGTAATACCCGTCGCTCTCATACAGTGCGATTATTCTGTCGTGTTGCTCTATTTGCGATTTTTCGGGGTTCTCACCCTCACCAGTTTCTTTGACTAATCCTGCATTCACCTCAAACTCGCGCTCTTTGTGAGCGAGCATGACCTTCCCGAATCCTTCGTCGAACGCTACCGTACAGTATCCGTTCAGCCCTGCCGCCGCCTCCCCTTTAGGCAGAGCGTTTCCGCGAACCGCGTCAATGGCGTTCACCGCGTAATATTGTACGGCGAAACACAGGATTAACCCGCTTGAAACTGCACAAAACGGCGACACATACCACGGAACGCCCAACGCATTCACGATAACTCCCGCCGCCGCCGCTGTCATAACTGTAATCAAGAGCATTGTCACGTTCTCGGGCAGAAGTTTTTCAAGCGGGATTGTGTCGTAGGTCTTTTTGAAGAGCTTTCCCTCCAACCCGAAACACTTAATTTTCTCCACGTATCGCAAAACCACGTCAGCAGCTAACCCAATGGCTGACAGGACTAACAAAGCGATATAAACCATATTCATCGCGTTCCCTCGTTAGTTTCGTCCCCGAGTGCGAGCCGCTCAACACGGTCATACCCCAACAGTAGAATCGCGTCATTCGCGTACACGAACTGTGTAAAATCTTCCCACAACACGAACCGCTCCCCTAATTTTTCAACATCATTGTCATAGAAATACATCACGCCCGCGCCCAACACAGCCGTTTCGCCTCCATGAATCGCAGTCTGCGTCGCCCCTCCGACAATTTCGACGCTCCGCAACAGTTTCGCATCACGGTCAAGGGTGAGCAGGCTCACTTTATTCGCCGTGAAATCGTTGACTAAAACTGCGGCAATATCGTCCCCGAACGCATAGTCAATAAGCGCACCCTTGAACGCATATAGCCCTTTGATTTTGCCGTCATCTGTGTCCAACACGAACAACGCCGAATCACACAAAACAAAAACACGTTCACCTCGTACGTAAACAGCAGAGGGCAGGAGATTTTCCGCAATAGTGGTGAACCCTGACGTGTCGGACAGGTTTACGCGCCAAACACCCTCCTCGTCCGCGCTGGTCGTATCTAACCGCCTGACTGTAACGCTCATATTCCCCGAGTCAAACCCGATTGAAGAAACAATAATGTCGTTATCACCGTGAGCAAAATCAACCTGCATGACGTTTTCGCCTGTGAAGTGCTTAGTAAACTGCCACTTGCCTTTCTCGCCGTACACCGACAAAACATTAGTGTTGATATTGCTCCTGTAAACAATTGCAACCTTTCCGCTACTCCCGATTTCACCATAGAGAATTCTGTCGTCGTTATCGGTACGCTCAAACAACATTTCCTCGCCGTCGTACATGGAATACTTGCGTCCGTTTAAGTCGTACAACAAAATCCGATTGCCGTCAATTGACAGGACGGGCGTCGCGTAGTTGTGGCGGCGCGCATACCGCTGTGAGCCGTCATCGTTATAAATGTAGATATACGTCGGGCTGAGCAGGACAAACCCATCCTCCAACGCCTGAACGGAGTTGATGCTCCCGGGAGTTCGTACAGGAAAACCTGCCTCCGTCATGGGTTTGCGCCCACCGGTAATCTTTTGCCCGCATCCTTCAAACGGCGCGATAATGTTGGAGAAATTAAGCGCGAGTAAAAGGAGTAAAATCGCCCCCACCGAAGCTACAATTACTACTACGAAAACTTTTTCCGTTTTTTTACGCCTGCGATGGGCGGCTATGTCGTTAATGTTTCGCCTGTCCATGGCTTTTCTCCTTTCAAACTCGTTTAATATACCACTCGATTCAAATACAATCCGCAAGCAGGAAGTGTTTTTCCCGCCGATTCGCGACAACCGCCGTCTAATGATTGCCGCACGTCCTCTACGCTCATCTTTCCCTCGCCCACATACAGCAACGTCCCGGCGATAATACGCACCATATTATGCAAAAATCCGTCGCCTGCTATGACAATCGTCAATCGTTCATCGTCAACCGACAATTGCAAATCATGGACGTTGCGGATTGTCCCGCGCTTTTTCGCACGAGTAAGCTCAAGAGACTCTGCTTTGCAATATGCCGAGAAATCATGCTCACCCACGAACAGTTTTGTTGATTCGTTCATGTTTTTGAGATTAAATGAACGATTGTTGCAATAGCGATACACTAAATCGCGGCTGAACACGTCCCGCACGGAACTCGTGTGAATAACATAATCGTACTCCTTAGCCACTGCGTCATAGCGCGCATGGAACGTGTCGGGCGCGTCCTCGCAAGAGTGAACGGCAATATCACAGGGGAGCAGCGCGTTCAGCCCGCGTACGAACCCGTCGCAGGGAATCGCCGAGCTTGTCCGCGCGTTGAAACAAAACTCACGCGCGTGAACGCCCGCGTCCGTCCGCGAACAGCCTATTATAACCACATCATGACCGAGCAGTTTCGCCAATGCCGCCTCGAGCGTTTGCTGAACGGTTACGGCGTTGGCTTGCCGTTGGAATCCGTGGTAAGCCGCACCGTTGTACGAAATCATCACCTTTAGATTACGTTTACCCTCTATATCTTTACTCATAACCATACATTTATTGCAACCACGCCGCCGAGTAAACACACTGTAACAGTAATCGCAACATAGTCAACATACGTTGTTTTAAGCTGTCGCAAGCGCGTTCGCCCCTCACCGCCGACGTAACATCGACACTCCATAGCCATAGCAAGCTCATTTGCGTGCTTGAACGCCGACACGAACAGCGGTACCATAATGGGGATTAACGCTTTTGCGCGCTTGAGCAATCCGCCCGAGTCCAAAGTCGCGCCGCGCGCTTTTTGCGCCGCCATAATTTTGTCTGTCTCTTCTATTAGTATGGGAATATACCGCAGAGCAATGGTCATCATCATTGCCAACTCATGAGCAGGGAACTTCAGCCGTTTGAGCGGCGACAACAAGCTCTCAATCGCATCGGTCATTGTAATGGGAGATGTGGTGTAGGTCAGAAGCGACATTCCGACAATCAGTGCGACAATCCGCACCGCCATAAACACCGACGTGTACACTCCCTCGGGGTAAATCGCAAGAGGTGGCACTAACTCGGTAATGTGCCATTCCCACAATGGGACAGGAAGTTCGCCGTCGGCATCAGGAATCGCGCCTGACACGAAAAATAAGTTAAGGATTGCCGTGAATAAAATCAGCGGGATTATGGGGCGCAGGCTCTTGAAAATCAAGCGATATTTAATCCCCGACAGCGTGTACACAAACAGCACGAATGCGGCGCACAGCCCCAACGCGTAGAAACTTCGCCCGATGAACAGCACAATGACGAAAAACACGTTGAGTATGATTTTACAGCGGCTGTCCATTCGGTGAATCATCGAATTGCCGGGGAAATATTGACCTAACGTAATGTCTTTTAACATGATTCTCTTTTTTTACTCCAACTTTAATTGCCCGTCTTGTTTCTCAGCCGCTTTAGCAGTTTTGTATACGTCGGCGGCGGGTAAAGTCAAGCGTTCACCGCCCATGACTTCTTTAATGGTAACAATCTTCATTCGCGGAACGTCACCTGCATAAGCGTTCGTATAAATTCCGAAAGCCGCCGCCTCTTCAACCATACCCTTGCTTGGTTCTTCTAAAGTAATAAAAAATCCGACTGCGGCGTTTTCACGTTCAACGACGCGGCAAAACTCCCGAATCATCGTCACGCCGACTTTGCCGGACTTCACCGAAAACAACCCTGCCCTGAACTCGTTATTGCCGTCTATATTATCAGGAATGTTGATTCTTCCGTCATAACCGCCGTCCTTACCCTTTATGTCGTTTACCATCGCTTTGTTATCGGAATAAGTAAGAATTGCCCATTTCTCAAACTCTTTACGCAAGCGGTCATCTTTTGTTTTTTCGGCGAGCCTCCTCGCGCTTTCAACATCGCGCGGAATCCCTCTGACATCAAAGCTGTCCGCTATATCTTTTCCGTATTTTTCGGTGAGGCGTTTCTCAATCACCGTTATGCTGTTATAACTAATATCAATTCCAATCCACTGACGGTTCAGCTTTTGAGCCACTGCAACCGTCGTCCCGCACCCGCAGAACGCGTCAAGCACTATGTCGCCCTCGTTGCTGGAGGATTTGATAATCCGCTCAAGCAACGCCTCGGGTTTTTGCGTTTTATACCCTTGATTCTCCTTATTACCGCCTGTGATAACTGAAATATCCCACACATCTCTGGGCATTCCGTGATTGATATAGAATCCTTTGGTTTCATCAGAAGTATCAACCATTTTATAATTCTTTCTGTGAACATTACTGACAAAACCTGTTTTATCTGCATATTTACCCCAGCGTTTCAGCGTTTTTTCGCTAATCGGGAAGTCGCTCCTGTCGGGGTGGAACGTCGATTCTTTACCCTTTGTGTAGAAAAAAACAATGTCATGGTCACGCCCGAAATGTGACTTGTGTACTTTTACCGTAGTTTTATAACTCCAAATAATCTCGTTTTTGAAATCCCCTCCGCGTCCGCAAAAGACTGCGTCAAGCACGAGTTTCAGGTAATGGCTCGCGGTAGGGTCACAATGCAGATAAAAACTCCCCGTCGGTTTCAACACACGGTGAATCTGGTCAATCCGCAATGTCATTGAAACAATATAAGACATAAGGCTACCCCTGCCTAAGATTTCATAAAGCCCCATAATCAACTTCGCGACACGCGGCGTAATTCGTCCGCAGGCGTTCATGCAGATTTCGTCGTATTCTTTTTGCGCTAACGTGTTCCAAACCCAAGTATCCACAAACGCAGTTGACTGCGCCTTATCTTCCCCGATATTGTTGTAAATCTGATTATACGTTCGGTCAGAATTATACGGCGGGTCGATATAACACAAGTCCACCGATTCATCGGCAATGTTCTTACGCATAATATCAAGATTATCGCCATAGTAAAGTTGATTATTCACTTATATTCTCCTACTTCTCTATACTGTTTAGCATATCCCGCGCCACTTGTGCGATATAAATATACTTGCCGTGAGCCGCAGTGTATTGCAAACACGCCGTCTGATTAGGCAAATCGCCCATTTTGCCGTACACTCTCGACATAGAGAACATAAAAGCAACTCTGATGTACAAATTATTCGCCTTCTCGCCTTCCTCAAACATCTTTTGGTATAATACCAACGCTGTGGCGTAATCCCCCTGTTCAATACCCCAAATACAATCCAAAAGCCCGATATGCTTGTCGATAAACTCAACAACGTCTGACTGTGTTTTGGCAGGGAGTTTCAACCTGTACTGTTTAATCATTTCGTAGTAATACACCGCTAAATCCCGATTCCCAGCCTCATAATTGATTGTAGCGCTGTTATAAATCGCACAATTGACGATTATTGCGTACTTAGACACAAATGCGAGAGATACTCGGTTCAACACCGACAATGCCGTAGCGTAATCGCCTTTCATGAAGTGCGCGGTGGATAGGTTCAAATGCAATAAATCATGGTATAACCGATTCTTGCCATGTTTCGCCAAAAGTGCGGGAAACGCATTGATATAGCTGTCAGGCTCACAGTCGTGTATAAACTCAGTGGCTTTATCTACTTTCTTTGACCGACTAATCGAAACGGCAAACTGAATACAAGCAAATACAGCAACACAAAGCAACGCAAGCCCGAGAGTTTTCGTGAACAGCGTTTCGCCAATCAACATCAAAAAAGTCGCCGATATGACGATATACGACATAGTGCCCACTATCTGCTTAAAGACTTTTTTATTCATACACTCTCACTCGACTTTCCCATAACCTCCAATATCCGCTCGGCGGCGCGCTCGACTGTGTACACATCGCACCCCAAGTCCACCCCCATATCCCGCAATCTCTCACTAAGCCGCGTTATCTGCGGAACACCCAACCCGATTTCGGTAATCTCGCCTGTTCTCGCGAACACTTTGTCGGTGGTATCATAACAAAACACACCACCTTTGTTCATGACTAACACGCGGTCAGCATACTTGACAATATCCTCCATGGAATGTGACACGAGAATAACAGTGAGGCGTTTGCTTTTGTGATACTCGTTGATGAACCCCAAGACTTTATCGCGTCCGCGCGGGTCTAATCCGGCGGCAGGCTCGTCCAAAATGAGAATGCCCGGCTCCATTGCAATGACGCCCGCCAACGCAACGCGGCGTTTCTGCCCGCCCGACAAGTCAAACGGCGAACGCTGTAACCACGAGTCATGCACGCCCATACTCGCGGCGGCGCGCAGTACGCGCTCTTTGATTTGCACGTCTCTCAGCCCCATATTACGCGGCCCAAACGCTATATCCTTGAACACCGTTTCCTCAAAAAGCTGATGCTCGGAATATTGGAACACTAAACCCACTTCAAATCGAACATCACGAATGTTCACGCCCTTACCGCGAATGTTACGCCCGTTAATCCACACCTCGCCGCAAGTCTGCTTGAGCAGACCGTTGAGATGTTGCATAAGGGTGGATTTCCCTGAACCCGTGTGCCCGATTATACCGACGAATTCACCCTCGTTCACGTCAAAGTTGACATTGTCAACAGCGGTGACTTCAAAGGGCGTACCTACTGAGTATTTGTAGGAAAGATTGAGCGTTTCGATTGATTTAGTTGTCATTGACTACCCTCCGAGGGTAAAGGCAACCCTAACTTATACAGCGGAATGTATTCAAAATAATAATGACATTTAACACTGTGAATATAATCTAAAACATCTTTATATTCAGGCTTTTTGAACCAATCAGTTTTGCCCTCAAAAATCAATCCTGTTCTCGTGTTGCCTCCGCCAACAAAAGGTTCAGCATACTTTGTGATTCCTAATCCCCTCCCAAACGGATACTTCTCACGTATTTCGGTCAAAAGCTGAGTTTTTCCACCAGCCCACTTCACAAACGGTTTAGCAATCACTACTTTCATATCCTCTCCGCACCTACAATTTTCACAATCCATTCCGCGAACTCCTCTTCCCCAATCACGTCATCGGGAATCGCCACGCCTGCCGCCCTCAACTTATGTGCTAACTCTGTCACTTGCGGGACGTCAAGCCCCACTTCGCGCAACTCCCCGACTCGCCGAAAAACCTCCCGAGGCGTGCCGTCCATTATCACCTTGCCGTCGTCCATGACTACCACACGGTCAGCAAGTGCCGCCTCCTCCATATAATGTGTGATGTACACGACGGTCGCGCCTTGCACATTAAGTTTCTTCACTGTGCGGACGACTTCTGCGCGTCCGCTCGGGTCAAGCATAGCGGTAGGCTCGTCCAAGACAATGCACTTAGGTTCCATAGCAATCACACCCGCGATTGCCACGCGCTGTTTTTGTCCGCCCGACAGCGAGTGCGGCGCGTGTTTGGCGAACTTCGCCATGCCGACTGTTTCGAGTGCCGCGTCAATCCGTACACGAATTTCAGCAGGTTCAACCCCTAAATTCTCGAGGGCGAACGCCACGTCCTCCTCCACGATTGTCGCGACAATCTGATTGTCCGGGTTTTGAAACACCATGCCGACTGTTCGGCGCAGTTGTTGCAGTTTCTCGTCGTCCGAAACGTCAATCCCCGCGACAGTGACACTGCCTCGTGTAGGCGTGAGAATGCCATTGAGGTGTTTCGCAAGTGTAGATTTTCCGCTGCCGTTATGACCCAAAATCGCGACGAACTGCCCCTCGGGAACGTCAAGGCTCACGCCGTGCAAAACAGGGACAGATTCAATCACCGAGTTATTATTCTCGCCTTCGTCTATATACGGGCTGTACTCAAAATACAAGTCATTTATTTGTATAATTGTTTCAGATTTGCTCACTCAAAACCTCACAATCGCCGTATTCCCGCATGGCAAAGCCAACGCCGACGAGGTAACGGGCAATCCGATTTCACTCGCTTCAACGAAAATTTTACGGTCGCGCCCAATCGTCATCTGCATGAGATACTTCACCGCAGAGGGAGACAACCCCGTCGTATAGCTGTTCATCAGCAAAAACAGCGGATTGTCCGACAAGACTTCGCCGCACATCAGCAACAGCGCGTTGATACAATCCTCAAGTTTCCATGTCTCTCCGTTCGTGCCGCGTCCGTAACTCGGCGGGTCAAGTATAATCGCATCATAGCGGTTACCGCGCTTGATTTCCCGCGCAAGGAATTTCGCCGCATCGTCTATTATCCACCGACATTGTCGGTTCTGCGCGTCTGTGACGCCTGAACCCCATAACCCCGATAAAACCGCGTTCTCTTTCGCCCACTCCACCATGCCCTTGACCGCGTCAAGATGACACACGCTCGCTCCCGCATTCAGACACGCCAAAGTCGCGCCGCCGGTATACGCGAACAGGTTCAAGACCTTGACCTGCCGCCCTGCACCGCGAATCGCCTCGTCATAGAATTCCCAATTCACCGCCTGTTCAGGGAACAGCCCTGTGTGCTTGAACCCGGTCGGTTTGACTTTGAACGTCAAATTCTTGTATTGAACGCACCAGCTTTCGGGAATTTTACGCGTAAAATCCCACTCGCCGCCGCCCTTGTCCGAACGCACGTACTTAGCGCAAGCGTCCGTCCATTCCTGACTGCGGCGGTTTACCGTCCACATAATCTGCGGGTCGGGGCGAATCAGCGTGAACTCACCCCACCGCTCTAACCGTTCGCCGCCTGACGCGTCCAACAGCTCATAATCCGCCCAACCGTCGGCTATCCTTATCAAGACAACTCCTGTTGTGCGACTGTGCAAATTTGCTCTGCCCACGCGTCAATCTGAGCTTGTTGTTGCCCCTCAATCATGACGCGCAAAAGCGGCTCAGTGCCCGATTCACGAATCAAAACCCGCGAATTACCCGCCGACGCGGCTTTGACTTGTTCGATTACGCCCGTAAGCGCGGCATTGCTCTCCCACTGCCCTTTCTTGTCGGCTGAAATGGTTACGTTTCTAAGCACTTGCGGAAAAGTCGGAATCTGGGACACTAAAGTAGACAAAGGAACGGCGCGGTCTTTGAGCATATTAAGCGTCTTAATAGCCGTGATAATTCCGTCGCCCGTCGTCGAGCAATCCTTGAAGATGATGTGCCCGGACTGTTCGCCGCCGATACTGCAATTATCCGCGAACATTTTCTCCACGACATAACGGTCGCCAACAGGCACAGTGACTGTCTTTAAGCCGTTTTGCTTCATATACTGGTGGAACCCCATATTGCTCATGACCGTAACCACAACCGTATCACTCGCCAACTTACCTTTTTGTCGCAGATACGCCGACAACAACGCGATAATCTTGTCGCCGTCCACGTAGTTGCCGCGCTCATCGACTGCGAGCATACGGTCAGCGTCACCGTCAAACGCAATGCCTATGTCAAACTTGCCTTCTACTACTTGTTTTGCCAAGTCATCAATATAAGTAGAGCCACACCTGTCGTTGATGTTGATGCCGTTCGGTGAATTGTGAATCAAGACGCACTCCGCCCCTAACCCCGAGAACACCTGACCCGCCGCGAACGACGCACTGCCGTTGGCACAGTCAATCAATACCTTTAAGCCTTCGATTGTGCGCGTCGAAAATTCGGTAATTCCCCAACAATAATCCGAAACAGCGGTCGCCTTGTGGAATATTGAACCCACTTCCTTGCCCTCTTTGAGCGGGATTGACTCCGGAGCTCTCACCAACCCTTCGATGTAATCCTCGATTTCGTCAGGGAACTTGAACCCCTCGCGGTTAAACAGCTTGATTCCGTTGAACTCGGCGGGGTTGTGGGACGCTGTAATCATTACGCCTGCGTCCGCCTCATACTTGCGTGTGAAATACGCGACTGCGGGCGTAGGCACAATCCCCACAAGCTGTGCGTCGCCGCCGCAAGCGGTAATCCCCGCTACCAACGCCGACTCTAAAATGTCCGACGAGATGCGCGTGTCTTTGCCTACAATGATGTTAGGCGTTTGAATGCCACCCTCTCCCCCGTCGCCCTGTTGTGCAATCAACAGCGTCGCCAACGCTTTCCCGATGTTCATTGCCATCTCACAGGTAAGCTCCGTAACGGCTACACCCCTTACTCCGTCTGTTCCGAATAGTCTGCTCATAGTCGTTCTCCTTATTTAATATATAGATTTATTATTTCACTCTGGTAAAGTCATCTGACCCGTAGGTGTAATCCCCAAATGCTTATACGCCAACAGCGTGGCTGTCCGTCCTCGCGGAGTCTTCGCAACGAACCCCAACTGCATCAGATAGGGCTCACACACGTCTTCTAATGTGACTGCTTCTTCCCCTAACGACGCCGACAGCGTATCCAACCCGGCGGGCCCTCCCCCGAATCCTTTGATTATGATTTCAAGATAACGCCTGTCAAGCGAGTCTAATCCCAACTTGTCAATTTCCAACCGCGATAACGCAATATCGGCTAATTCTTTGGTAATCCTGCCGTCTCCCATGACTTGGGCGAAATCCCGCACACGTTTCAACAGCCGATTGGCAATCCTCGGCGTACCGCGTGACCGCCGTGCAATCTCTGCCGCGCCGTCTTTGGCTGTGGGAATGGCTAAAATCACCGCCGAACGCATGATTATCTCGCACAACTGCTCTGTCGTGTACAACTCTAACCGTTGAATCACCCCAAATCGGTCACGCAGAGGATTCGTCAACTGCCCTGCGCGAGTCGTCGCACCCACGAGCGTAAACTTAGGAATATCAATGCGGAATGACTGTGCTGATGGACCTTTCCCCACGATAATGTCAATGACGTTATCCTCCATGGCGGGGTACAAAATTTCCTCAACTTGTCGTGAAAGCCTGTGGATTTCGTCAATGAACAGCACGTCGCCCGTTTGCAAATTCGTGAGCAGTGCCGCCAAATCTCCCGCTTTTTCAATGGCAGGCCCTGACGTAATGCGGATATTTACACCGAGTTCTGCCGCAATAATCATGGACAGCGTGGTTTTACCCAACCCGGGCGGTCCGTACAACAAAACGTGGTCTAATTCCTCACCTCTGCCCTTAGCCGCCGAAATAAAAATCGAAAGATTTTCTTTTACTTTGTCCTGCCCGATATACTCGGCGAGGTTCTTCGGGCGCAGGCTGTACTCCGCGTCTAACTCCTGCGATTCGTCCGCGTCCGCTTGATTGAGCAACAACTCGGGCGAAACCAACCGCTCCTGCCCCTTTTCATCTTGATTGCTAATAATCACTGCAAAGCTCCTGTATTCGTTTAATGGAGTTTAAGCGTTTTTTCAACCGTGAGGACTTGTCTTCGCGCGTTTCCACGACGGCTTTAGGGTAATACTCCTCCATGCGAACGTAATCGCCCTTAATCGCCATAAGCACTGCTAATTCGCCGTAAACCGCTTCGTTATCGGGTGCTTTGGCGATGGCGTTCATGAACTGCGTCTCGGCTTCGTCATACCGCCCGCGCCCCATATGCAGCATACCGAGCATGAACGGCGCGGTCGCGTTATCCGCGTCGTATCGCAGAATCGTGTTGTAGTAATACTCCGCTTTGGTAAACGCGCCTTCATTGGCGTAAAGCTCCGCGAGGTTGAAGAGCGATTTGACGTTAGATGGCTCTGCGTCCACCGCTTTTATACTGTAGTTGAGCGTTTCTGCGGGCTTTTCCAACGCTTCGTAACACTGTGCAATCCATTCAAAACAAAAGGAACTGTTGTGCGAAACGTAGGAAAACTTGAGCGCGCACTCCAAGTAGTCCAATGCTTTGACGTAATCACCGCTAATGTAAGCATACACGCCCTTATATGCGAACTTCGCGCCCTTATCTGCAAAAATCGAAACTTCATCACCTATACACGCCATCGCGGCGCGGTGAACACGCCACGTAAGGATTATTCGCCGAACAAACACAAATGTGT
>Ga0082212_10007040_pt1 | contig 14964 bp, 22 predicted proteins | sample TergutNt197P3_FD_71548 | JGI IMG/M metagenome (GOLD analysis project Ga0082212, IMG submission 71548) | Neocapritermes taracua P3 segment gut microbial communities from Petit-Saut dam, French Guiana - Nt197 P3 | ecosystem: Host-associated > Arthropoda: Insects > Digestive system > Gut ... | reverse complement strand
CCGCCCCGGTCGAAAACTACTGTGTCGATGCCTTTTTCCACAGCGCGCTCCGCTACTTTTTTGCCTACTTTACGCGCGCCTTCCTTGTTAGCCCCGGAAGCATCAAAGTCCTTTTCAACCGACGACGCAGAGCAAATCGTAACGCCCTGCACATCGTCTATGATTTGTGCATAGATATGTTTCTCGCTGCGGAAGACATTGAGCCTGGGCCGCTCGGGCGTACCCGAAATTTTGCCTCTGACTCTCTTGTGACGCTTCCTGCGCTGCGCGTTTGTATCAGGTCTGTTAATCATTTAGGCACAACTCCTTACTTGACGCCGGTCTTGCCTTCTTTGCGGCGTACGACCTCGTTGACATATTTGATCCCTTTTCCCTTATATGGTTCAGGCGGTCTTTTCTTCCTGACGTCGGCAGCGAACTGGCCGACTTCCTGTTTGTCGATACCGCTGATTATGACTTTATTCGGGGCAGGGACGTCTATCGATATGCTTTCGGTCTCTTCAATTATCACCTGATGGGAGAAACCGAGATTCATCACGAGTTTTTTGCCTTCTTTCGCCGCCCTGAATCCGACGCCGTTGATATCGAGTTCTTTTTTGAAACCGTCGGTCACGCCGACGACCATGTTGTTCACAAGCGAACGGGACAGTCCGTGTAAACTGCGGTGGCGCGGCATATCGGACGGACGGGTCACATTAATAAACGCGCCGTCGACACTGACCCCGATCTCGGGGCTGATGGTCCGTTCAAGAGTACCTTTCGGACCGGCGACTGTGACGACGTTCGTTTCCGAGACTTTAACGTCCACTCCCGCGGGGACAGCTATCGGAGTTCTTCCTATTCTCGACATACGACCAAGCCTCCTTACCAAACAAACGCCAGGACTTCACCGCCGACATTGGCCGCTCTGGCTTTTTTGTCGGTCATAACGCCCTTTGACGTTGAAATAATAGCGATGCCCAGCCCTCGCAAAACGTAGGGCAGCTCATCGGCGCCCGCATAGACGCGAAGACCCGGCTTTGAAACGCGGCGCAGACCGGTAATGGCTTTCTCATTTACGTTGTATTTGAGCGTTACCTTGATCAGCCCCTGAACCCCGTCGTTGATCAACTGGTAATTCTTGATATAACCCTCTTGCAACAGGATCTCCGCGATCGCCTTTTTCATATTCGACGCGGGAATATCGACTGTTGAGTGTTTCGCCGAACTTGCGTTTCTGATACGTGTCAGCATGTCGGCAATTGGGTCTGTTATTTGCATGTTGCTTTCCTCCTCAGTTAGGAATAATTTACCATGAAGCCTTTCGCACGCCGGGAATTTGCCCTTTGTAAGCCAGATTGCGGAAACAAATGCGGCAGACTCCGTAGTCGCGCAGATATGCGTGCGGCCGTCCGCAGATTTTGCAGCGGTTATAGCGGCGGGAAGAGAATTTCGGTTCTCTCTGTTGCTTAAGAATCATTGCTTTTTTCGCCATCGTTTTCCCCTCCTTACGCTTTGATAAACGGCGCGCCCAGATATGTCAGCAACTCGCGGGCTTCCTCGTCTGTTTTTGCCGTCGTGCAAATCACGATATCCATACCGCGCAGTTTCTCGATCTTATCGTAATCTATCTCCGGAAAAACAAGCTGCTCCTTAAGGCCAAGCGCGTAATTCCCGCGCCCGTCAAAAGAGTTGGCGCTTATTCCGCGGAAGTCCCGGACGCGCGGCAGCGCGACATTCAGCAAGCGGTCAAGAAACTCCCACATTCTGTCCTGCCTGAGCGTCACTTTGACTCCGACGGGCATTCCTTCCCGCAGCTTGAAGTTCGCCACCGATTTACGGGCCCTTGTAATGACTGCCTTTTGGCCGGTGATCGTCGAAATATCCTTTACAACCGCCTCGATGGCTTTTGCATTGTCACGCGCGTCGCCGCAACCGACATTGACAACGATCTTCTCTACTTTAGGAACCTGCATTACGCTTTTATACCCGAATTTCTTCATCAGCGCCGGAGTGACCTCGTCCACATACTTTTTTTTCATTCTGGTCATTATGGTTACTCCTGTCCTAAATCTCCGCGCCGCACTTTTTGCAGACGCGTACTTTGCTCCCGTCGCTGTCAACGCTGTGCGCCGGTTTTGTCGGTTTGTCGCACTTCGGGCACACACGCATCACCTTGCATGCATAAATCGGGGTTTCCATGGTGATGATCCCGCCCGGTTCACCCTGTTTTCTCGGTTTTTTGTGCCTCTTTGCGACGCTTATGCCTTCGACGATGACCTTGCCGGATTTCGGGTCGGCTCTCATAACTTTACCCTGTTTGCCCTTGTCCCTTCCGGACAGAACAACTACGGTGTCGTTTGTTTTCACATGCATAAATATTCCTCCCTACGGAATGAAACAAAATATCTTTGAAGCAGTTTCGGACAAACTGCAAACTTCGTCCCATGACTCCTAAATCACTTCGGGAGCCAGTGAAAGGATCTTCATATAGTCCTTGTCCCGGAGTTCGCGGGCCACCGGTCCGAATATACGCGTGCCTCTTGGATTTTTGTCCTCTTTAATGAGTACGGCGGCATTTTCATCAAACCGCACATACGTACCGTCGGCGCGATGGACGCCTTTCGCGGTGCGGACAATGACAGCTCTGACTACTTCTCCCTTTTTTACTGTCCCGCCGGGCGCCGCCTTTCGGACGGAAGCGACAATGACGTCGCCGATCCCGCCGTATTTTCTCCCTGAACCGCCCAGTACGCGGATACATTTTATCTCTTTGGCGCCTGTGTTGTCGGCAACCTTAAGAAATGTTTCCTGTTGTATCATTTCGCATCGCCTCCCTACTTCGCCTTCTCGATGATTTCAACCAGCCTCCAGCGCTTGTCTTTCGATAACGGGCGCGTCTCCATGACACGGACCCGGTCGCCGGCGCGGCATTCGTTGTTTTCATCGTGCGCTTTCAGTTTGTATGTCCTTTTTATTATCTTCTTATACAGCGGGTGCGGTACCCTGGTCTCGACCGCAACGACTATAGTTTTATCCATTTTATCGGATACGACCTTGCCGGTCCTCGTCTTTCTCCTAGACGTTCTGATATCGCTCATTTTGTCAACCATTCCTCTCTGACGCAACTCACGTCCACTGACAACTGATCACTGACAACCGGATGCTGTTTGAACCTGTTCAAACCTAACCTCCCGCCTGTTCGAGCTGCTTTTCCCGAATAACTGTTTTGACTCGGGCAATGTCCGTCCTGACCTGTGCTATCCGGATCGGATTGTCCAGTTGGTTTGTTGCGTGCTGCATTCTTAAAAAGAAGAGGTCTTTTTTAAGTCCGGTGAGTTTTTCCTCAAGCTCTTCGGGGTTGAGCATCCTTACCTCGCTTGCCTTCATCTTATTCACCCCCAATATCGACCGCTGCCTCGCGCTTGATAAACTTCACCTTACACGGCAGCTTGTGTCCCGCCAGGCGAATCGCTTCGCGGGCCGTTTCTTCCGTGACGCCGGCGATCTCAAACAATACTCTGCCGGGCTTCACGACGGCCACCCAGTATTCGGGCGAGCCTTTACCTGAACCCATACGGGTCTCGGCTGGTTTTGACGTAACGGGTTTGTCCGGGAATATCTTGATCCATACCTTACCGCCGCGCTTTGAGTAACGCGTCATCGCGATACGGGCGGCTTCGATCTGGTTCGACGTGATCCATGCGGGTTCCAGCGCCTGCATTGCGTATTGCCCGTATGTGATCGTGTTTCCGCGTGTAGCCCGGCCTCTCATGCGGCCTCTTTGTACCTTGCGGTGCTTGACTCTCTTTGGTATAAGCATCAGTTTCCGCCTCCTTCTTTCCCCTCCTGCGAAGCAGGGGCTGCCTGCGAAGCAGGGGCTGCCTGCGGAGCGGGGGTTGCTTGCGGAGCGGGGCTGGATTGAGGAACGGGGCTGTTGTGCTGAGAAGGATTCGTATACGTGAACGGCTTGCCTCCGCCCGGATAATTCGGGTTCTGCGGACGGTTATAACCGCCCTGTGAGCCTTGGGGTCCGCGGCTCCCTCTGTTATCGCCGAAGCGCCCGCCGCCGCCGCCGCCGCGCCCGGTGCGGTCACCTCCGCGGTCGACTCTGTCGCGCCGCTCTCTCGGTGGTCTTGACATATCCATTGTCCTCGGAGTTGTGCGCAGCGTCTGGCTCAGTATTTCGCCGTTGTACACCCACACTTTGACGCCGATGCGCCCGTATGTGGTCGCCGCTTCCGCAAATCCGTATTCTATGTCGGCCCTAAGCGTTTGCAGCGGTATCGTACCCTCGTGATATGTCTCGCTTCTGGCGATCTCAGCGCCGCCGAGACGGCCTGACACCATTACTTTTATCCCGCGCACGCCGAGCCGCATAGCCCTGCTCATGGCGTTCTTCATTGCGCGGCGGAACCCGATACGTTTCTCCAGCTTCGCCGCTATGCCTTCCGCGATAAGCTGAGCGTTCGCGTCGGGGTTTTTCACTTCAACTATCGAGAGCGCGACTGGTTTCCCTATCTTCTTCTCGATGTCAAGGCGGAGTTTTTCTATCTCAGCGCCGCCCTTGCCTATAACTACGCCGGGTCGGGAGCAGTGTATGAATATCCTGACCTTCGCGTTGTCGCGCTCGATCTCTATCCTCGGAACGCCGGCGGAAAACAGCAGTTCTTTAAGGTACTTGCGGATGTTGTAGTCTTCGATTATAAGGTCGCCGACTTTATCCGCGCGGGCGTACCAACGTGAATCCCAGTCTTTGATAACTCCGACTCTGAATCCGTGCGGGTTGACTTTCTGTCCCATGCTGTTCCCCCCTATTCCCTTTCCGCCACTACGATCGTGATGTGCGACGATCTTTTGTTTATCCGGTAGGCTCTGCCGCGTGCCTGCGGCCTTATCCTTTTGAGTGTTGGCCCCGGGTTTGCGAATGTCTCGGAGACGTAGAGGTTGTCGGGGTCCATATCGTGATTGTTCTCCGCGTTGGCTACGGCGCTGTTGAGGAGTTTAAGCATCAACTCCGCGGCCGCTTTGGGAGTCTGCGATAAAATAGCCTTTGCCATTTTCGTATCCTTGCCCCTTATAAGGTCGCAGACTATCTGGACCTTGCGGGGTGATATGCGCGCGTATTTCAGATGTGCTTTCGCTTCCATTTACGATCTGCCTCCTTATCTGGACGTCTTGCTGCCCGCGTGGCCGCGATATGTGCGCGTTGGCGCGAACTCGCCGAGTTTATGCCCGACCATATCCTCCGTAATGTAAACGGGGACATGCCGCCTGCCATCGTGCACCGCTATCGTATGCCCGACGAACGACGGGAATATAGTACTGGCGCGCGACCATGTCTTAAGCGCCTTTTTATCGCCCGACGCATTCATCCCTTCGATACGTTTTACCAGTTCCGGCGCGGCAAACGGGCCTTTTTTAACACTTCTGCTCATAATAAGTATTCCTCCTACTTCTTGCCGCGTCGTTTGACTATGTACTTGTTGTTCGGGTTCTTTGCCTTGCGTGTCTTATAGCCAAGCGTCGGTTTCCCCCACGGGGTCACCGGTCCGGGCCGGCCTATCGGGCTTTTGCCCTCGCCTCCGCCGTGCGGGTGGTCAACGGGGTTCATGACGGATCCGCGCACGGTCGGGCGTATGCCCATATGGCGCTTGCGCCCGGCTTTGCCTATGTGGATATTAGCGTGGTCGACATTTCCGACCTGGCCGATCGTCGCCATACAGTCGCTGCGAACAAGCCTGTACTCGCCTGACGGCAGTCTTAACTGAGCCATAACGCCTTCTCTTGCCATAAGCTGCGCCGCCGTTCCGGCGCTTCGTACAAGCTGCGCGCCCTTTCCGGGATGCAGTTCAATATTATGTATAACAGTACCAACCGGGATAGATGTTATCGGCAAAGCGTTGCCCGGTTTTATATCTGCCGTTTTAGACGATATGACCGTATCGCCTGCCGACAGCCCGACAGGGGCCAGAATATATCTGCGCTCACCGTCCGTGTACTCAATAAGCGCGATATTCGCCGAGCGGTTGGGGTCGTATTCAAGGCGAAGTACTTTTCCCGGAACATCCGTCTTGTTACGCTTGAAATCTATGATCCTGTACTTTCTGCGGTTACCGCCGCCTCTGTGGCGAACGGTGATACGGCCGTAACTGTTGCGCCCCGAGTGCTTTTTGAGCACCTGAGTTAAGCTGCGTTCCGGTTTGGCCTTTTTATCGATCCCGTCGAACCCGGATACGGACATATGCCTCCTCGACGGGGTCGTCGGCTTATATTTCCTTACAGACACTGGTTTTCCCTCCTAAACTACACCATTCCCTCGAAGAATTCTATGGTCTTTGAGCTGTCGGTCAGCCTGACTACCGCTTTTTTCCAGTTCCGCCTGTTGCCTTCCGGATAGCGGCCTACACGTTTTTTCTTGCCCTTGTGATTCGACGTTGTGACCCTGTCGACCTCGACGCCGAATATTTCTTCGACCGCGTTTTTTATCTCGATCTTATTTGCGTCCGGCACGACCTCAAAAACGTATTTTTTGATGTCTATATGCTCCATTGACTGTTCGGTGATGATCGGGCGCAGGATGATATCATATGATGTTCTCATTACGCATACACCTCCTCGATCAAAGCGAGCGCCGCTTTGTCGACCACAAATGTCCGCGCGTCCATGATATCGTATGTACTCAGCAGCGTCGCAAACGTAGTTTGGATACCGGGTATATTACGCGCGCTCAAAACGACATTCTTATTCACTTCAGGCGTTACTATCAAAGCTTTCCCGGAAATGCCGACAGCGTTCAGGAAACCCTTGAACGCTTTCGTTTTTATTTCTTCCATTTCGATACTGTCGATAACGATTATCGAGTCTCCGGCGGCTTTGAGCGAGAGCGCTGACTTCAGTGCGAGTTTCCTGAGTTTTTTATTAAGCGAATAGCTGTAATCGCGCGGCTTCGGGGCAAACGCGACTCCGCCGTGCGTATAGTGCGGAACAGTCGTCGAACCCTGCCGGGCGCGGCCTGTCCCCTTCTGGCGATAGGGCTTCGCGCCGCCGCCGCGCACCTCCGCGCGCGTCAGAGCCGACTGAGTGCCTTGCCGTTTATTGGCGAGATGGTTCTTGATTGCCGCGTGTATCGCTTTCGTGTTCGGTTCGATACCGAAAACATCCTCGGAGAGCGCCACTTCACCGGTGACCTCACCCTGCATGGAATATACTTTACATGTTGGCATTAAACTCTCCCCTTCCTATATGTTTTTTACCGTGTTTTTCAGGTATACTATGCCGCCCTTCGGACCGGGGACAGCGCCTTTTATTGCTATCATGTTGAGTTCCGGGTCGACTTTAACGACGTCAAGATTCTGGATCGTCACTTGTTCCGAACCCATGTGCCCGGCGCCGATCTTACCTTTAAATATACGCGACGGATCCGTCCCCGAACCCATCGAGCCGGCGTGCCTGTGGACCGGGCCGCCGCCGTGCGACGTCGGCGTTCTTCCCGCGCCGTGGCGTTTTACGACGCCCGCAAACCCTTTGCCCTTTGAAATACCGGTGACGTCTACCTTGTCGCCTTCAGAAAAGACGTCCGCCTTCAGTTCGTCACCGACGCTGACCGACGATATGTCATTGAGACGAAATTCCTTCAGATATTTTCTGGCCGGGACGCCGGCCTTTTTCAGGTGACCCAGTTCCGGCTTGGTCAGTTTTCTTTCCTTAATGTCGTCAAAACCCAGCTGCACGGCGTCATACCCGTCTTTTTCGCCGATTTTCTTTTGAACTACGACGCAGGGGCCGGCTTCAATAACAGTCACCGGAACGACCTTGCCGTTATCATCGAAGATCTGCGTCATGCCGACTTTTTTCCCGATGATCGCTTTGTCCATTGTGTTTCCCTCCTTGCCCCTACAGCTTTATCTCGATCTCAACGCCTGCGGGGAGTTCGAGCGACATGAGCGCCTCGACAGTTTTTTGAGTTGGACCGATAATGTCAATGAGCCTTTTATGCGTCAGACGTTCAAACTGTTCGCGGCTGTCCTTATATTTATGGACGGCGCGCAGAATCGTCACTACTTCCTTTTTTGTGGGAAGCGGGATAGGCCCGGAGATTCTCGCGTCTGTCCGTTTTGCTGTTTCAACGATTTGAGACGCCGCCTGATCTATCAACTGGTGGTCGTATGCTTTTAGCCTTATGCGAATCATTTTTTTGCTGACTGCCATTTTTATTCCTCCCTTATATGTTGAGCAGTTTGGCGCGGCTGTCATATCATGCCGCCGCGAGAGAAAACATCAACCGGGAATCATCTGAAAAATAAATTTCTGTACACTCTACCGTGCGTATCATTCCAACCCGGAAATCAAACCGGAACCCTGTCAAAGTTTACCTTGCCGTTTCCGGTCAGACGCTCGGATATTCCGTGCCGGACCTTACAGAGTCTTCCCAGCCGCCCGATTGCGCGCCGCTCTAAGCGGCGCCGGACATACTCCCCGAAAGTTACCAGGTTAGTCAGCGCCGCGGTCTGCGCGACCATGTACGATCACAGCGATCGTGTCAGGCCTGAAACAGCCGCGTGTACCTGCAATCTCCCGGTTCATCGCGCTTTGCACCCCCCGCGTTTCCGGTATACCCCATGAGGGCGCTCGAACAGAATATCAAAAGATAAGTCCCGTGTCAACATAAAATTGCGGTTTTTGTAAACTTTTTCAATGTTTGTTGTAATCAGTGAGAAATATCTTTATAATGGGGGACAATATTTCGTTTGAGGAATGGTACTGAAGATGAAAAAACGTACGCTATCTTCCGCACTGACGGCATTGCTCGTCATAATGGCGGCGCTGTCCGCGCTGGCTGCCGGAAGCCTTTCAAATTTCAACAGATCCCGCAGCTATAACGATGATTTCCTGGATATTTCGCCGGACGCGTGGTATTTCCCGTACGTCCGCGGCGTTTACGAATACGGGATCATGGACGGAAAATCCGGGACGGAATTCGACCCGGCGGGGAAACTTACGATCGCGGAAACGATAAAAATAGCGGCCGCATTGCACAAAAAGTATTTCACGGGAGGGACGGATTTCGCGCCCGGTTCCCCCTGGTATGCGCCGTATGTTGATTATGCCCGGGAAAACGGTATACCCGTAAGTTCGTACGGGAATATGAACGCCGCGGCAGCAAGGTCGGATTTCGCGGCAATACTGGCCGGCGCGTTACCGGACGAAGCGACCACGCCTGTCAATCGTATTGCAGACGGGGCGATACCGGATGTTTGGGAGAGTTACAGCTATGGCCCGGCTGTGTACAAGCTGTACAGAGCCGGTATCCTGACCGGTTATGACAGCACAGGGGCGTTTTACCCCGGCAACTCTCTGACGCGCGCCGAAGCGGCAGCGCTCATTATGCGTTTTGTGAACGCGGATTCCCGTGTCCGTTTCGCGCTCGCAGCCGAACTGACGGCTGAACAGATATATAAAGCGGCGTCTCCAGCTGTCTTTTATATTGAGATTTTTGACGAGGCCGAAGAACTGATCAAAACCGGAAGCGGGTTTTTCATTTCCGAGACCGGGCTTGCGGTAACGAACTACCACGTCGTCATCGGCGCCGTATCAGCGAAGATCACTACCGACGACGGCGAAGTGCTGGATATTTCCGGTATATACGATTACGACTGGAAAAAGGATATCGCGCTTATAAAAATAGAAGGCGAGGGGTTTGATCACCTTGAACTCGCGGATTCCTCATTGATACAGACAGGCGCGACGGTTTACACGCTCGGCAGCCCGCTTGGTCTGCAGGCTTCGTTCACCAGAGGAATAGTGTCCCAGTCTCTGCGTGAAATCGAAGGCTCGGAATATATCCAGCTCGACGCGCCGATATCCAGCGGAAGCAGCGGCGGTGCCCTGCTTGACACGACCGGCAGAGTCGCCGGCATAACGAGCGCCACAGCGATAGGCGCGCAGAATATAAACCTCGCGGTGCCGATAAACTTCCTTTCGGATTTGAGCCGGGAAAGCCACGTACCACTCGCGTCGATACTTATCCCGACGAAGTACTATAAAGACTACTATCCCGCGCCTGACTTCGGAGCGTTCTTTGAAGTGGACACTTTTTCGACCGATATATCGCGAAGCGAAGCGTCATATTCATACCTCTTGAGCGGGCTGCCCGGCGACCCCGATGATATCATCGACGAATACATGCACCTGATCGAGCAGAACCTGTTCGACCGGACGGGATATATGACCCGAAATGATAACGAGTATACCGTGTATCACCATCCCTGGCACTATGTTATGATCACGATCGGTACAGAAACAGTGAAGGGGAAGGAATGTTTCACAGTGACTGTCTCGTAGTGCCATAAAGCGATACTGAACAGGACGTGCCCGCAGCGCGCGCACGTCCTGTGTCATGCGCGGGCTCCGCCGGTTCGCCGGTCCGGGCCCATTAGTCAGCGTTTGCCCGTGTCAGTTTTTATTTTGAGATATTCAAGCAGCGCCGCGTAGTCTTCCGGCGTGTCCATATCCAGCAGAATACCCGGATCTCCGGTTTCCACTTCGACTGAGTACAGCGTACCGAGGCTCCCCCTGAGCCCGTTTTCACCGTTGTATGAAATGATATCCCGGGAATGGCCCGCCGGAACCAGCGGAGGGTGGCCGCGCTGCCCGTTGCACACGGGATGGGCGACAGCTTTCATATCGGCTTTTGCGAACTCCCCGATAAGCGCCGCCAGAGTTTCCGGCGCCGCAGCGCAGCAGTCAGCGGGCAGCAGAAAGAAACCGTCTGTTTCTTCAGCCAGTGACAAGACCCCGGTTTGGACGGATGTAAACATCCCGTCCTCATAACGGCGGTTGAGCACAAGGCGCACATCCGGCGCCTCCGCCGACAGCAGGCTTTCAACTCTTTCATGTAAGTGCCCGGTAACGACTGTTATGTCCTGAACGCCGGCTTTCGACGCGACGCGTACGCAGCGCAGGACAGCCGGATATTCTCCGACAGGCAGCAGCGGTTTGAACCTGCCCATCCGCGCGGAAAGCCCGGCCGCAAGTATAATCATCGCGATATTGATCAGACCGCCCCCCCTGATTTCATATGATAGATTTGATTCAGTGGCCGAAGATTCAGCGGCCGCCGTGTGCCGCAAATAAATTGCAATACCGCATTTATTATGTTAGTATACCATAATAATTCAGTATCACGCTATTTCAATGAACAGGTTTTTCAAAAATGCTTACAAGATTCAAAGCGCTTTTTGGCGCGCAGGACATGACATTGGGCTCGCCTATTTCGTGCCTGATCAAATTTTCGATCCCGCTGCTCATCGGGAACCTCGCGCAGCTCCTGTACACGACGACCGACGCGGTGATCGTCGGCAGGCTGGTCGGTGACGTCGCGCTTTCGGCTATCGGCGCCGCAATGCCTCCTTATAATTTCTTCCTCGCGCTGTTTATCGGCATTGGTTCAGGCGTTACGATCATGGTCTCACAATATTTCGGAGCGAAAGATTACGGCAATCTAGGAGTATCTATCGGCAACTCGATGACGCTTGTCGCGGTGGCTTCCGTGTTGATAACCGCGATCGCGACGCCGCTGACGGGCGCTATTCTGCGGCTTGTAAATACGCCTCCGGAATCGTTCAATATGGCAAAAACTTATCTCATTATCCTCTTCATAGGCGCAGTAGGCAACGGTTTTTATAACGTCCTGTCCTCGATACTGAGGGGGCTCGGCGACTCCGTCTTCCCGCTGCTGGTACTGCTCGGGACCGTAGTACTGAACATCGGGCTCGATATGCTGTTCATTGCAGGGTTTGGCATGGGCGTCGAGGGCGCCGCGTATGCAACAATAATAGCGCAATTGCTGTCGTCTGTCATATGCCTCATAAAGATAATGACTATGCACGACACCGTGAAAATACGGCTGTATATGCTTCGCCCTGTACAGCGTATCATCAGGCAGATAATACATCTCGGCGGGCCGAGCGCGATATCGATGGGGATAATGTTCGCGTCTACCGTGTTCATCCAGTCTCTCGTCAATAAGATGGGTTATTTGGTAGTCACGGCAATTACCGCCACCATAAGGGTGGACTCATTTGCCGTGATCCCGAGCCAGACGTTCCAAATCGCCGCCGGGACTTTCACAGGCCAGAACGTAGGCGCCGGCCTCATGGACAGGGTAAGACAGGGCACGAAAGCGGTCATAATTATGAGCGTACTGTTTTCAGCGGCAATGGTCGTTTCCATGCTGCTTTTCGGCAGGCACATGCTCAGTCTGTTCACCAGGACGGAATCGATCATCGAAATGAGCATGACGTTTATCTACATACTGACCCCCGCATATATTGCGCTGTCGTTCAGCGGGAGCTGGATGGGAGTCATGCGCGGGGCCGGGGACTCGATCGGCCCGATGTGGCTGATGTTGTTCAATAATGTGATCATGCGAATTCCGCTGTCATATTTGCTTGCGCGTTTGACGCGCTCGGAGGCGAATCCGAACGGGAATCCGAACTCGATATTTTTTGCGCTGATGACCGCGATGACTGTCGGCTGCGTTCTGACGCTGATATATTTCAAGGCGGGAAAATGGCGCGGTAAGGCGATAGTCGGGCAGGACTCCGCCCGGTCGCCCGGCGCCGCCTGACGACCCGCTAAAGTTTCCGCCCAAAGAACCGAAAATACACTATGAGAAATGAAACTTTCTCATAGAAATAACTGAGCAAGGAACGGGCCTTAACATGACAATAGGAGCAGTATCACCGGACATTGACAACGCGGCAGTGAGCAGTGCCGCAGCCCAGCGGCTGCCCGGTGAGAACAACGGGACAGATTTTTCTCAAACGCTGAGAACGTCGCTGAGCAGCGGCAGAGCCGATCTTGACGCAATATTCGACGAAGCCTCGAAGAGATACGGCATCCCCGCAAATCTCCTTAAAGCCGTTGCTAAAGCAGAATCAAACTTCAGGCCCGACGCGACCTCAAGATGCGGCGCGATGGGCATCATGCAGTTGATGCCGGGTACCGCAAGGGCGCTGGGAGTCACCGACGCGTACGACCCGGAGCAAAATATCATGGGCGGAGCCAAATTTCTTAAAGACATGCTCGACCAGTTTAACGGAGACGTCAGCCTCGCGCTCGCGGCGTACAACGCAGGCCCCAACAATGTTGTCAAATACGGCGGCATACCGCCGTTCAACGAAACACAAAACTATGTCAGGACAGTGCTGGAGTACTTAGGCGGCGATATCACTGCCGGGATGGCTGCGATCGGAGACAAGAGCGGCGGTGCGGCGGTGAAATCCGGAGAAGGATCGGGTCTTGCCGGTCTGAACGACGTACTGACGCAGATGGTATTAATGAAGATCCTTGAGATGCAGATGAACTCTTCGGACGACGATAAGGATAAAAGGATATTCTGACCTCCCTGTCGTAAAACGGCGAAATAGAGAGACTGGCGCGCGATGTGCGGGCGCCAGTCTTTTTTATTCATTTACGCCGGGCGTCAGCAAATCCCGTAGACATCCATATTATACTTGTCGATCTCATCGGCAACGATAGGATCCACATGCGGATATATGCTGCCCATGGCGCCATAGGTGAGTGATGGAATGAAGTGTCCGCCGGGCCCGTATTGTGTACAAACGCGCCTTACCTCCGCGCGGATCTCGTCCTCGGCGGCGTCTGTTCTGTCTATTACAGAGTCTATACCGCCCATCAGAGTCATGCGCCCGCCGAGTTCTTTTTGGATTTTCAGGATGTCGTTCGTTGGCAGGACGCCCTGCCATATGTCAATACCCAGATCGACCAGGTCGTTTACGATGGGTTCAAGGAACGAGTCCGCGTGGTGCATGACAATTATCCCGTGGTCTTTCATATAGCCGTAAATTTTTGCGTAGTACGGTTTGAAGAAGCGCCTCCACGTATCCGGGTTCATAAACAGCGCCTTTTTTGAGCCCCAGTCGTCGTGTGACAGTATCAGATCCGGTTTCAGGTTGTCCACCAGCAGCTTGGCATAAGTGAACCTGAACTCGCCGATGACTTCCGCCAGTTCGTCCATACACTCAGGCTCGATAAGCATGTTTGTCAGCGTGTCTTCAAAACCCATCAGATAGTGCATCTGTTCGAAGCAGCCCGTACCCATGAACCCCATGACGAGTTGTTCGTCCCTGTTGACAGCGTCGGCTGCCGCCAGTACGTCTGTCCAGTCCGTGCTGTTGGCGATCAAATCCGGAACCTTCACATAGTCGCGCCAGTTCGTAATATCCGGCAGTACCTTGTCGTCATCCGTTACGTGCGGCATGCCTGCGTACTGGTCAGCCGGCCAATTGAAAGTCGTGCCCCACCGGTCTCTTGTCACCGTACCTCTGACCCGGTTACCGCGCGTGAACCTCCCGACAGGATCGAGGGTCATATGCACAAAGGGTTTGAATTGGTTTACAAGTCTGTCCGGTTTTCCGTCTTTTTTCAGTGTTTCAAGTAAGTTTTGTTTTGGTGTCAGCATGAAAACCCTCCTAAATTATCAAGAACAAAGATAACGGGATGATATCATGGATTGCGGAATGTTGTCAACAGTCTGTCTATGTAATGATTATCTCACATTTGCGAAATTGGCAACTCATTTGACTGGGCGGGTGAGTTTCGTACGATCCCTGTTATCAAGCATGAAGAGGTGTTGGGCGGCGACACAGTGCGCTACGCTCACCCGAATCAGATCAGGAAAGAGCTGGACGGGGCTTCACAAGGGATTTATATACAAAACGCCGCGTATAACGGTACGGACTTTATCCCATTTTCAAACCCAAAATTCTTGCCGGAAATCCTAATCGAATAAAGCGAGTTATATCTCTTGACGAATACGCTAAGACTGCGCGACGCTATCCGTTCGCCCGCTTTAACCTCGACAGGAATAACATCCGCTCCCTCCTGTAATACAAAATCTATTTCCGCCTGACCTCCGCTTTTGCTGTCGCTCCTCCAATAGAGGAGGCTTTTTTCTCG
>Ga0082212_10007039_pt1 | contig 14968 bp, 10 predicted proteins | sample TergutNt197P3_FD_71548 | JGI IMG/M metagenome (GOLD analysis project Ga0082212, IMG submission 71548) | Neocapritermes taracua P3 segment gut microbial communities from Petit-Saut dam, French Guiana - Nt197 P3 | ecosystem: Host-associated > Arthropoda: Insects > Digestive system > Gut ... | reverse complement strand
AGTATGAGGATTTTTGTAAAACGCCTCATCGTGAAATCATGGAAGAGGCCGGAATTGAAATCAAGAATTTAAAGCAATTCGGAACGTATCAAATAATTGATGAAACGGCCGAACAACATCGCGTGATAATATTCTGGCGCGCGGATTGGGCGGGCGGCGAACCCACGCCTTCAACAGATTTATTATCCGCGAAGTTTTACACGCGGGATGAAATAGCGGCCGAGGCGGCCGCCGGCAATATCACGGGCGTTGTATTGGATGTGTTGAAAGACGCCGGGTGGTTGGGCTAGGGCATATTGATTCATATGTATTTATGTATAATTTATTGATAAAGGTGTGATTATGAAAGTTGGAGTGATTGGTGCGGGTGCTTGGGGAACGGCGCTTGCCATTTTATCGGCCCGGGGTGGAAATGATGTAACTTTGTGGTGCTATGATACCGCGGATGCCAAAACTATGCAAAAAAGCCGGGAAAATGCATTTTTGCCGGGTATAAAATTACCCGAAAATATTACGGTTACCGATAATATGGCGGATTTGTCCGGGGTTGAAGTATGGCTGATTGTGCCGCCGGCGGTGTATTTTCGTGAAACTGTGCAAAAAGGCCGGGAATTTTATAAAAATCAGCCTGTAATAATCTGTACCAAAGGCATGGATGCATCCGGAAAATTTATGAGCGAGATTTTGCGGGAAGAATTGGGACCAATGGAAGGCAAAATCGGCGTGTTAAGCGGGCCGCAATTCGCTGGCGAAGTTGCACGCGGAGAACCGTCGGGAAGCACGATTGCGGGCGGCGAAGGAGTTATAAATGCGGCGCGCGCGGCATTGGCCGAGCTGACATTACAAGAAACAGACGACATTCGCGGCGTTGAAATTTGCGGCGCTGGCAAGAATGCGGTTGCGATATTAATTGGATATATTGATACTATGGGTGCCGGCGAAAATGAACGCGCGATGCGGGTGACCCAGGCTTGGGGGGAAATGGTGTCTCTTGGGCGTGCGAATGGCGCGAATACGGAAACATTTTTGGGATTTTGCGGGCTTGGCGATTTGTTTCTTACGGCGACAAGCACGACAAGCCGCAATTATTCCGCAGGCATAGCACTCAGCCAGGGGGAACGGCCAAATGGCACGATAGAGGGAATTTCCGCGATCAAAGGATTATCAAAAATCGCGGCCGCGCAGGGCATCAGCATGCCCAATCTGGAATTCCTTAGCCAATTGGTGGAATAGGGGACAGACATAAAGAAAATATCTTTTATACAAAGTTTTCTTGAAAAGAAAACTTTGTCACTCCGGCGTAGGCCGGAGTGGGTCTATGTTCTCCCAATGCTTCGGATACAAAGTTGAACCAAGACCCTATTCCTGCCTGCGCAGGAATGACAAAAATTACTTTGTAATTTTTGTAAAAGAATAAGAATAAAAAATAAAGAAAAACAATGCGAAATACGATAAAAAAACACAGCGATTTTATACACGACGCGGATGCGCCGAAATTCATCACGGAATTTTTTATCTTGAAAGTGCGCGCAACGCGTTTCCCGGGCGACGCCCGATACGGCATCACCGCGACAAAAAGAACGTTCAAGCATGCGACCGACCGGAATAGGGCGAAACGCAAGCTTCGCGCATGGCTGCGGACGTGCGAAAACGCAATACCGGTAAACGCGACGTCCCGCGATCCAATGTCGCCGGATTTGGATTACGTTTTTATCGCGCGGTCGGCAATCCTTGACGCGAAATTGCCCGACGGCGTCGAATTGATGAAAAAAGCATTGCGGAAGTTGGGGAAATAAACATAAATCAACGCGAGTCTAGATAACGTTTAAATCAACTGAGAGTGTCAGCCCGGCTTGGTCCACCCCGCGCGACCTGTCGCGCGGGGACCCCGGGGCCGGGCCAGGGTCTATGAAATATCAAAGTTTTGAATCATGAGAGAGTTTTATTGTTACAAAACTTACTATGTTTATATTCTGTTCAATGAACGGGCAAAAGCCACGTACATTGGCGTCACAAATGATTTATCAAGCAGATTGTTGCAACATCGAAGCGGTGAAATAAAAGGATATACCCAAGAGAAGAAAACATATAAACTCGGATATTTTGAAACGCATTCAGATATTAATGATGCAATCAAACGAGAGAAGCAACTGAAAGAATGGAAACGTGCCTGGAAGTATAGATTAATTGAAACAATGAATCCCGATTGGATAGATTTGTCGGAAACCGAAAACTGATATTTCATAGACCCTGGCCCGGCCTTCGCCGGGCTGACACTCTCATAATATAACGGTGATTATCTAGATTTCATGGCATTTGAAGGCACTAACACAATCACAGGTTGAATAATTATTGTAATTCGTGAGTGTTTATAACAAAAACCCGGTCGAAAGGCCGGGTTTTTTATGATTTTGGTTTTTACAACTGTACTTCTTGGCATGTTTCCGGTTGCGGATCTGCCCATGTTTCGCACCAATCGACGTCGCCTCGGCGGCCCTGTTTCTGACAGTTTTGAGTTACGCGGCATTTCAAGCACGTTCGATTGCTTCGATTGAATGTGGTGGTTACCTTTTCCTTGAAATTCCATTCATCGCGTTCGGCAACCCCGCCTTCGGAAATATTAACCGCATTTTCCGCACCGGGGCCGGTTTCTCCCATGCCAAGTCCGGAACCCACCGCTTGGACTCCCGTTATTCCAACCCCCGCAACTACCGCGACCGCAGCAACGGAAATGGCCGTCATGGCTACGCCGCCGGCCAACCCGCCCGCCGCAACGGCGGCCGGGATAGCGGCCAATGTCGCACCCCCTGTAAATACTGCGCCGACCACGCATGCGGCGATTGCCACAACGCCCAATACGACTTTCCACGGGCTTTTCTTTTTCGGTATCGGCGGCGGATTGCCAGATTGGGCCAGCATGCTGTTTTGGGCCATGTCTTCGCAAATCTCGGATGCCGCGACATCGCGGTCGATATTGTCGATTAATGCCGATACCGCGGACATATCCGCCGCGAATGCCGCCATTGCTTTGTCGAACGAAGCGTTATAGTTCGCGCGCGCGACCTGCAAAGTTCTTACCGCCATAATTATGCGCATTTGATTGGTAAGGTTCGGGAATCGGCCCGCGTTCACCACGCGTTGGTTGCCCATTGAATCGATTGTTGTCACCTTGCCCGCTTCGTTGCCAAGCGAACCGATAGTTCTTCTTTGTCCGGCGGCATTGTTCATACCTTGGACTTCGCGGCCCGTAATACAGAACCCTACGCGCGCATCGGATTCGATTGCCGCGAATGCAAGGTTGATTGCATTTTGAACCTCGCGCAGTTCGGGTATAACATATTCTTGCGCCGCGGCGATTTGCCCGTCGATGTCCGGAGAATTTTCAAACTTTTTGCGAAGCTTGGCCAAGTAATCGTCGACATTTATCGTGCCGACGTCTTCGCCGGAACGTTTGACTTCAAGCAGGCTCCAATCTATCATTCCAACAACGCGTCCGTACCATACTTGGGTTTTTATGGCGTCGGAAAGCGGTATGTTTGCCTGGCATGTTTCTTTGATTTTTCCGTTTTCGAACACAACCTGACCGTCTCGGCCTATTTGCACGTTGCAAGCTTCGTATCTTACCGAGCGTCCGCCAACATTCTCGGTCAGCGTCATGTCGTTACAGTTTTCCACATCTCCACAAACTTTGATCATCGCTGTATCGGCGGCCTTTTGGCATTCGGCCAGCAATGAATTGTCGATATTAAGCATTATACCCTGAACTAACGTTGCAAGTTCTTCGTATATCTGATCGGAGCTTAAGACCTGGCCCGGGCCGCCTGCGCGCGTCCCCGTTGACCCTTGGTCGTATTGGCATGCGACCAGTTTCTCGGCCGGGCACATGCGAATGATTGTGTCGGTATCAAGCCCGATGCACTGCGTATAATCGCGGCCGCAGCGGTCTTCGGATGTAAGGCATTCTTTGACAGAGCTTGTGCAAGAATCAACGCGCATGGACAATAAACGCGCGCGCACGAAATTCATAATCTGGGGTTCCGCGCGTTCGCACGGGTCGATTTGGACTTTGCACAGGCTGCGCAAAGTATCCGGCCGCGTCAAACACATATCGAAAGAGCCTTCGGGGTTCGCGGGGTCGATATTATCTTGGCATGCTTTTCTGAAACATTCGGAAATATTTCCGATACAGTTTTGGCGCAGATTGGATTCCGCAAGCAATTCCGCAGATTTTATAGTTGGGGCGATTTCGCGCAAGAATGTCATCCAGACTGCGTCTTTGTCTTTGGCGATCGCGTTCTGACAGCTGTTCGTTACATTATCGCAAAGCGGCCGTTTGGATACCAACGCGTCCCAAGATGAAGCGGCGATTTGAATCGAAGTCCGTTCGCCCTTTATCGTTGTCATCTTTGACGCACCGCCGCGCACGCTTGCCGCGTTTTCGGCGGCCGCAATGCCGACGCATCCGGTAAAGTCATCCCTGCATCCGCCGGTCGATATCATGCAGCGCCGGAATTCCACCGTGCATTGGCCCAAATCCCATTTGTTGGATGTTTGATAAGTTTCAAGCGCCGCGTCGCGTATCGCGCGTTCGGCTGCGGCCAATTTTTGCTGGCTTGCCTGTTTCCGTCTGTTCAATTCGTTATTAAACGCGCGGCAATCGGATGATATATTTGCGGAATACATTGTTTGAAGCATGCGAATATCGTGTTCGCATCCCGCCATAGAATTCATGCAGATTTGACGCACGACGGTATGAAGCGCGTCGCCGGATTTCCCGGCCAACGGGTCGGCTGTCGACATATTGTCGAACCCGCTTCCGAACGCGTCGATGTTTTCAAAATCAATGTTCCATTGGGAAAGGTCTAATTGCCGCCGCGCGCGGTTTTCCTCGCGGCGCTGGGCGGCCTCAAGCGCTTTGGCTGCTTCGGCCTGTTGCGCGAATACGTAATCAGCCTGGGCGCCAAGTTCTATGCGTTCGACGCCTTCGGTTGCCATTTTGTACGTTGCGGCGTCAAGAGCCTCTATGTCGGCAAGAATCTTGTCCATTTCTGCTTGTTGGTCGCTGCAAAGGCAACGCCCGCCGTTCGCGGTGTCTGACATGCAGAAACTGTCCATGCAGCCAAAAAATCTTTCGCGGCATTCCGGGTTAACCACGCCCGCGGTGCTTGCCGCGGCGGCCACCGTCGTGCCGGTGCCCATTACTTTTTGTTGGGCGCCAGATGTCGCGGCGCGGGCAGGCGCCACATTCGGCGTTGTGCCACTTCGCGTAATTGTCGCGGCCGGCGCGGTTCCAACAGGCGTTCGCGCAACGCGCGCCGCAACCGGTTGGGCAGTTTGCGCAGGCGCGCCCCGCGCGGCGACGGTTGCCGTGGCAGTGGGTGCCGCGGCCCCCTGACCCCGTCTTTGCACCGGTTCGGCGGCCGTCGCACCTTGCATGCAAAATGCGAAAAGCAACCCGCAGACAATAAATAATATCTTAGAATTTTTGAACATTCTTACATCCCTCTATAATTATAGATTATTTTATCATATTTCGAGGTAAGAACAAAATTGTTTTTATAGGAAAATCTGGTTATTTCGCAATTTTTGCTTCGACCATGACTTCGACGGGGGCGTGGATTTCTGAAACGGTGTTCGTATGTGCGTCGAATATGCGGGGACTTCCCGAATAACCCATGGCGTTATGATGCGCGGGGATAAGGATTTCCGGCAAAGGCGACGCGCGCGGAATCTTGGTAAGTTCAAGCATTTCCGGGTCTTTGAACGCGTACGGCGTGTCCGCTTCTATGGGTCGGTTCGCAAAACCCTGCATAATTATAATCTGTTTGTCTTTTTCAAGCTTTAAAATATCCATGGGAGAATACAATGCGCCCTTGTTTTCTTTGTTTTCGGATTCCTTGCCCTTGTCGTCTTTTTTCATCGTGATTTCGATTTTTTCGCCCATTTGCTTGCTGAACTTTTCCGCGGTATCCCAATCGTTTTGACGGAATACTATTTTTGCCGCAGTGGTAGACATAATTGTCGCCGCCGCGTCCGCGCCGTATTTTTCCGAAATCTGGTGAATATCTTGGCCGATGATAAGGTATGAAACTTTGCATCCGCGTCCCAAATCGGGGCCTTGGATAACCGCTTGCATCTTTTGCATTTTCGGCATTTCGTCCAAGATAAACGCAACCGGGCACGGGCCCAATTTCTGACCCGCATGCATTGCGTCCGGCACATTTGCGATTAAGAATTGCGACATCAATTCGATAAAGATTGCCGTAATGGGATTAAGAGCATCCGCATCGACTAAGTTGATTGAAATATAGACCGTAACCGGCTTCCACTTGCCGTCGACATACATTCCCCGCAAATCTGAAAAGTGAAAGTCCGAATGACTTGTCCGGTTGCGCACGGCCGCATTTCGGAAAATTCCAAGACCCGCCATAACGGTGGACAGAATAGAGCCGCGTTCTTTGTCCGGCGTATTTGCAAGCTGGGTCAGTTCCAAAATCGCGCGATGCGCGTATCCGTATTGGCGCGCTTCTTCGACGGCGTTCAAGAACAATTCTTTCATCGGGTCGGCCATCATGACCATTTGGTCGCCGGCTTTGCGCCGCGCGTCCAAATCTTCGGCAATGCGGATTTGATTGGCGTTCAGCCAGTCGAGCAGCATGGACAACGAAGCCTCTTTACCCACCCATTGTGGGGGGATATTCGCCCATGTTCCGACGTGCACGTAATTCATCGCGGATAATTGCCCCATTTTAAGCATGTGGCGCGCAGCCTCGGCATTCGGGTCAAGCATTCCGGCGTAATAAGTGTCCAGCAACGCCGCGTCTTCCCCGTCGAATTCGCCCGCGTCAAGACGCGATTTGAAATAGTCGTCTGCCTTGGCGCGTTCTATCTTTGATACTATCATTTGTACAAGGCCGCTTAACGCCGCGCGACCGGATATTGTCCAGTGCGGGTCGGCCGTACTTGAGGCCTTGTCCGCGATAAGCGTCGTACAAATAGAATCGATATAAAGGTCGCGTTTTTCTTGCAAGAATGGCACATGTTCGGGCGACAAAGGATTCCACGACGGCCAATAAATCCCCCGTTCCGGGTCGTCTTGCCCCGCCCAGTTTATAATAAACGTCGGGCCGATTTTCGCGCGATATCCGGATGTTTTTCCGTCTAATTCCGGTTTCGGGTCGTTTACAATCATCGACACTGTGTCGCATTTGAATATGGTCGGAATAACGACGCCCCAAGTTTTACCGGTTCCGGGCGGCGCCACGCAGAGTACCGACAAAGTTTCATCAAGCATAAGGTATTTGCCCTTGAACTTGCCAAGGACTATCATAAACCCTTTGAACAATCCGCCGAACCGTCCCATCAACGGTATATCGCGCTCGATAGCCTTGCGCGATGATTTCTCATCAAAGCGGTCTTTGCCGTGCGGGTTGAATTCTTTCATCAAGTCTTCTTGAACCATCATGCTATAGATAACGATAGGGATAAGCGGCATAATTGCGGGCAAATCGGGCCGCAGAAACGTTCGGGCGACCCAATTTGGAACCTCGGCAAATATACTCAGCCCGCCGGTCATGACGATATTGTTGAAATACATCGACATCCATTTCCATGTCGCGGGCGTCATGCCGTAACGCCACAAATGTTCGGCCGCAAAGGCCAATCCCACGCCCAAAATGGTCAGCAACCACGCGCCGAATGTCCAGCGCAGCCGCCAGAACAATACTTCAAGCATAAGGCGCTCGTGGTCCTTGCCATAGGCGGTAGTTTTGAATATATTCAAACCCTTGCCTTTGCCGCCAGTCGATAAAAATTTGAATTTTTCGGGCATTACATTTCCAAAATTTATGATACAATTGTATCAAAATAATTAACAATTAACAATTAACAAATAACAAATGGTTATAAAATGCAAAATATACCAAGAATTTATTTGAATGAAAATTTAGAAATCGGGAAATTTTATCAATTGCCGATTGATGTTGCCCACTATCTTACAAAGGTGATGCGCGCAGATAAATGTTTGGTTTTTAATAACGGCCAAGAATTTGTTGCGGAATTAAAACAAGAGCAATCTAAAAAAATTGTTGATTGTTATTTGTTAATTGTTAATTCGACAAACCGTGCCGACCCCGCAAATAATTTGACGCTTGCATTCGGGCCGATAAAGCAATCGCGTCTTGAAGAAATGATTAACATGGCGACACAATTGGGCGTGGCAAAGTTCCTTCCCGTAATTACCGACCATGTGACCGCCAAACATATCAATTGGGAACGAATAAAGAAAATCGCAATCGAGGCATCGGAACAAAGCGGCCGAAATTCAATTCCGGAAATAAGCCCCGAAATAAAATTTTCAGATTTTATAAAAGAAAATAAAAACATAATTTTCGCAGACGAACGTTTCGCGCATGATTCAAGTCACGAATCACGATTCGCAATTCACGACAAAAACAATGCAATTGTTTTTGTCGGGCCCGAAGGTGGATTTTCGGATTCGGAATTCGATGCGCTGGATAATTCCGGCGCGGTTGGCATGTCGCTTGGGCCGACTATTTTACGCGCCGAAACTGCGGCGGTCGCAGCGATTGTAAAAGTAATCAGTAATCAGTAATTAGTAATCAGTAATTAGTAATCAGCCAAATTGTCATTGTTAGAAATATATATTTCAAATCTGAAATAAAATAACTGATTACTAATTACTGATTACTTTCCTTGACATTGCCCGATTCGTATATAATAATACGCACGTTCTTAGAAATAAATTTCAAAGAGCGGGGTTGAAAAACCCCGCTCTTTTAGGTAAAAAAGGAGCTTGAAACATGTCACTTGAATCTATGCCGCGTCAAGATTTATTATTGGGTATCGAAGGGATTGCATCGGAAAAGCAAATCCCGCGCGAAATTATATTTGAAAGTTTAGAGGCTGCGATCGCCCGCATCGCCCGCCAAAAATATGGCGAAGAATGGAATATTACGGCCGAAATCTCACGCAAGAACGGCGCTATCCAAGTTGTGCGCAATTTTACCGTTATTGAATCCCCGGAAAAATTGGGTACGGATGAAGAAGGCGAGCCGATCGAATACAATCCGAATACAATGCTGACCGTTTCTCAGGCCAAGAAATACGCGACCGACCCGAAAGTCGGCGACACTGTGACCGATCCGTTGCCGGAACCGGAATTCGGACGCATGGCGTTCCAAACCGCGCGTCAGATTATGACCGCGCGCGTACGCGACGCGGAAAAAGGACGCCAGTTCGAAGAATTCAAAGACAATATCGGCGACATCGTGAACGGCATAGTTCGCCGCATTGAATTCGGAAACATATTTGTGGATATCAACGGCAAGGCCGAAGGTTATATCAAAAGCAACGAACTTATCCCCGGCGAAAAATTGCAACCGGGCGACCGCGTTCGCGCGCTTATCATGGATGTGGCGCGAAGCAATTCGGGCCCGCAGATTTTCCTTACCCGCACGCATCCGATGTTTATGGAAAAATTATTCGTGCAGGAAGTTCCGGAAATCTACGAAGGAATCATCAAAATTAAATCCGTTGCTCGCGCGCCTGGCTCTCATGCCAAAATCGCGGTGCAGACCGACGACCCGTCGATCGACGCGGTCGGCATGACGGTCGGTATTAAGGGTACCCGGATTCAGCCGGTTGTGAACGAATGCCACGGCGAGAAAATCGACGTGATACTTTATTCCGAAGACCCGGCCGTGTTTATCGTTAATTCTATGCAGCCTGCAAAAGTCGCAAAAATCATCGTGGACGAAGACACGCATACCGCCGCCGTCATCGTGAACGAAGACCAGCAATCATTGGCAATCGGCCGCCGCGGTCAGAATGTGCGCCTTGCGTCCCAATTGACCGGTTGGAATATCGATGTTATGAACGAAGCGGAAGAACAAGAAAAACGTCAGCGCGAATTCAAAGAAAAGACAGAGTTGTTTACCAAGGGCCTTGACATCGACGAGATGATTGCGCACCTTCTTATCACCGACGGATTCCGCACGGTCGAAGAAATCGCGTTCGTGGAATTATCCGAATTGTCCAGCATCGAGGGTTTCGATATGGAGCTTGCGACCGAATTGCAAGGCCGCGCGCGCGCATACCTTGATAAAATGGAGCAAGATTATAAGGCAAAGGGTCATGGCATGGGTATGAGCGACGATTTGTTATCCTTTGACTTTTTGAAACGCGATACTATACTGTCATTGGGCGCCGCGGGAATTCGGTCTTTGGAAGACTTGGCCGATTTGGCAAGCGACGAGTTGGTCGAGATATTGGGCCAGGACAATATGTCCGAACGCCTTGCCGGCCGCGTGGTTATGAAGGCGAGAGAATTGGCGTATGGCATCGGTGAAAGTGATGAAGAACAAAGAGTAGAAGAGTAAAGATTTTGCGGCGATGCCGCAAAATCAGAGTAAGAGAGTAAAAGATAATCTTGTACTCTTCTACTCTCTTACTCTGCGCGCAAAGCGCGCGATACTCTTGCGAACGAAGTGAGCAGATATGGCAACATTAACGTTAAAAAAATCCGTCGATACAGGTCAGGTCGCATCCGCCAAGGGTGCGGTCATATCCGTAGAGCGCCGGCGCAAGGTTATACTTCCCGGTCAGCGAGAGCTGCGCGAAGAGGTGAAAACGCCCGCGTCCACGCGTTCTGTCGCGGATGAAAAGCTTCGCGCCGTGCTGGAAGCCGCCAAAGAACGCGAAGCGGAACGTCGCAAACAGCAAGAAGAAGAAGATCGCATCAACCGCATGCGCGAAGACCAAATCGCGGCAGAGCGTGTTGCATACGAACACACCAAAGAACAGCTTCGCGCAAGAGAAGCCGCGGAAAAAGAAGACGAAAATGTTACAGCCGGCAAGCCGGCCGCGCCCGCATTCACGCGCGCGCCGACATTCGGCACGCGAAGCGGCGCGACTGACGAAGAAGAAGACGCGCGTAGATCCGGCAAAAAGAAAGCCAAACAAAAAGATTTCAGCAAAGGCAAAATTTCAATCCGCGATATCGTGATGTCGGGCGACGAAGACGAGGAATCTATCGGCATTCGCGGCGGCGGCGCAAGACGGTCCGAGGCTTCGTTAAAACGTTTCCGCGACAAAGCGCGCACGATGTTCAAACCGACGGAAAAGGTCGAACGCGTCGTGACGCTGGGCGATTCTATCGTTGTTAAAGATTTGGCGAACGCTTTGGCCGAAAAGGTCGGCGTCGTTGTAAAGAAATTAATGGAAATGGGGATGATGGCGTCGCAAAACCAATCGCTTGACGCCGACACCGCCGAACTTATTGCGAACGAATTCGGCGCGACTGTCCGGCGCGTGAACGCAGCCCCTTATGACGCGGAATTAAATGCCGAGCCGAATCCGAATAATTTAAAGCCGCGCGCGCCTGTCGTCACCGTCGTCGGCCACGTCGACCATGGCAAGACTTCGTTGTTGGACGCTTTCCGCAATGCGAATGTTGTCGCAGGCGAAGCGGGCGGAATAACGCAGCATATCGCGGCGTACGAAGTAGAATCAAAATCGGGCAAACCGATTACGTTTTTGGATACTCCGGGACACGAGACCTTTTCCGCGATGCGGGCGCGCGGCGCGCGCGTTGCCGACATTGTGATTCTTGTCGTTGCCGCGAACGATTCAATAATGCCGCAAACAATCGAAGCAATTAATCATATCCGCGCTGCCAAAGTACCTTTCATAGTCGCAATTAATAAAATCGACTTGCCCGAAGCGAACCCGCAAAAGGTTAAAACCGACTTGCTTCAACATTCTATTCAAATCGAAGAAATGGGCGGCGATGTTCAGGCTGTGGAAATCTCTGCCAAGAATAAAACCAACCTTGATAAATTGGAAGACGCGATTTTGCTCCAAGCCGAATTAATGGATTTAAAAGCCGACCCGGATATGCCGGCCAAGGCGTCGGTGGTAGAGGCCAAAATGGAAAAAGGTTTGGGCGCAACGGCGACAGTATTGATGCAGCAAGGCACGCTTGGCATCGGAGATATATTCGTGGTTGGCGAGACATGGGGACGCGTGCGCGGACTTATCAATTCTGCGGGTGCGCGTGTGAAATCCGTCGGCCCGTCGCAACCCGTCATAGTTTTGGGTCTTGATGCGGTGCCAAGTGCGGGCGATGAATTGCGCGGATTGGAATCAGAGGCTCAGGCCCGCGAAGTAGTAAATTACAGAATACACAAATCGAAAAACGCCGCGAATATTATCAAACGGTCAAGCTTGGAAGAATTATTCGCAAAACGGGACGAGACGAAAAAACTAATGCTTCCGATTGTTCTTCGCGCGGACGTCCAAGGTTCTGTCGAGGCAATCCGCGACATGGTTAAAAAGATTGATTCGGACAAGGCGGGCATAGACATTCTCTCTGCCGGCGTCGGTCAAATTACCGAAGGCGACGTACGTTTGGCGGCAGCAAGCAGCGCAATCATAATCGCATTCAATGTCCGCGCGGATTCTCCGACGCGCGAGCTTGCGCGCACTCTTGGCGTTGAAATCCGATATCATTCTATCGTGTATCGCATTACGGACGAACTGAAAGACATATTGACCGGAAAATTGGCGCCGGAACGGGTCGAACACTTTATCGGATACGCGGATGTCATCGCGTTATTCACCGTCGGCAAAGGCGTCAAAGTCGCCGGATGCCGCGTTACCGAAGGCGTGATTAAAAAAGACGCGTTCGTGCGTTTGCTGCGCGAAAACGTTGTGATTTACGACGGTAAAATCGGCATGCTGAAACGCGAAAAGAACGAAGTAAAGGAAGTGTCGACCGGCACCGAATTCGGCATGTCGTTCGATAAATACAACGACTTGCGCGAAGGCGACCGGGTCGAGTGTTATGAAGTTGAGAATATAAAGGCAACGTTATAATTTTAATGGCGCTTCGCGCCATTTTTATTTTATAATCATTGTATGAAAAAACATTATTTGCTCTTTGTGGGTTGCTCTTTGCTCTTTTTATCCGCGTGCAGCACGACGGCGCGAAGATTGGATACGGTCAGAGATGAATTCGCCAATGGCAATTTTGAAAATCAAAAAATCGGGGACAGAAACCTTGACCCGTTATTACAAGGCAACGCGCTTTTCCAACAAGACAGATTTAACGAAGCTGACAGGCAATTCGAAGATATAAATCGCCGCATGCCGGATATTCAACAGGCTAGCATTTTGGGCGAGGCCGCCAAAGCGCTAAGCAGCCAAATGGCGAATTCGTACAAGCCTTATTTTATGGACGACCTTTTCATTTCGTATTATCAGATTTGGGCGGCATTGGCCGAAGGGCGGATGTCGGACGCCCGCGTGATTATCAATCAATCTTATGCGAAACAACAGCGACTCTCGAACGAATTTGCAAGCTTGATACGCGAACGTCAGCGCGATAACAATGACAACGGATTGGGCGCGCAGCTTCGCGCGGAAAATTCGCAATGGGCGGCTTTTACCGATATTATGAATCCCGCGCTGACATACTTGTCCGGGGTTTATTTTTTAAATATCGCGTCAAGCCCGGCCGATTTTGAAAACGCGCGACAATTCCTTGTCCGCGCGAATGGAATGGTGTCGCGGAATACTTATATCCGGGCCGATTTGGATGCCGCCGTCGCACGGCGCCGCCCGACAAACACCGCGTGGATTTTCATCGAATCCGGATTCGCGCCCCGTCTAACCGAGCGTCGCATAGACTGGCCCATGTTTATCGGCAACCGGGTTCAAGCTATATCGATCGCAACCGCAGAACCGGTGTTTCTATCCGGCGCGACGCGGCCGGATGGCGCCGAATTATTGGCCGACGTCGACGCCATGTTTATGACGGAATTTAACGAATATAGTGTGAACCAAGCACTTCGCGCATTGGCAAGCGCCGTATCCAAAGCCGTGCTTCAAGCGACGGCGAATAAACAATTGGGGCCTTGGGGCGGACTTGCCGCGACGGTGTATTCGATTGCGTCGACCGGTGCGGAAATTCGTTCTTGGGTAACTTTGCCTAAACAAATATTTATATGGCGCGTTGATAAAGAAAGTTCAAAGTTCAAAGTTCAAAGTTCAAATAATGATGTCTTGATTGAATTAAGAATCGGTGGTAATGTTTTATCAGAGATAAGGGTATCCAAAACAGGAAATGATTTGATTTATATCAGATTGACTAATGATAGACCAGAACCTAAAATAATAAAACTTAACTAAACCAAAGGAAGAGAAATGAAAAAATTTGCACTTTGCACTTTGCTAATTGCACTTTGCGCATGCGGCGGCGTTAACGTCGTCGATTTGGACAATCCGGGCGAAGTATCCGATATGCAAAACGTTATGGCGTTGGAATACCGCGATTGGCTTGCCACATCCGACATGATGGTGAAAAGCATGCTTAACTCTGGCGCGTTCGCCCGCGTGGAAAGGCCGATTATCGCAATCGCCGGCGTGACCAACGACACGATGCAACGGTTTGATACCGATATATTGGTAAAGAAAATACGAAGCGACTTGGTGAATTCCGGCCGCGCGCAAATCGCCACGAACTTTAGCGGCGAAGACACCACAAGCAATCAGGTAAGAGCAGAACGCGGCAACGCGGAATACGCGGCGGGAACAATCGCGGCCCAGGGAACTTTGATTGCGCCGAATCTGTCGTTAAGCGGCAAGATGATTCAAAGGAATTTTGAATTGCGGACATGCTGGCTGTGCTCTTCCAAAGACCGCGTTGAATATTACCTTCAACTTGCATTGACCGAAGTTAAAACCGGACTGACCGTATGGGAAGATACGAAGCCAATTATCAAAGAAGGCCGCAACGCCCCAACGTGGTAATTACCTCATCCGGGCCGCATTGCGATGTTTGGCGGGGTGAAGTGTATAAATAATACATGAACCCCCGGCAACGCCCGCAATGTGGTCTCGGACAGGTAAAATTTAATCATATGGGTTTTCGGATTTTTTATATTCT